>OGXK01001011.1_pt1 | contig 14759 bp, 14 predicted proteins | sample 1576261 | NCBI WGS metagenome assembly OGXK01 (sample SAMEA3541581, study PRJEB24748) | human gut metagenome | biome: human gut; feature: human-associated habitat; material: faeces | place: China | collected 2012 | reverse complement strand
TGCAGAACTAAATCGCCGTCCCCGAAAATGTTTAGGATACAAAACGCCATACGAAATACATTACTCTAAAAAGTTGCACTTAGCTTGACAATTCGCCCACAAAAAATCCGCCAGACTTTCACCGGAGAAAATCTGACGGATGTCAAAAGGGGGATATGAGTTATGCTTCTATAGGAATGGGAAATGGATTACTGAATGTCGATCGTATGAACCGATTCGGCCGGCTGCGGCGTTTCCTTCGGCAAGGTGACGGTCAATACGCCGTCGGCAAAGGAAGCCTGGATGCCGTCCTTCCGAATGCCGCTGACAGGGAAGCTGCGGCAGAAGGAGCTGCTCGACCGTTCTTTATAGATATAGTTCTTCTGGTCGTCTTGTTCGTCCTTTGTTTCTTCATGACGGGCCGACAAGGTGAGCACGTCGTCGTCATAGGTCAGGGAAATGTCTTCTTTGGCGACGCCGGGCAGATCCGTCGTCAATACGTATTCGTTGCCCTTGTCTTCAATATCGACTCTCGGAATGTTGTACGAGCCTTCGAAAGGTTTCATAAAATCGCCGAAGAAACGGTCGACAAAGTTCGTCGGAAATAATGCGTCGTTGTTCGTTACAATCGGAAATAAACTTTTCATCGTAAAACCCTTCTTTCATACGCCTCGTTGGATCTCGTTTGACTTACAAGCGCATCACGAGGTTAAACCATCGTATTACTGAATTTCAATCGTCTTGGCGGCTTCGATCTGCTTAGCCGTTTCCTTCGGCAAGGTAACGGTCAGCACGCCGTTGGCAAAGGATGCCTGAATATGGTCTTTCTGAACGCCGCTGACCTGGAACTGGCGGCAGAAGGACTGACTCGTCCGTTCTTTGCGGATGTAGTTTTTCTTTTCGTCTTTTTCATCTTTCTTTTCTTCATGACGGGCCGAAATGGTCAGGATATCCTTATCGTAGGTCAGTTTGATATCTTCCTTGGCCATGCCCGGCAAGTCCGTCGTCAAGACGTATTCGTTTTCTTTGTCTTCTACGTCGACTTTCGGAACGCTGTAGGAACTGTCGAACGGCTTCATAAAATCGCCGAAGAAATGATTGACAAAATTATCAGGAAATACTAAATCGTTATTTGTTACAATCGGGAATAAGCTTCTCATCATAAAACCCTTCTTTCTAAAATACCTAATGAGATGCAATTACTTGATTGCTCTTTTGACTTTTATATGTCTGTCTGTAACCTCTTTTCGATTACAGCTATACTATATACCCGTTTTCCTCCCTTGTCAACACTTTATTTTGACTTTTTGACTTTTTTTGTAAAACACATCACGTCACGTCTATATAAACTAAGAACTAGATAGATAATATAAGACGTTACGCGTAACGCGACGACTCTGACTCGCCCGTAAAGGGCTTTCCTAAGCCATTCTTTACATGGTCATAGCGTTTTTAAGGCCGTAATAGCTCTGCATTACGGTGAAAACATAGCAATACAATGACGCCGATAAAAGGAAATTTACGCCGTCTGCCTTCTGCAATCCTAGGATATAGTCTTTTTAAATAAAATTAATTTATGCATTAATTATATTATTTTATCATATCTATAGTATTATCCTCTCTTATCCAGTATAATAAACGATATAAATAATCCAGTATTATGCCCGCCGTTCCGGCATACCAAGGGAGGCTTATTCATGACCATACACAAGATGACTTTAAAAGACGCCGCTGTAATTCTCTGGAAACGGAAGTTTTCCTTTTCCGGCCGCTCGTCCCGCAAGGAGTTCTGGCTGGGCGTCGCCGCGCTGTGGCTGGGCTACTACGCCGTCTTCAGCATACTCTACGCGATCTTCCTGTTCTTCATCGCCGGCGTTTCCCGCACGGCTCTGAACGGGGCCGTCCTGGCCGACGCCTTTCTCGCCCTGTACCTCGTCACCGGCCTGACCGTATTTTTTGTGTCGGCTGCTTTAAACGCCCGCCGCCTCCACGACATCGGCAAATCGGGCTGGTGGCAGCTCATCAGCCTGATTCCCCTCCTCGGCGGCCTCGTCTTGTTTATCTGGCTCCTCCGCCCTTCCGACGGCGACAACAAATATGGCCCGGAAGACTATTATTCTTCTATCTTGAACGAGTAGACGAAAAACATAAAAAGACCTTGCCGGGGCAAGGCCTGAACAAAGGGAAGAAGATATATTAAGAAATGCGGCATTGAAGCTGCATGAGATGTTCTTGTAAAAATTCGACATTGCGGTAAAATACGTCCAAACCGCCCTGCGGGTCATAGCCTTCCAAAACCATGGGAAGATGGTAAGAACGCAGCGCAGGAAGTAGTTCTGTGAAATCAAAATCCCCGTCGTACAGGGGCGTATGGTATAAGCCGCCTATGCGGTTGCTGATGTGAAGCTTGGACACGGCATCGACGCGCCGCAGGATATCCAGCCCTTCGTCAGGGCTTTCGCAGTGAGCGATGTCCAGGGTATAGGTGAAGAAAGAAAAGAGGTCTCCTGTAACTTCCTTCATGGATTCTATATCGGTTACAAATTCCTTCTTCGTCTTTTCCATGATTTCCAGCGAGACGGGCATGTTCAGCCGGTACGACGCGTCGGCGATTTTCTGCAGGGACTCGTGCATGAGCAGGGCGCTTTCCCGACGCCAGCAGGGCATCGTCATATGGCCGGGGTGAACCGTCACTTCCCTGGCTCCGACGCGCTTGGCAAATTCCATCGACGCGATGACTTCCTCTACAGACGCCTGCCGTACGGCCTGGTTCATGGACGACAGGTTCAAATCCCAGCTGCAGCTGTGAACGACGGTATGCAGGGGATATTTCTGCGACAGCCGCCGGTATTCGCCTTCGTCATACTGCTGGCAGTAAAAGTGCTGGGCCCACATTTCCAAGCCGCCCAAGCCGAGTTCATAGACCTGGCGGAACATGTCGCGCAGCGAAAGATTCCATAACAAGGTAGACGAAATTAAAATCTGTTTCATCAGGTCTCCTCCTCACTAGTACGGTATTATTATACCCACGTCATTGTAAAGCTTCGGCCTGTATTATGTAAAAAAGATGTGCAATATCAGGAATATCCTTCCTGTACTGCACATCTTTCTGCGTTTTTCCCTGTATTTCGTTCAGCGAGGCCTTTATCCCAGCCATTCACCCGTAAAGGTCACGGCAGCCGGGCCGGTCATGTATACGTTGCCGTCTTCTTCGCTGTATTCGATGTGAAGCGTGCCGAGGTACAGCTGCACGTCGACGCTCCGTCCCGTAAAGCCGTTGAGGTACGAGCCGACGGCGCAGGCGCAGGAGCCGGTGCCGCAGGCCAGGGTCGCGCCGGCGCCCCGTTCCCACGTATGGACTTTAATGGTATGGTTGTCGATGACTTGGACGAAGTTCATGTTGGTCTTCCGCGGGAAGGCCTTGTACGTTTCAAACTTCGGCCCCAGTTCATGAAGGGGAACGGCGTCTACGTCGCGGACGTAGGTCATCGTGTGGGGCACGCCCATGAGCAGGCTGGTGATCTTATAGGTCTTGCCGTCGATTTCAATCGGTTCGTCGACGACGGGGCCGGCCGGCCCTTCCATGGGGATCTGGGCCCGGTCCGTAAAGGGCTTGCCCATATTGATGGTAACCAGGCTGACCTTGCCGTCTTCGCCGACAGTGACCTTCGGCTTCATGATGCCGGCCAGGGTTTCGACGGAAAATTCGTCCTTCGTAATGATGCCGTTGTCGTAGACGTATTTTGCGAAGCAGCGGATGCCGTTGCCGCACATTTCTGCTTCGCTGCCGTCGGCATTGATAATGCGCATCCGCACGTCGGCCTTATCGCTGGGCACGATGACGATGATGCCGTCGGCTCCGACGCCCGTATGGCGGTCGCACAGTTTCACGGCCAATTCGGAAAAATCCTTGTTCGCGCCATCTTTATCTTCAAAAAATACGAAATCGTTTCCCAATCCATGCATTTTAACGAATTTCATCTGTATATCCTCCTTATAGGAAATCTATCATGCGTCTTACCATAGCTATTATACAATAACTGAAAATAGCAAGTATAGTAAAATCATGCTATACTTATTGCAAATCCTGCTGTAACGATCGGAGGCGACGCGTGTGTATGAAAAAACGGGCTACCTGACGGAGCCCCTGAAGCTGTTTTACGTATCGGACAAAAGAGACTGGGCCTGTCCCGTCCATTATCACGAATTCGACAAGGTCATGCTGTTCTTTCAAGGCGACGTGACCTATGAAATCGAAGGAAAATCGTACCGGCTCCAGCCCTACGACATCGTCGTCGTGCCGGCCGGGCAAATGCACCGCCCCGTCGTCGGCGGAGCTTATACGTACGAACGCATTATCGCCTACATTTCACCGGCCTATATCGAGTCCTACAGGCAGCGCGGCTGCGACCTGTCGGCCCTGTTCCAGACGGCGTCGCCTATTCTGCGCCAGCCTCAGGAAGCGGGCAGCCTCTACGGCGCGTCGTGCCGCCTCCGCCAGGCCTATTGCACCGAAGCCTGCGCCCAGCACGCCGTGTTGAAGGAGACCCTGTTTCTGGAGTTTCTCATCTATTTGGCCCAATCCATTCAGGAGCGGCACATCGGCTACGTCAAGACGGGACGGCAAAACGAAAAGATACAGCGCCTCCTGACCTACATCAACGAGCACCTGCGGGGCGAGCTGTCCGTACCGGTTTTGGCCGAACAGCTCTGCATCAGCCCGGACTACCTCATGCACCTCTTCAAGGAAGAGACGGGCTATTCCCTGGGACAATATATTACCATCAAACGCCTTCTCCTGGCCCGCTCCCTCATGCAGCAAGACCGCCCCCTGACGGAGGTATGCTACGACAGCGGCTTTAAGCAGTATTCCACCTTTTACCGGGCCTGGAAAAAATATTACGGCGCGTCGCCGGCCAAGGGCATACCGCCTCAGACGCGGCTCTTCCTCGAATAACGCCGCCTATCCCTGCCGCCGGTATTTGACAAACTAAAAAAAGTATATAAAATAAAACTATACAACTCATTGTATAATTGGGAAAGGATACCTCATGAAAGACAAAAACTTCATCATCGAACGCCAAATCCTGCGCATCGGCAATAAAATCAGCAACGGCCGCGACAAGGATTTGATCCCCTTCGATCTGACGGCCAATCAATCAGAAGCGCTGCTTTATTTTGACAACTGCCCGGGCCGTCCCATCATCGATTTAAAAGAGCACCTGCGCATTACCCATCAGGCGGCGCGGAATCTCGTCGAACGGATGAAGCGGAAAGAATTGCTCTACGTCGTCGTCTCAGAAGAAGACGGCCGCTTCAAGCAAGTGTATCTCACGGAAAAAGGCCGGACGACGTGCCATGACCTCAAACATCTCGGCACAAACGTAGGATGCCAGCTTTTAAAGGGATTGTCGGAAGAGGAAAAAGACCAGCTCCTTTCCTTACTCCTGAAAATAAACGACAACGTATGATGTCGTTTTTTCGCTCCTATATACAACTAGTTGTACAATAATAGAAAAGGAGAACACGTCATGAATACTTCGGCCATCTGGACCAAAGATTTTATCCTGAACTGCATCGTTTGCTTCGTCGTAAACCAATCGTATTATATGACGATGGTCGTTATAGCCGACTACGCGGCGACGGCGCTTCACGCTTCGCTGGCAGAAGCGGGATTGGCCTGCGCGGCATCTTTATTTTAGGAACCTTATTTGCCCGCCTGTTTCTGGGCGGATGTATCGAACGAATCGGCCTGAAACGCTCCTTATATATCGGCCTGTTCCTCTTTTTAGCAGCCTCTCTCCTGAACATAGGAATCCACAGCCTGTATCTCCTCTACGCAGCCCGTTTCGTCCAGGGCGTCGGCTTCGGCCTGTCGTCGTCTACGACGGGGACGATCATGGCTCACCTCGTCCCGGCAGCCCGCCGCGGCGCGAATTTCGTCATGTACCCGGCATTTATATTCTTTGCCCTGAGCCTGTGCTTCATCAGCCTGTCGACGTCCGGCTGGATGCTGCTGGGCGCCGCCGCGCTGACGGGGCTGGGATATGGGACGTATATGTCCTGTTCTCAAGCCATCATTATCGGCTTAGCTCCTCGCGGCCGCATGGGCCTGGCGACGTCGACGTTTTTCGTCTTCATGGATCTCAGCGTCGGCGCAGGCCCTCTGGTTTTAGGCGCACTGCCCCCCTATGCCGGTTTTCGCGTCATGTATGCGGCGCTGGCCGTGCTGCTGGCGTGCTGCGCCGTACTGTATTATGTCCTCCAGAATCAGAACGCTGCAAAAAAAGAAACTTGCAAGTAAGTAAATGACAAACATTCCCTGCCAGCCGACAGGGAATGTTGTTATAAAGAATTTGCGCTCATACGGCCGATATTATGCATCGCCCGCTTTTGTCTCATGAAAAGCGTCGGCAGATGCCGGCTTCTTAGTTTCTTCTCCATCGCGAACGGCCGTTTTAAACTCCCGCAGGCTCTTGCCCAGTGCGCCGCCGACAGACGGCAGCTTTCCCGGCCCGAATACGACCAGTCCGATCACTAAAATCAACGCCAATTCTGGAAAACCTAATCCTAACATAGACTGCGCCTCCTTTGGCCTTACTGTAGCAAAGTTTCATAGCCCTTTCGTAAAATCGGCCTGTTCTTTTTGTAAAATTTCACCGGCCCTTCATTCCATACAATACCTTTACGGTATGTTCACAAAATATATACAAAAGGAAACTATACTAACGGTAAATTGAAAAGGCCTTTAAGGAGGAATCACACTATGTCAACGCCGTCATCTGAACATACCGTATCGCGCCGCAGCTTTTTAAAGCTCGCCGGCGGAGCCGCATTGGGAGCGGCCATGTTTTCCATGCCGTCCTTTTCCTTCGCCCGGGAACTCGACAATCCGAAGCGGACGCTGAAGCCCGTCGCATTTAAAGACATTCCCAAAAACGCCGTCGCAGCCGCCAACGCTTCGCCGCTGGTGCAAAAATCCTTCGACCATATTCTGCGATTATCCAATACGATTGAAAACGGAAGCCTCCGCCAGGCCGTCGTCCGTCTCCTCAACGACCCGACGCCGACCTTTATGCAGGAATATTCGTCCGCCGCATCCCGCAGCCGCCTCTATGCCGCATTGGCCGCCCAGAACTTAATCGACACGTCGAAAATCGACGAAAAGCACATACTGCCGCCCTTTAACGGCGCCGTGCAGAAATTTAAGACAGCTCCCGGCAGCGGCTACGGCAGCCACCATCCCTATCCGGGCGGATTGGCTACCCATACGAGCTGCAACATGCACATTACGGATTATATCTGCCGGACCTATGAAGAAGTCTTTTACTACTCCGTCAACAAGGATATCGCCATCGCCGCCCAGGCCCTGCATGACATTTCCAAGCCCTTCGTCTTCCAGTGGAACGCCAACGGCTCGTCCCTGACGGAATATCCCATTGCCGGTCAGGGAGCGCATCACGCCCTGGCGCTGGCAGAAGTCATCTACCGCGGCTTCCCGGCGGAAGAAGTCGTCGCCCAGGCCTGCGCCCACGGCGCGCCGACGTCGAAGAAAGAAGAAGCCGACGTCGCCGGCTGGCTGAAAGCCGCCGCCATCATCGCCGGCAAGGATCCCGTCGCCTACGGCCTCGTCGGCAAAGACGGCCAGACGATTCCCAATCCCCATCATCAGGAAGGCTACATCGTCCACCTCGGCGACCACGACTGGGTACTGTCGTCGCCGGCAGCTCAGAAGACGGTCCTGCTCCTAAAAAAAATCGCCTATCAGGAATACGGCATGAACCAGGCCGACCTGGAAGGAGCAGCCTTCAACCATTTCCGCAACTACGTCGGCGCGCAGCTATCCTATATGTACCTCAACATGCTCGAAGCAGAACCAAACGGCTACAAGCTGGCAGCAGAACAAGTCGCCAAGGTCGTCTTAAAATAATACATACAGCATAGTAAAATATAAAAACAGCAGGCAGAGAATCCCGTTCCCTGCCTGCTGTCTTTATGATGCTTATACAGCATAGCCTATCTAAATACGCCGCTTTTCAATCTCATAACGGCATAATATAATACATGCGCTACCGCCTCCATACTGGTAGAAGGAAGGAGGTGCGCTGATATGGAATTGGTAATACCATTTATGATCTCCCTCGCGGCAGGCATAGTATGTCACTATGTTTGTAGATGGCTGGATGGAGAGTAACCGGTAGTCAGCCTGAGGTCTAAGCCGCCTCTGAAATGGAATAGAAAATCCCCTAGCTGCAACTAGGGGATTTTCGTTTTTTACTGCGCTGATGGAAATTCTTTAGTAATACCATTTTCCACATTCAGTATATCAATATCTGGCGTATCCGTCAATGAATATTCCGCCAATTATGCCTTTTGTCTATTGCGGTTGAAATTGATGAGGCTGCCGGCTTTGACGATTTCTTTTTCCGCGTCGGTCATGTCCGCGATGTACAGGGAAATTTCCTGAAGTTCTTTGCCGACGACGTAGGCCTTGATGTCCTTCATGTCGCCGTCGAGGGCTGCCTTGACGTTGGGGATATAGATGTAATCGCCGACTTCAAAGAACGGGTCGTCCTTCATCTGGAAGGGCAGCATGCCCCAGTTGATGACGTTGGAGCGGTAGCGCTTCGTCGCGTATTCCCGGCAGATATTGGCCAGGCCGCCGAGGACGCGCTGGCAGCTGGCCGCCTGTTCGCGGGCCGAGCCGTCGCCGGGCTTGACGCAGTAAATCATGCTGCCGATTTCCGTCGCCGCCATATCGGCGTCGGCAAATGTCTCTTTCAGCTTGGCAAAGACGTCTTTCAGCTCCTTGTCGACAGAGGCCGGGCATTGTCCGGCTATGCGGGCCCGTTCTGCCGCGTCGACTGCCTTGGCCCGGCCGACGTATTCCGGGTCGCGGCGGGACAAGGTGAATTCAGCCAGTCCCAGCGGATTGGAGCGGTACGACGACGTTTCGCCCGACGGAATCAGTTCGTCTGTCGTCGTCACGGGATCCATGATCTTCGAGCAGACCTTGACCAGGATATTGTCGGCCAGGGCTTCCATATCCGGCCAGTCTTTGATGTTCGGCCCGTATACGAGAGCCGCTTCGCCGTCGGCCTGGCCGAAGCCCTGGTATACGCGCGACGCATAGGACGAGTTGTCATAGTCGTAAGGCGGTTCTGTATAATCGTCCATGTAGCCTTCGGCCGACGTGAGGACGCCGCCGTTGGCCGCCGTCGCCGCGATGGAACGGGCATCCATGAGGGCTACGGCGGAGAACTGGCCGCTGCCCGGCTTCGAGCCTTCGCGGTTCGGGAAGTTGCGCGTCGTATGGCGGATGCTGAAGGCGTTGTTCGCCGGCGTATCGCCTGCGCCGAAGCAGGGGCCGCAGAAGGCCGTCTTGAATATCGCCCCGGCGGCCAGAAGATCGGCCACGGCGCCCTTGCGGACTAAGTCCATGTACACGGGCTGGGACGACGGGTAGACGTCAAGGGTAAAGACGCCGTCGCCGCAGGAAGCGTTCTTCAAAATATGAGCGGCGGCCATGACGTTGCCGTAGTTGCCGCCGGCGCATCCGGCAATGACGCCCTGCTGGACGTGGAATTTGCCGTCGGCAATCTTATCCATCAGGCTGTAATGGAGATCGGGATTGCTCATGCGGCCGTTGATGCTTTCTTCCGTTTCATGAAGGATATCAGCCAGATTGGCGTTGAGCTCGTCGATGGTAAAGGCGTTGCTCGGATGCATGGGCATGGCGATCATCGGCTTGATTTTGCTCAAATCGACGTAAATGACGCCGTCATAGTAGGCGACGTCGGCCGGATTGAGTTCCTTGTAATCCTGAGGCCGGCCGTGCTGGGTCAGGTAAGCCTTCGTATCGTCGTCGGTGCGCCATACCGACGACAGGCACGTCGTTTCCGTCGTCATGACGTCGACGCTGTTGCGGTAATCCGTATTCATCGACGCCACGCCGGGGCCGACGAATTCCATGACCTTGTTCTTTACATATCCATTCTTAAAGACGGCGCCGACGATGGCGATAGCGATGTCGTGGGGGCCGACGGCCGGGCTGGGCTTGCCCGTCAGGTATACGGCTACGACGCCCGGATAGGCGACGTCGTACGTATCGCGCAGGAGCTGCTTGACCAGCTCGCCGCCGCCTTCGCCGACGGCCATCGTACCCAGGGCTCCGTACCGCGTGTGGCTGTCCGAGCCGATGATCATCTTGCCACAGCCGGCCATCTTTTCCCGCATGTACTGGTGGATGACGGCGATGTGAGGCGGTACGAAGATGCCGCCGTATTTCTTAGCCGCCGACAATCCGAATACGTGGTCGTCTTCGTTGATCGTGCCGCCGACGGCGCACAGCGAATTGTGGCAGTTCGTCAGCACGTAAGGCAGCGGAAACGTTTCCATGCCCGAAGCCTTCGCCGTCTGGATGATGCCGACAAAGGTAATATCGTGGGACGCCATGGCGTCGAATTTTATCTTTAAATGGTCCATAGAGCCGGACGTATTATGAGCCTGCAAAATCGAGTAGGCAATCGTCCCCTTGCGGGCTTCGTCCTTATCGGGAGCCTTGCCCGTAAGCTGTTCTACCCGCGCCGCTTCCCGTTCCGGCACGAGCTCCGAGCCGTGCACTAAGTACGCGCCGCCTTCATATAATTGAATCATGTCCAATCCCCCTCTTCATCTGTGCGATGCTGCATTACATTTCTCATGTCGAAATTTATGTAAATAAATTTCATAATATAAAATTTTATCTTCACATACACCATATTATATCATAATTATTCTGGCCCTGACTACCCTTCTCCACTGGGTATCCGCGATTATTCGTATTTATTTTTTTCTGTAATCATGCTATAATAACTTATACTTTGCAAAAATGGCTGCGTCTATTTCTACAAAGCATTTTTATAAATATTCTGGAATAATTAGTAACGAAGCTATGCACAGTTCGTTTCCGGAAAGAGAGGAATCACATGGACAATAACATCTTTTTGGCCCAATTCTATGGAAAATCACAAAATTATACACAGATTCCCCGCGAATGGTTTTCCAAGTACGGCGTAAAGCGCGGCCTGCGCAACGAAGACCATACCGGCGTCCTCGTCGGCCTGACCCGCATTGCCGACGTCGTAGGCTATAAGCGCGACGCCGAAGGAAATAAGGTAGACTGCGACGGCATCCTCTATTACCGCGGCTTAGATATCCGCGATTTGGCGAAAAAGGAACGCTACAACGGCTACTTGTACGAAGAAGCCTGCTTCCTCCTCCTGTTCGGCTACTTGCCGACGCGGGAAGAGCTGGACGCCTTCTGCAACGTCCTCCAGGAAAATTACGACCTGCCCGACGACTTTTTGGAAATGAACCTCCTGCGGCTGCCGGGAAAAAACCTGATGAACAAGCTGCAGCACTCCCTCATCACCTTGTACAACTACGACGAAGACCCGGACAACACCGACGTATACCAGACCCTGCGCAAGGGCCTCAACATCATGAGCAAGCTGCCGTCCATCGCCGTCTACGCCTACATGTCCAAGGTGCACTATTACAACCGCCATAGCCTGGTCATCCACTATCCGCGCAAGGATTACTCGACGGCGGAAAACATCTTGTCCATGCTCCGTCTCGACAGCGCCTTCACGCCGAAGGAAGCCCAGCTCCTCGACCTCCTGCTGTTCCTCCACGCCGACCACGGCGGCGGTACGAACTCGACCTTTACGAACGTCGTCGTCTCGTCGACGAATACGGACATCTATTCCAGCATGGCCAGCTCCATCGGCGCCCTGAAGGGCCCGCGCCACGGCGGAGCCAACGTCCGCGTGTCCCTCATGATGGAAAACATCATGGACGCCGTCGGCATCAAGGCCACAGACGCCCAGATCAAGGACGTCATCGAACGCATCCTCCGCGGCCAGTTCCGCCATCAGGATAAGCTGATATACGGCTTCGGCCACGCCGTATACACCCTGTCGGACCCCCGCGCCGAAATCATGCGCCACTACTGCGGCCAGTTAGCCAAAGAAAAGGGCATGGAAGATATCTTTAATTTCTACACGCGCTTCGAACGCATCGCCAAGAAGACCTTGAGCGAAGAAAAAGGCGCGAATATGTGCAGCAACGTCGACTACTACAGCGGCTTCGCCTATCACATGCTGGGCATTCCCCGCGATTTGTACACGCCCCTGTTCGTCATCAGCCGTATGGTCGGCTGGCTGGCCCACAACATCGAGCACAAGCTGTACGACAACCGCATCGTCCGTCCGGCAGCGAAGTATGTCGGCGATTTAATGGATTATATACCTATGGAGGACAGATAACATGAAAACCATCACCGTATTTAAAGGCGACGGCATCGGCCCGGAAATCACCGACGCCGTCCTGGACATCTTAAAAGCCGCCAAGGCTCCCCTGGAATATGAAATCTTCAACGTCGGCGCCGCCGAATACGAAAAAAACGGCGCCCTCATTCCCGACGCCGCCTTCGCCTCCTTTGAAAAGACGCGGGTCCTGCTGAAATCGCCTATTACGACGCCTGTCGGCAAGGGCTTCCGCTCCCTCAACGTCACGCTGCGCAACAAATACGATTTGTACGCCAACATCCGCCCGGCCAAATCGAACGCCGCCGTGCCGACGCCCTTCCCCAACGTCGACATCGTCACCTTCCGCGAAAACACGGAAGACCTGTACATCGGCGTCGAATACAAGATGAACGACGACACGGTCCAGGCCATCAAGCTCATTACGCGCAAGGCCAGCGAACGCATCATCCGCGCCGCCTTCGACTACGCCGTCGCCAACGGCCGCAAAAAAGTCACCTGCGTCCATAAGGCCAATATCCTCAAGATGAGCGACGGCATGTTCCTCGATATTTTCAGGGAAATCGCCAAGGAATACCCTCAGATTGAAAGCGATGACAAGATCGTCGACAACACGTGCATGCAGCTCGTCATGTACCCGGAAAACTTCGACGTCATGGTCATGCCCAACCTGTACGGCGACATCGTATCGGACCTGACCAGCGGCCTCATCGGCGGCCTCGGCCTCCTGCCGTCCATGAACGTCGGCGACGATTTCGCCATGTTTGAAGCCGTCCACGGCAGCGCCCCCGACATCGCCGGCAAGCACATCGCCAACCCGACGGCCTTTCTCTGGTCGGCCTGCATGATGCTGGAATACATCGGCGAAACGGACGTCGCCGCCAATATCCGAAGCGCCGTCGACGTCGTGCTGGCGGAAAACCAATGCCTCACGCCGGACCTCGGCGGCAAGGCCACGACGGAAGCATACCGCGACGCCGTCATCGCCCACTTAAAATAAATAACACGCACGCTAAAAAACAGCCCCTTGGGAATCTCTCCGAGGGGCTGTTCTGTTATCTCGATTTCGACGAGGAAAAGGACGGTATGCGGCTGAGGACGTACTGGCTCAGAAGCGTGCAGATGCAGAGGGACAAGGCGCACATGACGGCGTACTTAGCATAGACGCCTCCTTCCCAGGGCCGCAGCAGCCAGACGACGTGCATGACGACGACCTGATGGATGTAATACACGCCGTACGACAGGGACGACAACTGCCGTCCCCACGGCCCATATAAATCGGCAAACCGCTGGAACAAGGCCGTCAACGCTGCGACGGCCGTCAGGCAGAACAGGCTGTGTAGGACGGCAAAGACTGCGGAATAATATGGAAGTTCCTGCCAGCTATAGCCATAGTCAAAGCGAAAGGCCGTATACACGACGGACAGGACGGCAAAGGCCGCTCCCCAGACCGCCGGCGAGGCGAACTGGCCCTGGGAAAACCAGCGGCTGCGCCAGGCGTAGGCTCCCAGCCCGAATACGACGAGGTACAAGGGAGCCCGCGTCGGCTGAAAGCACAGGACGTACAGGGGATGAATCCACACGGCGTCGTCGTAACACTGCAGCATCGCCCCCATGCCGAGGGCGCACAGGGCGGCGCAGCCGAAAAAGACTGTCAGGGAAAACCGGCACTGCGACGGCTGCAGCCACGCCGGACACAAACGCCGGCTCAGGTACAGCAGGCCGTACAAGGCCATCAAAAATCCCAGGTACCAATACTGGGCCTGCTGATAAAAAACGCCCAAAAACCATTCCATATAAAACTGGTAAAACGTCATGGACACAGACCGGCTGAGCATGTACAGATAGGCGATATACGGGGCGATACAAACCGAGCCGAACAGCCACGGCAGGCCGACGCGCTTCCATTTCGATTTCCAAAAGCTCCCCGTTCCTGCCAGGGACGCCGCACCGAAATAGCCGGAAATAAAAAACATGACCGGCATGATGAACACGTCGGCCCAGACGACGAATACCGTCGCCGCCAGGGACCGCTCATCGTCCAGCACGTACCACCACTCCGGCGCGTAAGCCATATAGGACATGGCGCCGTGAAACACGACGACCAGGGCGATGACCAGGGTTTTCAAGTTGTCCAAGAATATGATGCGACGTCCGTTCATACGATGCACCTCACAGTAACGTTACCCAAAGTATAGCACATACCCCGGAAAAGGGGAAAGGGAGAAGAAAAAGCTTCCGCTTCGACTTCTCCCTTTGATAGAGGAATCTATATGGATTAGATGAGGTATCAGTAATGAATCGCCCTTACGGTTCTACCTTGGTAACAAAGATCTGCTTTCCGTCCTTAAAGCTCAGGACAACTGCCGACTTGACGGGATCGTGGAACTCGTTAAAGCTGATCTTGCCGCTGACAGCGTTGAATCCGCTGATCTTTTCCAGCGCCGCCTTCACGGTATCTTTATCGGTGCT
>OGXK01000994.1_pt1 | contig 14896 bp, 11 predicted proteins | sample 1576261 | NCBI WGS metagenome assembly OGXK01 (sample SAMEA3541581, study PRJEB24748) | human gut metagenome | biome: human gut; feature: human-associated habitat; material: faeces | place: China | collected 2012 | reverse complement strand
TTTTTACCAAAGAGAAGGGTTCATTATTCAATGTGAAGGTTTGGATGAAGCTACTGGTGAAAAAGAAAGGCCCGTATCCGTTCAGGATATGAGCCTTGCAAGAATTGGAGAATTGTAATCCGTAGATTTTACAAGTAAAATTTCTCCAGTTTTGTTTTAAAAAATTGAATTAATGGGCCGTTGAAGCAGGCATTTATAATTGTCCCAATCCCTACTACCGACCAGATACCCGCCCCAGATGCAGTGGCAAATATGATTCCGATAATCACGACAACAACATCTGAAAGAATCCTTGCTTTATGGAATGGAATCTTCTGATGTGTCAGTTTCTCGATTATAATTGCGACACTGTCATATGGAGCGATTCCCATATCTGCGACCATATATAATGCCACTCCCATAGATGCCATCAGCTGAGCAAGCAGCAGTGCAAGGATACGCAGTGGCAGATTCATCTGAATCTGCACTACATCATTTGCTACATAACAAATAAAGTCTGCAATGTATCCGACAAATACCATATTGATAATGGTCCCCGCACCAATGCAGGATCTTGCCTGAAAAAATACAACTACAAGGATGATCGCATTGACAAGCAACTGCCACGTTCCAAAGCTCCATCCGATAAATCCGCTGATTCCAAGATTCATTGCACTGAATGGATCCACGCCAAATTGTGAAAGTCGTAAGAAAGATACACATAATCCAATAAACAATATTCCCAGTACCATTCCGCCGGTTCTTTTTGTCTTCGTCATGATCTATCTTCCCTCCTGAACTTTTTTGCCTTTCAGCATATATATTCTAGATTCAAAATCGGTACAAGGAGTCACATTCCCTGGCACTTCACCAGCTGTCACATCGGATGTGATCAATCCATAATTCATCAATTCGTCTCCGTAATTTTCTGTATGATTCCATACATTTTCATAAATCATATCCGGGTTCAATCCCTGTAATCTGACACGGCTATACGGCTGATTCACTCCATTTAAAACACGATAGTAGCCTACGATTGCAAGCGTGCGGTCTTCATTTGTCACCATCCATACCGTCTCATTTCCTTCGAATGGACTTTTCAGACGATAAAATGTTCCAAACTGTAACACTTCTCGGTATTCTTTCATAAATGTGATCTGTTCTTTTACTTCTTTGAGCTCTTCTTCTGTCAATTTGTTGAGATCCAGTTCGTATCCAAAAGTTCCAAAGTATGCTACATTCGCTCTTGTATGTAATGGGGTATTGCGAAATACCTGGTGATTCGGGACAACAGACACATGGCTTCCCATACTGCTGAGCGGATAACACATAGAAGTTCCGTACTGAATCTTCAGACGCTCAATTGCATCCGAATCATCGCTTGTCCATCCCTGTGGTGCATAATACAGCATTCCCGGGTCAAATCTTCCGCCACCGCTGGCGCAGGATTCAAATAATACTTCTGGAAACTCATTTGTCAAACGTTCATACAGATCATATACACCTAAAATATAACGATGGAACACTTCTCCCTGTCTGTCTGAAGGAAGTTTGCTGCTGTAGCATTCTGTAATGCTTCGGTTCATATCCCATTTAATATATGAGATTTTCGACTCCGATAATAACTTTGCCATCATTCCGTAAATATGATCTACTACTTCTTTTCTTGCAAAATCAAGTACATACTGGTATCTGCCGTGTGATGTATTTCTTCCCGGTGTCTGTAAGATCCAGTCCGGATGTGCTCGATAAAGATCAGAGTCTTTATTTACCATCTCCGGCTCAAACCAAAGACCGAATTTTAAGCCTAATGCTTCAATTCTTTCTGACAGGCCTTTGATGCCATTTGGCAGAAGCTCTTCATTTGCCACCCAATCACCAAGACCAGCTCTGTCATTTCTTCTTGCGCCAAACCATCCGTCATCTAAGACAAACAGTTCTACTCCACATTCTTTTGCTTTCCTTGCAATCTCTACAAGGCGATCTTCTGTAAAGTCAAAATAAGTTGCTTCCCAGTTGTTATTTAAAATCGGTCTTGCCTTATCACGCCAGTACCCTCTTGCGAGTCTCTTTGCATACAGCTTCTGGAATGTCTGACTCATGCCATTTAATCCATTTTCACTGTAAACCAGAACTGCTTCCGGTGTCTGAAAGCTTTCTCCCGGTTCTAATTTCCAATCGAATCCTTCCGGATTGATCCCGGCTGTAATTCGTGTCACATCATGTGTATCTACCTCTGCCTGCATACGGAAATTTCCACTATATACAAGGCTTATTCCAATTGCTTCTCCTGCATTTTCATCTGTGTTGTGACGTTTTAAAGCAAGGAACGGATTATGTTCGTGAGAAGAATTTCCGCGCATGCTGTCGATAGCTGTTATGCCTTGCTCCAATGTTCGATTCTTTATATAGCGCTCTCTGGACCACGCACCGGACAACTGCATCCATTCATAATCCTTATCCGGAAGATCCAGGCTTAAGCTCATCATATTTAATACATGCAGATTTTTCTCACCGGCATTTTCAATATAAGCACTTCTTGCAATTGCACTATATTCATCAAAAATCGTATATAAAAGCGCCAGTTTTGCACCAGTCAAAGCGTCTTTCAGAAAGATGCGCAATGTCTGCGCTTCCTCCTCGGACTCTGTGTAAGTTGCCGGCAATCCGGAGAGTTTCGGTTTTCCGGCAATAATCTCATAACTGTCATATTGGAACTCACTGATCCTGCTGCCATTTTCCTGCAACAATTCAATTGCCGGATGTCTGTAATCTGTCGTACCGTAAACCGGATATTCCTGTCGGATATGTTCCAATGAAAAAGTACGATCCCATTCATATATATATGATGTCATTGGGCGTTCACATTTTTCAACCAGATAAGAAAAATCTGCTTTATCATGAAGTTGTTTTCCAAAATATAATTGTCCCAGATGTCCATTTTCTAATACACATAAGATATAACTGATTTTTTCATTGTATAAATGGAAAGTTTTCGTTTCCTCGTGAAAAATAATCTGTCTCATATAATACCCCTTTTACAATTGAATCGTTGTCTCTTAAGCTGTCTGTTTTTTCACATGCATTTCATTTACTTTTCTTGTGATTTCTTCCATCTTCTCACCTTTTAAAATGTAATATTTTTTGTAAATACCAAAGCTAGCAAATGCAAGAATGATTGGAATTACAATCATTAACACGCGAATACCCATTACGGTTGCTGCGCTCTGCGTTACCGCTTTTGCGTTGTATCCTACAATCTGAAGACCAATTCCTGTTAATCCACCTGCTGCTGCCGTAGCTGCCTTCATAAGAAATGTCTGTGCAGAGCATGTTACGCTTTCATTTCGTACACCAAATTTTACTTCTCCATAGTCGATAACGTCTGCCATACAGCATGTTGTTACTCCAAGTGAAAGACCTGAGCCGAAGAAAAGTAATGCACAACATACAATAACTAACACCTTGCTCTGTGGTGCTACATATCCTGCTGCACCGAGCAGTACAAATCCAACAATCGGAAGTCCGCATGCAAATGCGTATACTTTTTCACGGCTAATTTTTTCTGCAATTTTCGGGAAGCATAAAAGTCCTGCCATCTCAGCAATGATCGCAAATCCAAAAATAGAATACAGATATTCATCATGGCATACACATTTGAAATAATATACAGCAAAGCTTTTTGCAATCTGTGTACAAAGGTTAAATGTCAAAAGTAATCCGATAAATGCAAGCAGCTGATCATTTTTTACAATTACCTGAAATGCCTGTTTCAGACTTGTCTTTTCTGCTGATATACCTAATGTTGATTCCTCTTTTACATTAAATACAGTAATGCCGATTGTAACGATGAAAATAACTGCGATAATGATTGCGAAAAGTGTATATCCTTTTTCTGCGTAGAGATTGCTCTCGCCTGCAACTTTGTTCAGGTAGTTGATAATGTAAAGCCCAAATGTTGCTACTGAAAATCCTGCAAGACTTGCGAAGAATCTTGGAATTACGGATACTTTCTCACGTTCGTGCGGGTCATTTGTCAAGTTCGGAAGCCATGACCAGTAAGGGACATCCATGATCGTATAAGTCATTCCATATAAGATATACATAACGGATACATATACGTACAATGCTGTTCCTGACAGATTAAAACTGTGGAATAACAAAACAAATACAACTGAATTTACCAATGTTCCGATTACAAGCCAGATTCTGAATTTACCAAAACGTGTATGTGTATTGTCAACAATCATACCCATCATCGGGTCATTGATCGCATCCCATATTCTTGCTACAAAAAACAGTACGCCGACAAATGCCGGTGCCAGATACAATGTATCTGTAAAATAAAGCATTAAAAATGCTCCTACTAAATTGCAAATCGCGTCTTTACCGATTGCCCCAATTCCAAAACATAATTTTTCTCTTGTAGACGCATATTTATATTGCGGATTTTTCTGAGTTTCTTTTTGATTTCCCATGATTCTCCTCCTCTAATACTCCTTTGTTTATTTTTTATTTGAGTGAAGAAACCTGTGCACTTGTTCCTTATGTTTGTTGATACAAGTATAGCGTACAAAAAAAGACATCCGTTATACCTTTTTGTTAAGTGTTATATCTCAAATGTTAGGTATCAGATGCTTTTTTTAACATTTTATCTATTCTTTTTCGATGTTTCCTACATAAATTGTTTTATGCTTCTTATATTCTTTCAGTTCATTTTGTGCACGGATCAATCGTTCTCGGGCATCCTTTCTGTTGTCATTACGATATTGGGTCGGCGTTATTCCCACTTTCTGCTTGAATATTTTACCGAAAGCAAGGGAATTACGATAGCCGCAGGAAACTGCAATCTCCTCCACAGACAGATCTGTAAGTACGAGCTGCTCCTTTCCTCTGGAAATTCGAAATTCCGTCAAAAAATCTTTCGGGGAGATTCCAAGACTGTTCATAAATATTGTATATAAATAGCTTCGATTTAGTGCCAAATAATTTGCTATATCTTCCACTGTGATTTTCTGTGAATAGTAATTCTTTATATAGGAAATTGCCTCCTGCACATGTATGCTTTCTTTTGTATCATCCGCATATTGCTGAATTTCAATCCCGCGAGCCAGTACTGAGAAAAACTGATAGAGCTTCCCCTGGAGATAGTAAAGATTTTCTGCAGTTGAACATGTATGATGAAGCATTTCAAATACAATTTCTTTCAGTTCTTCTCCATATTCACATTCGCATGTAAGCTGACGACTGTTCAGTCCAAGATCTCTGACAAATCTCTGTGCTTCCGTACCACCAAATCCTACCCAAAGGTAAGACCATGGGTCCGTTTTATCTGCCTGATAAAAGGTAAGGCTTTCCGGCTCGATCAGAAAGGCCTGCCCTTCTTTCAGATGATACTTCGTTTCGCCGACCTGATAGATACCTTTGCCCTTCATTACATAATGCAAAATATAATTGGGTCTTGCGGCTGGCCCGTAGCTATGTAATGGCTTGCATTCTGCAAATCCGCAGAAACACAAATGAAAATCTTTAAACTTTGGTTTCAACAGTTGTAATACGTAAGAATCTTCCATAATCTGTATCCTCTCTTAATCCCTAAGATCACAAGCACTTTCCAGTCATGCTTACTTTTGCTGTTGCTCACTCAGCAATAGTTAGTTTAACCGTTTTCTTTATTCTATCACAGTATCGTGTTATTCTTCCATCAGTTTTCAAACCAAGTATTAAACGGTGCCTCTTCCTTTATAAGTTTCCCCAAAAAAGACAATGTGTTTTTTCTTGTATGCAAAGAAATAAGGATGTAAAATAAAATTAGTTTTCAAATAAAAAATAGTAATAAGTGAAATGGAAAATTCTGATTGTAGAACTGACATGTGATTATAAGGAAGGAATAATATGAGAAGAAAAGATAGAGAAATCACAGATATACACAAGATTGAAAAAATATTGTCGAGTGCAAAGTATTTACATCTGGGGGTATTAGATGATGAATACCCATATGTTGTGCCGCTTCATTACGGTTATCAGATAAACGGCGGGAAACTAACATTTTATGTTCATAGTGCGAAAGTGGGGCATAAACTGGATTGCATTCGGAAAAATAACAGTGTTTTTGTGGAAATTGATTACGGAGAAAAACTTATAGAAGCAGATGCTCCTTGCAAATATAGTGCTGAATATGCGAGTGTCATGTGCCGAGGGAAAGCAAAAATCCTCCAGAATGCAGCGGATAAGTGTGCGGCACTTCGCATTCTTATGAGAGAGCAAACCGGAGAGGAACACGAAATTAATGAAAAAATGGTAAATGCGGTATGTGTAATTGAAATAAATGTAGATTCGTATACGGCAAAAGCGTGTGTAAAATAAATTTTAGTTTTCGGCATTATTGCTTCCACCGGTGATCAGCCTGTATTATATTTGTATTTGTGCATTACATAAAAAGACAGTAAAAAAGCCATAAACACCGTCCCCAGTGCTGCGATATTATGTTAAAATGAAGTAAACAAGAAAACTGGAAAAACAAAAAGTTGTTCAAGACATACGGGATGAGAGGGATTGGTTATGGATGATTTTAAACAACTTACAGAGCAGCTTTTAAAATTTTATATCGACACGGAATCCGTAGATGATACAGGCTTTGAAAACTTCTTTGATGATAACAGTAGTATAATCGGAACAGGAAAGCATGAGTTTTTCAGGAATCTGCATGAATTTCAGGAATCATATAAATTCGATGTAAAACAAAGAGGAAAAATCAGACTTAAAATAAGAGATTTACAGCAGGAAGAAGCAGAGCTTGGTGATGACCAGGTCCTTGCGTATGGATCGGTAGTCTTTACCGGTTTATTTGAAGATGGATCCGTCTGTTTTGAGATGGACACACGGTTTAGCATTATCTATAAAAAGGTGAACGGGAAATGGCTGGTTAAGCATCTGCATCAGTCAGTACCGGACAGAGATCAGATGACAGGGGAAGAATTCCCGGTTACGCTGGGAAAACAGGTGGAAGAGGCGCACCGGGCAATCAGTGCATTAGGGACCGCTTATTATCACATCTCACGTCTGGATTTAAAGGCAAAGAAGATCGAACTTGTGAAAAGATCCCGGAAAATGGAGCTAGGTATTTCGAAAAAAAGCGCAGACTGGGATACGCAGTTTGAGATTATCAAAGATGTGATAGCAGAACCGTTTGTACAAAAGTACATAGATTTTTTTGATACACAGACCATGGCCGCACGGCTTCGTAATAAAGAGTCCATGTCTTTTGAATTCAAAAAAAAGGATGGGAAATGGTTCCTTGCCATGATCGTTCCACAGAACTATGATAAAGACGGAAATGTTACATCGGTGCTGCTTGCAAACCGGGATGTGACAGATGAAAAACTGCGGGAATTGAGGCAGGAGGAAGAACTGCGGGAAGCTAAATTAAATGCGGAAACTGCAAGTAAGGCAAAATCCGCATTTCTTTTCAATATGTCCCATGACATCAGAACGCCTATGAATGCGATCATCGGTTATGCAGATCTGGCATCCAGACACCTGGAAGACACAGAAAAACTTAGCAGATATATCGATAACATTCAGATATGCGGGGAAAAACTGTTATCGTTACTCAGTAATGTCCTGGATCTTGCAAGAATTGAAAATAATAAGGTTGAAATGGAATATGCCGTGTCGGATGTCCTGGAAGACTTTACAAATTGTGTCACGATGTTCCAGCAACAGGCAGAAAGTAAGAACCAGACTCTGTGCATGACAGAACAGATTCTGTATCCGTATGTATATGTGGATGAACCACATTTATCGGAAGTCTGCATCAACATCATAAGTAATGCGGTCAAGTATACAAATGCGGGCGGTACAATATCCTGTAAGGTTGCACAGAGACCTTGTGAGAATGAAGACTGGTGTGATATGATCATCAGTATTACCGATAATGGAATTGGTATGACAGAAGAGTTCCAAAAGCATATCTTTGAAGCGTTCGAAAGAGAGCGGACTTCTACGATTACCCATATTGAGGGTATCGGCATCGGCATGGGAATCGTGAAAAAGCTTGTGGATCTGATGGGTGGTACGATAGAGGTGGAAAGTAAACTTGGTGAGGGCTCCACTTTTACAGTGACGATCCCTTGCAAAAAAGCATCAAAAGAAGAAGCTTTAGAGAAGAAAAATCAGAATCCACGAAGTAAGAAGTCGCTAAAAGGCGTCCGGGTCCTGCTGGTCGAAGACAATGAGATCAATGCGGAGATCGCGACAGAACTGTTGAAAGAAGAAGGGTGTATTGTCGAAGTTGCAACTGACGGAGTTGCATGTATCAGCATGATTGAAAAGGCAGATGCGGACTATTACAAGATGATCCTTATGGATATTCAGATGCCGGTTATGAATGGGTTCGATACGACATTAACCATCCGGAAGATGAAGGATGATAAAAAAGCGATGATCCCGATCATAGCTATGACTGCCAATGCCTTTGCAGAAGACAGACAGAAGGCGCTTTCTGTCGGGATGAATGATCACGTTGCCAAGCCTGTTGATATGAATATTCTTGCGCCAACGATGATGAAATATTTATAAAAGTGGGGAATAAAAAAATGAACAAAGAAAAAAAACAGGTTGTCACACCGGACAATCTAAAAGAAATTGCCGTCATGACGATAGCAGTGGGGATCATCGCTGCGGCCGTGTATTTCTTTCTGATTCCGAGCCAGACCTCGATCAGCAGCGTATCTGCGCTGGCGATCATCATTGCGCATTATGTACCGTTACATGTATCAACGGTTACGATGATACTGAATGTGGTCTTACTGCTGATCGGATTTATAACCTGTGGGAAAGAATTTGGGGCGAAGACGGTATATACAAGTATTTTGCTGCCACTGTATCTGGCAGTATTTGAACATGTATTTCCGGATTTTGAATCGCTGACAAACAGTACGGAACTGGATGTGTTATGTTATATTCTGGTTGTAAGCTTCGGACTCAGCATCTTATTTAATATGAATGCGTCGTCCGGCGGACTGGATATCGTGGCAAAGATCATGAATAAATATCTTCATGTCGAATTGGGAAAAGCGATGTCCATTTCAGGAATGTGTGTGGCACTTTCTTCCGCATTGATCTATGATAAAAAAGCGGTCGTACTGAGTGTGCTTGGTACATACTTTAACGGTATTGTGCTGGATCATTTTATCTTTGGACAGAATGTAAAGAGACGTGTCTGTATCATTACAAAATATGAAGAAGAGGTGCGCCGGTTCATTCTGCATGAGCTGCACAGCGGGGCAACGTTCTACGAGGCAGTAGGTGCTTACAATATGCAGAAATACAGAGAGATCATTACAATCGTAGATAAGAACGAATATCAGAAACTGATGAATTATGTCAGTAAAAAAGATCCGGAGGCATTCGTGACAGTGTATACAGTATCTGATATGCGGTACCGGCCGAAAGCAAAAACATTTTAGAACTGAATAAGAAAGTTGAGTATTAGCTTCAGTAAAGACGAAGAGGGAATATAGTTTTACAACAGATTAAGAGAAAACAGTAATAAGAGAGAATAACGTTACGAGAAAGAAATCGGAGAGTACATGAGCTGCCTGCTTAAGAAAGATACCCGGCAGCTGCTTGCAAGAGCCAGAAGTCTGTGTGCGTAAGGAGTAATATGATACAAAAGACGGAGAAGCAAAAGGCCAGGCTTTTCCGTCTTTTTGATATATGCATTTCTTAAATTTCTCGAAAAAAGAGGAATACGTAATACTATTTCCATAATTTCGGTGTATATTTATAGTCTGGAAATGATTATAGTGAATTCAGAAAATACATCCGTAACAAACAGAAGATGTATTCGCATAGTAAGAACAGGAGAGACAGTTTATGTTTACATTATTATTTTTGATCTGTATGTTAGGAATATTTGGAAAGCTTCTGGTATTCGCCGGGTTAATCTATCTGGCATTCCCGATCCTGATCATAGTCGGAATCGTGACACTGCTTAGCAGAAACTAGAAACAAAAGAAAAGAGTAAATGTACAGAAGAGAGGAGATGCCTATGAAGACAAAATTTAAAGTAATCATCGCCGTAATTCTCGCAGTTGTGATCAGTATCGGTTCGATATCTGCATACAAGTATATCACCAGTCCGAAGGAAGAGAGCATCCCGCTCGAGACTACACTGGAAGATGCTGCAGAGCTGACCACACAGAAGATGATCATCTCAGATGTATTCAGGAGCACAAAGGGAACCATCCCGCTGATCAACAAGAACCGGTTCCTGGTACAGTATAAAACAACCATCACTGCCGGGCTGGATGTGCAGAACGCAAAGATCAAAGAGACCGATGACAAGATTACGATCACAATCCCGCACTGCACGATCGATGAAGATTCGATCAAGATCAAGTCCAGTGACCTGAAGATCTATGACACGAACTTCGCAATTATGAGTGTAGATAAAGAGGCAGTCATGGAATTAGTCGGGGAAGCAGAAAAGAAGGCAAAGAAAAAAGCAGAATCAGACGAATATGGATTCCTTGAAAATGCAGATGAGAATGCAAAGAAAGTAATCAAGGGGATGTTCGAAAATGTGGCAGACGGACGGGAAGTCGTTGTGGAATTCGCAAAGTAAAACGATAGAATCAGATAACAAAGCTATTGCAGATATTGGATGCAATAGCTTTTGTCTTGTGCTGCGATGTGTCCGGAAGAAGCTGCAGGATGCTGCAACTGTCATCAGAATGTCAGCATATGTCTATAAAAAAAATAGCAGAGAGAAAAAGTATGCATAAAAAACAAGAAAAAGGAAAATAATGGGGCTGACTGAATTGACTTAATGAGAAAAAGAAGCTAATATAAGATAAACTGTGGGAGTCTATGACCATGGGGAAAATATTTTTGGAATGAAAAATTAATAGGAGGAGAAAAGCGATGAAGAAGAGAAAGTACAAGCAGTTGCTTGCATCAGTAATTGCCTGTTCTATGGTGCTTTCAGGAATGCCGGCAACCGCATACGCTGCCGGAAATGACACCGCTCAGGAAGTACAGTCAGAAGACCAGACTTCAGGAACTGCCGGATTAGAAGATTCAAGCAATGCCGGACAGCAGGAAAATGCTGGAAACCAGACGACTGCCGGAACGAATGAAAGCACATCGACTGAATCAGACAGCAATAGTCAGACAAACAGTTCACAGGATAACACATCCAAGAACAACACAGCACAGTCAGGCACAACACAGAACAACACAGCTTCCCAGCCGGCAGCAGCTGATGCGCAGAGTGCGCAGGATGCGAAAGCGGTTAAGGCAGGAACACCGTTGGAGATTCATAAGAGTGAGGGAATCTTAGGGAGTGACTTGATAAAAGAATTAAAAAGTAGATTTGATAATAGTGCGACAATTGCACCCACATATGGATTTGTGAACGGATCAGATGTAAAAACAATCCAGTTTATGAATGGTTTGAAACAAGCAAAATACACTTTTTCAAGTGGAGAACTTGTAATTAAACGTATGAAAATAAAGAACTGGAAACAAGTATGGGAAGATGCAGGAACGCTCACTATCAAAAACTACAACAATGTAACTTTTAGTGCTTCTAATGTTTCCGGTGCAGGCGTTAAGATTGACAATCAAGATGTTACAACAGCCGTAAAGATATATGATACGGAGTCTAAAAAGTTTACAGTAAACGATGTAGAAAATTATGATGTAACTGTAAAAATAGGTAAAACAGTACTTGAAAAAGCAGCAGATGGTACCTATACAGTGCCGGCTGGTTTAACTGAGGATACAACGGTTAATGTTGTATATGTAGCTAAAGAAGGAGTAAACATTGCTGTAACACATCCTGCAAATGGAACAATTACTATTAATGACCAGAAAGTAGAATCTTCTATAAAGGTTGAAAAGAGCAAGAATTACAAAGTAACAGTAACTCCGGAAGATGGATATGCTGTAGAAAGCATATTGGTAGACAATGCTGCTGTTCCAACAGCGAATATTGTTTATGAAAATCAGACAGCAACAGTTACTTTATATTCTGGTAATAAGAATGATGCGACATTTAATATTACTGCTAAGACAGTTCAGTGTAAGTTAGATGTGAAAGATGCCGAGGTATCATATCACAATGGAATGTCAACAGATAAGGTTGCGCAGAAGATCTTTGATGCAGTTGTTGGAACAGACAATGTACCGGAGATTACATTGAATGATGTGACAATTGAATATGATGCATCAAGTAATAATTGGAAAAATCTAGATTATAACCCGAGTGGAATGGAGGCATTTTATTGTCATAAATTCGGAAGAACACTGTGGGATTTGAAAGATAGTGATACTGAAAAAATCCGTATCACATACAACGGAACAGACAAGTATCCATCTATGCAGAAGACTGCTACAATCACATTAAAAGACCTTCGTGAGGAAACTACACTTTCTATCAACGATGGAATTATGATGAAGTATCAGTCAGCTGAGATGATGGATGCAGTAATCAAAGTTCTGATCGCTCAGAATGCAACTGTAACAGATAAAGAAGGTAATAAGATTGAGACAACAGCAGATGACTTTACTTATACTCCATCTACAGATGAATGGAAAGCAGGAGAACAGGAAATCACAGTTACCTATAACGGAAATGAAGATTATCTGTCAAGTTCTGCGACAACAACCATCACAATCAAAAAAGGTGATGCAAAGGTATGGGTAAACAGCCAGAATATTAAATATGGCGAAAGCTTCTCTCAGATATTCGCAAGTGATCCATCAGATGCAGCACCACTTGGAATGATTGTTGGAATCGATGGAAATGGAAAATCATTTGTTGGATTTGATGTTTCTAATATTGTTATCAAACAGAAAGTTCCTGGAATTGGTACAACAATAAAAGTACCATTGGAACAGGCAATTTTAGCATTAGTACCGGATGGAAAAGTGAACGTTGGAAATCTTATGAACGTTATCAACAAGCTTCCTAATTTTGGAGATAATAAAGGTATTATTTCCGCAGTACAGAAAGTTGTTGATCAGATTCTGAAGATTTATCCGGCAGCAGCTGACTGGTCTATTTCTTTCAAACGACCAACAGAATCAGGTGTATACCTTGCAGTAGGAGCATCTACAAGCCAGAACTACAACACAGCAGTAGGTGTTGGATATCTGACAATTGCACCTCGGTTAAAAGATGTAAAACTGGAGTTCAATAGTCCACTTCCAAAGAATTGTACTTTAACGTATGAGGAAGCACAGGAATTTGACTTTAGAGGAAAAGCAACACAGAACGGGCAAATTGTTAGTGCGAATATTAAGACAAAATATGTGGGTGTAACAGCTGACGGAAAATGGGTAAGCAGTAAAGGCAATGAGCCGGAAGATGCACTCAGAGAGCCGGGTAACTATGTAGAAAAAATCTACACAGTTGGTGGCAATTATGTAGCGGCACCAATCGTCAGATGCTATACAGTAAAAAAAGCTGAGACAGAGATTAGATTTGATAGTATAGATCTTGAAGTTCCGTATGATGGACAGCCACACGGCATAACAGCAGGTGTATACCATGGGAACGAAAGAATCGCAGAAGCAGATATCATTTATATGAGTTCATCAGGATATAAGAGTGCAGAAAAGCCGACAGATGCAGGAATGTATCAGGTAATGGCTTCTTACAAAGGTGATTCTAAGTATGCATGTGTAGATGCTAAATACACAAGATTATTTATAAAACAAAAAGTAGTTACAGTTACACCAAATGCTCCTCAGAATCCAATTTACTATCGTGATCAGATGCCAGAATTTACTTATACAGTAACAGATGAAAAAGGTAATACATTATCTGAAGAAGAGATTGCAAGTCTTGGAACAGTCTCTGTTGTTAAAACACCAGAAGATGTAACACCAGGACATTACACAATCAAAGCCCAGGTTGAAAATGCAAACAAGAATTATGATATTACTTGTGGAGATACAACATTTGATATTCTTGCAAGACCAATCACAATCAAGACCATGGATATGGCCATCGAATATGGTGATGATGTACCGGATGTTGATTATTACATCTACGACATGAACGGTGAACTGGCAGATTCAGCAATTGTAAGTGGAGCAGACTTCCCGTCATTAGACTTCAGCATTGAAGGACAGGACGAAGGAAAACACCTGGCAGCAAGCACTACTCCATATGCAATTAACGTTAGTGGATTAGACAATGCAAACTTCAAGGTAACATATGAAGGCGGAAGCCTTACAGTTAACCCAAGAAAGATCAACATCTCTATCGACTCTAAGAAGAAGGTAGAAGGTGACGCTGATCCGGAACTGACATACACAGTATCAAGAGCAACTGGAGAAGCTGTTGCACAGGCAGTTGAAGATACAGCTGCAGCAAGTGCTGTTGTAGAAGGTGACGAGCTTGGAGTTACATTAACCCGTGAAGCTGGTGAGACAGTTGGATTATATGACATTTACGCAAATGTAGAAGGATTAAATTCAAACTATGCATTAGCTGAGACACCGGACGGAACAGATAAGTTCGAGATCGTGAAGAAAGGAACTATTATCGATGATAATAAGAAACCTTCTGATCAGAACCCATCAGGCGATAAGACGACTGTAAAGGGTGACAACAAGAACAACAAGAATACAAACACTGCCAAGAAAGCTGACAATACAAAGAAGAATCAGCCGAAGACAGGTGACAATTCACACGTTATGTTCTATCTGTTCATGATCGAGGCTGCAATGGTTGCAGCATTCATTACTCTGATCTTCAGAAGAAGACGCAGAAGCTAATCAAAGATCATAAAAGATATAATAGAAATGTCTGTCAAAGACGATAAATAGGAGAGCGCAGGTCAGGCCCGTTTAAATATCTCTATGTATATCAAAAACATCTACGAGGATAAAGAATTGG
>OGXK01000988.1_pt1 | contig 14934 bp, 13 predicted proteins | sample 1576261 | NCBI WGS metagenome assembly OGXK01 (sample SAMEA3541581, study PRJEB24748) | human gut metagenome | biome: human gut; feature: human-associated habitat; material: faeces | place: China | collected 2012 | reverse complement strand
CGAGATAGCAAAAACTACCTCGTTACTAAAGTCTAACTTTTTGGGGTCACATCAACTGCTCGGCTGATTTTTATATAACGCATTAATAAGGTAGGCATTCATTCGCCTTATCCTGCAACTATATTTATCAAATATTATTTATTTAAGTGCAAAAAAAACGCAATTTATAAAGCAACATTTTAAAAATATTACCAAATAAATTAAGTTATCTCCGCCTATTTGTCAATAATATTTTCTATATATTGCATAATATTTCTCAAATGTTATTGACTATTCGACATTAAAGTGCTACTATATAATCAAACAGGAAGGAGGATTTCCTATGAAAAAAAAGGCCGAAGAAAGCAAGCACGATAAGTTTGTAAGGCTTGCTGAAGCCAGAACAAATAAAATTATAGACACCTTGCAGCTCCTTGGCAATTGTTCAAACACTTCTGCCTATGAATATACGCAGGATGAAGTTGAGGAGATTTTCCAGGCAATCGAACAGGAATTGCGAGAAGCTAAAAAGAAATTCACAAAAGCGGAACCCGAAAAAGCAGCCAGATTTTCATTGAGCAAACGCAAGAGGTGATAGATATGTTCAATCTTATACAAAAGTGGAACTTTCCATCAAACAACTATGGCCAGATTTTTGGTATCGCAGATTCCGGCATTGAAACTTTCAAGGGTACTCCTATTAAATCTTTGGCGAGAGAAATTTGCCAGAACTCTTTAGACGCAGCTCTTGAAAATAATGAGCCTACCCGAATTGAGTTCAGAACCTTTGAGCTCGATCCCCGCCAAATCCCCGACTATAGCGGTTTGGAAGATGCGCTGAATCGTGCGTTAGATTTTTGGTCACAGCAACAATCTACTAAAGCAAAAACTTTCTTCAAGCAAGCTCTGGCCGTCATGCATAAGCCTACAATTACTTGCTTGAGAATCAGTGACTTTAATACTTCCGGTTTGGTTGGTTCTCGTGAAGAGTACAACTCGCCTTGGTGCAATCTGACTAAGTCATCGGGTGCATCAGATAAATCTGGTAGCAACGGCGGCTCTTTTGGTATCGGTAAGTTTGCACCTTATGCTTGCTCTTCCCTCAGAACAGTTTTCTACAGCACCAGTGACAAAGAAGGTGTTCGTGCAGCTCAGGGTGTTTCAAGATTAACCTCTTTTAAGAATAAAAAGAACGAAATCACTCAGGGAACAGGATTCTATGGGAATGACAAAAATAGTCCTATGTATAAGCAGTATTCCTTAGATCCCGCATATTCCCGCAATGCTGAAGATACCGGCACTGATATTTATATCATAGCTTTTACTGGTGATCGAGGATGGCAAAACCAGATGGTGGCTTCTGTTCTGGATGGTTTCCTTTACGCTGTTTATAAGGGTACTCTGGTTGTAGATGTCGATGGAACCATTATCAGTAAGGATACACTGGCAGATTTGATGATTTCTCACAAGGAATATTTCAATGAACACGCCGATGAATATTATCAGACACTCACGGATGAAAAGTTGGCCAGAACTTTCACCAAAGAACTTACTGACGATCCGGAAATCGTTGGAAAGCTCACCTTGAAACTGATGATCATGCCTTCTTTTAGTAGACGTGTTGCCATGATCCGTCAAACTGGCATGAAAATCAAGGATAAGGGTAACATCAATGCTTTGATTCCATTTGCTGGTACACTGTTCATCGAAGGAGATGCCATTAACTCTTATCTTCGTAGTCTTGAAAATCCGCAACACCTTGAATGGGAAGTAGAGCGTGCTGAAAACAAGAGTAAAGCCAAGCGTCTCCTTAAAACGTTACTTCATTTTATAAAAACTTCTTTGGATGAAATGAAGAATGATGAAAGCGAAGAAGCGCTTGACCCGACGGTCGGCGAATATCTTTCTGCCAGTGACTTTGATAAGACCCCTAATCAGGAACGCACTGAAGCCTTGCAGGATAGTATTAAAGATTTTAAAATTCGTGTGACCGAAGTCGCTCCCAAGCCTTCTGGGACGCAGACCGGAGACCCCGGACAAACTATTGTAGACGATGAGGAAGGCGATATTATTGTTACTGATCTTCCCGGCGAAGGCGGTAGTGGTAGCCAAGGCCAGGGCGGTCACGGTGGCAACGGCGGCGGTGCCAATCCTGGTGATGGCGGAGGTAATGTTCCTGTAGAACACCGCAAGAAACTATCCGCTATTTCTGCAGCCAGTGTTCGCAACGTAGTTCGCAACAAAACAACAGGCGAATACACCATTGTATTTACCCCTGGTTCCTCTGCTACAAATGGTATTTTAGAAGTATTTATGTCTGCTGAATCTCAAAACTACGAAGCATCTATTGTTGCTGCTTCTTGTTCTGAATGCCCTGATTTGAAATTTGACAAAAACAGAATCACAAATCTGGTATTTACCGAGAAAAAGGCTATCAGGCTCAATATTCAGCTTGATTATCATGATTATTGTTCTTTGGAGGTGAAGGCGTATGGAAATCAAGTATAAATTATATCCGTATCCGGTCTTGTCCTCTTATTCAAACGACTATGGAAATGGGTCTTTTGATGTAGCCATTGATATCGTGCGTGATGGTTACGATCTGCGTATCGACTTCCTTGCTACCCTCACTTGCCAAAGTCTTCAGGACTGCATCAAGCAGGGCGTCGCAAAGTTCGTTTACCACTTAGAGTGTGCACAGACTGGTTTCCGTACAGTTGTCCAAACAAATAAGGTCAGCGAAGTATATACCCTGCTGAATAAGGCTGTTAATGGCAAATTGCAAATTTGTCCGTTTGTTGTGGCAGTCGATGATTTGAAAGGCTTTACCAGCCCTGACTTCCACGAAGATTATCAAGGTATCGCCTTTGATATCGAAGCTGGTTGCGTAATGGCTGTAGGAAAAATGGTAACGGTAGATATTTCCAAAGATATTGATGATCTTGCAAACACACCGTCCATTTTCAATATTAGCAAGAACCCTGACGAAAGCTGTAAGCAAATGCTGGTTGATATGTCTCAGCGCAAAATTATCATCAAGCTTCCTCTCAGCGATTTTTATAGCTATAAAGCCCTGAGCACTACCCCTCTGGCACAGCCTATTCTCAACTCTCTTACTGTTGTACCTGCCCTTGTATATGTTTTGGAAGAACTGAGAGCTCTACCTGTTCAGGAGCGAAGTGAGAATTCTGACACATTGTGGTATAAAGTTCTATCAAAGGCGCTGTTAACGCAGTTTGACTGCGATATCGAAAGTGAAGAATTCAACAATCAAAACTGCTTGGTTCTTGCTCAAAAACTGATAAACAATCCTGTTTCGGATGCATTTACATTTTTGACAAGTAGCTTTGGCGCAACAGGAGGTGACGAATAATGAAGCTACAATTTGTGAGCTACGATAACATCGACATTATCAAGTCCAATCTCAAAAGCTGGGTTGATAATTTTAAGCAGGATTCCTCTGACTGGTTGCAGGAAGAACTGGGAAACGCATTGTTCTCTGATACAAAATTTGCTGAAATTCCAGATTTCAGTTTGGATATGACGGCGGACAAGCCTTTCCTTACGGAAGCAGAAAATGTCAAACGCGTTTACGGAAATCTCCGTTTTCTATCTGATTCTCAGGCTTCGGATGAGCGTTTGTGGGCAGGGCTGTGTCTTGGACCTTTCTGGAACTATGTAAAGTACAGATGGGATATTAACAAGAAATGTACAGTCGGTAATGTGCAGCAACACTTTTTCTTCGGCTTTGGCGCCAGACGTTCTTTGACGAGAAATGCTTTATCCAGACTGTGGTGGATCGGGCGTCTTACATATGACGAGAAGCGTTCCGATCCTTGGGAACTTACAAAATTCGTATGCGAAAGCTCCGACTATATCATGCATATTTTGGAGCGCAATACTTCCAACAATCCAGCTATTATCCGTCCTTTCCTGAGTGCGATAATAGAAGCCAAGGCACAGGGATTACCGATTGACACAAATATTGTCGGTGAATTGGCTAAGTACCTCAACTTGCTTGGTGGCATATATATTTTGGACTGTCTGCCGGAGCAGCGTATCCACGACAAGATTCTTGCTAAGGCAAATGAGATTTGTAAAACCCCTGCAGGAACAACCGCATAAAGTAAATGGGTCACTCCTTGAGAATCGGAGTGACCCATTTTTTATTCTATTGCATTATTCAAAATCCTGATAACGCTGTCTGCGATCGCTTTCGCCAGATACGGAGGTACTGCATTACCTACCTGCTGGTATTGAGAATCTTTCGTTCCTTCGAATATAAAGCTGTCAGGAAATGTCTGTAGTCTTGCTGCTTCACGAATAGAAATGGCACGATCTAATTCAGGATGAATCCACATGGATTTACGTACATTAACAACGGTTCCACACGGTTCATTATATTTCAAACGCATATAGATTGTATTTTGTGTGCGTTCTGCATTGCTGTAAGTCGTTTTTAATGTTGGATCAAGATCGTGGAAATTTTCACCAGCCTTAAGAGCTTTAAACCTTGTCATTGCTGTTTCTCTTGTTGCGGTGACAATATGGTTATACAGCGCTCGCCCTCTAAGCTCTTTTTCCAGCCCGGTGGCATTAGGATGTGCTTCCAGCTCAATGTAGTCCCCTGTCACTTCAGTGGTAGGGATTACATCTTGAAGATCTGCAATGGCATCATGTACAGTTCTATAATTCCCTTCGGTAAATTTGATTTCAGGAGCAGTATACTTTGTGTTCAAGTCCTTCTTGAGACCTACAATGATAAAACGTTCTCGCCGTTGTGGTGCTCCGTAATGAATTGCATTAAGCGTATTTTCACTTAATGTATAATTATATGGCTCATTCTCCAAAATTGCTCTAATGTAGTCCAATACAGGGTAAGACTTAACTACCGCAACCAAACTGCCGTTTTCTTCTTTATATTCAAATATATGAATCTCATTATCGGACAGTTCTTTGATTTTCATTATAGCCCGTTGCATGATGATAGAATCACTAATTGCTAATATTACAGCGTCAAAATTATCTTTCTTTTCAATGTACTGTAATATTACTTTTGCCATTCTTTCATCGTTTTGCTGTAAAACGTTGAGTTCTTGAACTTCATTCGTCAAACGCACAATCTCATTGAGTTGTGCTATCAGCTTTTTTTGATATTTTTCAAGAGTGGCGTCAAACTTAACGGGATTGATTCGGTATCGATAAAGAATATTAATGATCTTGTAAAAGCCTTTAGCCCATGTAAATCCGAATTCTTCCTGTGCTGTTTCGAGGAAAGAAATCGAATTTTCAAAATTAACTGATTTAGGTAAAATTTCTATTTTATCTTCTGACAAAGAAAGTGCCATGATTCTTTCGTTATCGAGATCTTGTTCTTCAAGAAAGAATCTATGAACTTGAGAACGAAGCATAGCAACATTTTCCATGACAAACGCTTTCGGCTTCAACTCACAGATTGCACGAACATACTCTTTTACAAGTCTGTTATTCATACTAATTACCGTGCTGTGCTGACGATTTGCGTTTGAAAACCCTTGGCACGGCGGACCACCAATTACAATGTCAACCGGACCTACTGTATTTTGTAATTCCGAATAATCAATCGTCCTTACATCAGAATAAAGCCGTGCCAGCTTGAAATTCCTTTTATATGTTTTTCTGGCATTTGGATTATTTTCTGCCGCAGCAATTATATTCACTTGCCCCGTTTGCTTGAACCCCAGGCTTAACCCACCGGCTCCAGCAAACAAGTCTATCACATTATATATCATTATTTTCTTCCTCCAACAACTGTTTGCTTACATCAAAGTCAATTCCTTTTGCTTCACAAAAACTATTGATTAACTTCATAGTTTTAAAATTAGGTCTGCTTTTTCCAGACTCCCATCTATTAACTGTAGTAAACGCTACGCCCAAAGCTTCTGCAAATTCTGTTTGGCTCATAAGGCATTTATGACGAATTGTCTTTATATCATTGCTAAAGCTCATTTATAGCACCTCCATCGCATATATATGATATTATCATAGCATTTCTATTGCTTTTTCGCAATGATATTTGTTTGCGGTGATTCGGTTTCATAAAGAAGCCAAAATATTATAGGATTATCGAGTATCATTTTTCACTATCTCTTTCTCCCTGCGTCTGGAAAAGTATGACCACAAATTATTCCGAGAAATTACATCTTCATATTTGCGGAGTTTCCCACGAAGCTCACTATTTTCCATCTCCAAGTCTGCTGTGTGAAGCTGACCACGAATAGACTTGTACTCTGCCAACTCTGCGGTCAGTGCGGCGACCTTTGCTTTCAACTCACTTATCATTTTCATCGCTGCATCCAGAGCCTTTTGCAGTTTGGATTCCTTGCGCTCCTGAACATAGAACTTTTTTGCCGCGGCCGCCAGATTTTCATATTCTGAACGGTCCAGCATGACTTTAGAAGAAAACGGAATCGGGCGTGGCTCTATTTGATCCACTTTTTGGACGGCAATCTGCTGCTTTTGAATCTTTGCAATCTTCTTTTCCAGAGTGGCAGCCTGCTGTTCTTTCTGCTGTGTATGTGCTGTGAGTTGCTCCAGCCGCTCCTGTTCCCGTTTCACCTTGAACTGCGTCACAGTCAGATGTTCCTCGGAGCTGCCCCGTTCGCCACGCTCCACATCCGTATATCCGGCATTACGCATGGCTTGGAAGAAATCATCCTGGAGGACGCTGTATGATTTTTGCAATACCGGCTTGCCGTTCTTTTGGAGAATGGGTATCCCCTGCTCATCCAATGCCGGTTTGGACAGCCATTTTTTGTTGCTGCTCACCTGCGTGATGGTTTCCTTGACAGTGCCAACTAAGGATTTGTCTTTGCAGCGCTTTGACCAGAGGATTTGCTTTTCCACTACCGGTATGTAAACTACATGGAGATGATAATGGTACACATCCTGCCCGAGCGCCTCGGACATGGCCCGGTTGCGTTCATCGGCGTGCATAACGGCAGAGAGAATGTACTGCTCACCGCCTACAATCTCCACGGCGGCTTTATAGGCGTCCTCATAAAACCGTTTGGCGAAGTCGTAGCCGCCGTGATTATAGAAATAGGCTGAATTGACATCGAAGATCAGTTCACCGTAGAGGTTGGCATCAGATTTCAGACCGCGAGTAGAGATCATACCTTCCTTTTCCAGCTGAGTGAACATTTCCTCATAGCTGGCGGTTGGCGTTCTAAAATGGACGTTAAGTGGAGTGCGCTCTGGAACAATATCTTGATTGGTGTAGGATTCTTTTTCTCGTTCATTGTGACGTTGGGCGTTGCCAATCTTGGCGGCAGACAGGTTTACGTTTCTTACGCTGGTACGGTCAATCCCGTCGTTTCTTGCGGAACGATCTCCTGCTTTATAAGGCTTTTGTTTTCGCTTGCAATTCTTGTTCCTTGTGTGCTCCTTGCTTGCTCCTTACGGAGTAAAACGGAACACTTCTGAGTAACTCTCACAACTCCAAAACCATCCAATTTTTTGCAAAACAGCGTCCAAAAACGTACTGAGAAGCAGTGGAAATTATCTCTTGGGTAAGTGAGATTAGCGCAATGGAAAGGGGTAATGTTCCTATGACGCTGCATATTCGACGTCACCTGATACAGGCCTGTGCCGCTATATTATACAATGCCAATGCCTTTACGCCGCTGACAGAGAAGGCTGTTGATTTTCCCTATACTCATGCCTGCGTGCCGGGACTTAACTGCCAGTATTGCCGCTATACCATTGCAGGCTGTCCTTTGGGAGTGACCCAGCAAGCTTTGAGCGGTACGTTTTCTGTTGTAGCCTGGCAATTTTGGGGGTTATTGGTGCTGTTTGGACTGTTGTTCGGTCGGATGATCTGCGGCTGGGCTTGTCCTATGGGCTGGCTGCAGGAGCTGCTGTACAAGGTTCCCTTTCCGAAGCTGAAAAAGAACCGAATTACCTATTATTTGTCCTATGTAAAATATGCGGTGACTGCTTTGTTTGTATTAGCCATTCCCCTGTATACGGGGCTGGTGACAGGACGGGGAATTACGGCCTTCTGCGCCTGGATTTGCCCGGGAAATTTTCTGGAGGCCCTGCTTCTGCCGACGCTGTTTCAGGGCAGCGTCGATAACTTGGTCATTGCCGTGCAGAACTCTAAATTTTTCTGGGTCATGGCCCTGCTCGTGGCGATGCTGTGGATATACCGCCCGTTTTGCCGCTTTCTCTGCCCTCTCGGCGCGTTTTACGGACTGTTCAACCGCTTTTCCGCCGTGGGAATGACCGTAGACAAAGAGGCGTGTATCCATTGCTCGGCTTGCGTGCAGACGTGCCCGATGGATATCCGCTCCGTCGGCGACAGGGAATGCATCGGCTGCGGCGCTTGTATGTCCGCCTGCCCGACGAAGGCTATCCGCATCAGGTGGCCTTTTGGAAAATAAATCGTATAGAGATCGTATGATTATGGAGGTACAAAACGATGAAAAGAGCATTGCTTACTATTTCCGCCGTGCTGAGCACGATGGCTGCCGCGGCATCTGTCCAAGGGGCCAGCGTACAGACGCCTGACGGAAATATGCCAGTCGTCCACTGGGCCGTCGTCGAATCGTCCGACGGACAGATGAGCATCCTGCAGCAGTTAGGGGCGAAGCACGTCAATCCCGAAGTTGCGAAGGAAGGCGGCACCTACGCATTGTATGGCGCCGTAGATGCCAAGAATCCCAATATCATGCGCGTATTAGAATTTTATGAAACCGAAGAAGCCTACCGCATCCACGCGGCGAGCGACGGCTTCCGCGCCTACGACGAAGCACGCCGCCCCTATTTAAAGGGCGTGAAGATTTTGGAAGCCACGGGCATCGCCTTGGAGCAGAAAGACAGCGGTGTGGGGACAAGCGTGCATATGGATTTGATCCAGGTCAAGCCGGAATACCTGGAAACCTATACGCAGCGATTGGCCGAGGAAATCCGCCGGGCCGCCGCTGACGACGAACACGTCGTCGGGTTCTATGCGACAGCTGAAAAGGACAATCCGGCCCGAATCCATACGATGGGTATCTTTACCGATGAAGCAGGCTATGAAGCGTATATCAGCTCGCCGGCCTATCAGGCCTTCCGCCGCGATACGCAGGACATGATCGTCATGGAAAGCCGCATCGAAAATCAGCCCGTCCGTATTGCGCTGAGCCAACGGGGCGTGAACTAATATACGAGCAGTTTTCATTGACAGAACCTGTAACTATCGTTATACTAATTGTAGAAAAGAAAGTAATGTGCCACAGCGCACGAACACCCCGGAAAGGTAGCGACTTTCCGGGGTGTCTTACTATGGGCTGATTGCTCTTATCGGTATCTGTTCAGCCACTGGCAGATATAATTGGCGAGTATACCTGCCGCAACAGATAGTAAAAAAGAAAGTAATGTGGTTTCCACGGCGCACCTCCTTTCCGTTGCCGGATTGGAAGAAGAGCAACACGTTTAGTATAGCATAGAGCGCAGATAAATAGAATATATGTTTTGTTGCGTAAACAGCATACTATAGCGGACTGTCGCCATAGCGCGGCAGCCATATAGTTCGCTATACGTGATTTTTGCCTTTCTGTGTCTTGACAGATAATACATTTGTGTTTATAATAGACCTAATTTTACGAAACCAAACGCGATGAAAGAGAAAAAAACTTGGCGTGTCTGTTACAGAGAGCTGCCGGAACGGTGCGAGGCAGCAGGGCAGCAAAGCATTCCGCTCCGGAGCATCAAATGACGAATTTGACGGGTACGCCCGATACAGCGCGACAAGATGGCCGAAAGGCAAGCTGGGTGGCAACGCGGGAGTATACTCTCGTCCCTTTTTAGGGACGAGAGTTTTTTTTATTATAAGCGAGAGAGTTTCCCTGCGGCTCTCCGCACGAGGGGACATGAGAGGTATGAAACGAGTGTATAATTTTAACGCCGGACCGTCGGCGATGCCGCTGGACGTATTGAAAGCGGTACAAGCTGAATTTCTCGATTTTAATCATACGGGGATGAGCATCGTAGAAATCAGCCACCGCAGCGCGGCCTATCAGGACATGCAGGACGAAACGGTAGGGCTCATGCGCCGGCTGCTTCAGGTGCCCGACGACTATCATATCGTCTTTATGCAGGGCGGCGGCAGCCTGCAGTTTGCTATGCACGCCATGAATTTTCTCAAGCGCCGCGGCGGCTATCTGAATACGGGCGTATGGTCCGATAAGGCCATGAAGGCGGCGTCCTTCTTCGGCGACGTCTACGAAGTGGCGTCCAGCAAGGCCGACGGGTTTTCCTATATTCCCAAGGCCGATACCTTTGTCGTCCAGCCCGATACGGACTACGTGTACATGACGTCGAACAACACGATTCACGGCACGGAATGGCACGGCTATCCGTCCTTCGACGTGCCGTTGTTCTGCGACATGTCCAGCGATTTCATGAGCCAGCCTGTAGACGTGTCGAAATTTGACTTCATCTATGCCGGCGCGCAGAAAAACATCGGCCCGGCCGGCGTCGTCGTAGCCATCATTAAGGACTCGCTCCTGGCGCAGGCGAAGGAAGACGTGCCGGTCGTACTCCAGTACAAGACCTATGTGGAACACGACTCGACGTACAATACGCCGCCGGTCTTCGGCATTTATTTTATCAACAAGGTCCTGCACTGGCTGGAAGACAACGGCGGCCTGGAAGGAGCGTACCGGCGCAACGTGCAGAAGGCCGGTATCGTATACGCGGCTATCGACGGCAGCGACGGATTTTACCGGGGCCACGCGGCTGCCGATTCGCGCAGCCTCATGAACGTGACGTTCAACCTGCCGACGGCAGAGCTGGAAGGGGCATTCGTCGCCCAGGCGGCGGAACGGGGCCTCATAGGCCTCAAGGGCCATCGCTCTCTCGGCGGCTGCCGGGCGTCTATTTACAACGCCGTGACCGAAGAAGGCTGCCGGGCCCTGGCCGAATTTATGGAAGAATTCAGAAAGAACCATTAACCTACGGCGGGCGCGAAGTCCGCACGATACAGTAGATGATCAGGAGGATACGAACATGAAAATATTAGTCAGCGACGACGTTTCCATCAAAGGGGTAGAGCTGCTGCGGGAGCACGGCTATGAGGTAGACGTCAAAACGAATTTAGACGAAGCGGGCCTTATCGAGTGCATCGGCGAGTACGACGGCCTGATTACCCGCTCTATGACTCACGTGACGGAAAAGGTCATTGATGCGGCGGCGAAATTGAAGGTCATCGGCCGGGCCGGCGTCGGCGTCGACAGCATCGACATCAAGACGGCGACGGAACGGGGGATTATCGTCGTCAACGCGCCGACGTCCAATACGGTAGCCGCGACGGAACACACCTGCGCCATGATCATGGCCATGACCCGCCACATCCCCCAGGCCCACGATTCCCTGATGGCCGGCGAATGGGACCGGGAGCGGTTTACGGGCATCCAGCTCAAGGACAAGGTCATCGGCATCATCGGCCTAGGCCGCATCGGTTCGGGCATTGCCAAGCGCATGCAGGCCATGGAAATGAAGACCATCGGCTACGACCCGTACATTCCCGAAGACCGCTTTAAGCAGCTCGGCGTCGAATCGGTCGATTTGGATACGCTCCTGCGCACGTCCGACTACATCACGATGCACACGCCTCTGACGAAGGAGACGACAGGCATGATCGGCGCGGAAGAAATCGCCAAGATGAAAGACGGCGTGCGGGTGATCAACGTATCGCGCGGCGCTGTGCTGGATATCAACGCCCTGGCCGACGCCCTGCGGAGCGGCCACGTAGCCGGCGCGGCCGTCGACGTCTTTCCGGAAGAACCGCTGGGACAGGACATCAATCCCTTTGAAGGTCTGGACAACGTCGTCATTACGCCTCATCTGGGCGCGTCGACTGTGGAAGCGCAGATCGGCGTGTCCGTCGACGTCGCCGAAGGCGTCATGGCTGCCCTCAACGGCGAACCCGTGCCGACGGCGGTCAATATGGCTCCCGTACCGATGAACGTATACAACGTCATCCACCCCTATTTCGACCTCATGGAACGGATGGGCATTATCGGCGTATACCTTACGGAAGGGCCGATGAAGGAAATCCAGGTCGAATACACCGGCGAGCTGGCCGACACGGAAACGCGGCTCCTCACGACGGCCGTCCTCAAGGGAGCCCTGAACCCCATATTGCAGGATTCGGTCAATTTCGTCAACGCGCCGGAGGTCGCCAAGATGCGCCACATCGCCGTCAAGGAAATCAAGTCCCACGACAATGGCTATTTCCTCGACGCCGTGACGGTGCGCATCAAGACGACCAAAGGCGAACACTCCGTCGTCGGCATGCTGTTCAATAAAAACGAAGCGAAAATCGTCCAGATCGACGAATACCGCGTCGACTTTACGCCCGAAGGCTACCTGCTCCTGGCGCCTCACGTCGACCAGCCGAACATGATCGGCCAGATTTCGACTATCCTCGGCCAGGCCCGCATCAACATCACGGGCATGCAGGTCGGCCGCATGACCCAGGCCGGCAACAACATCATGGCCATCGCCGTGCAGGACGACATTCCCAACGACATCATGCTCAAGCTCCGCTCCATCGACGGCATTCTCGATATGAAGCTCATTCACTGCGACGTGCAGCACTAGGAGGACACTATGGTACGCATCATACTGATTCGCCACGGCGAAACGCAATGGAATATAGAAGGCCGCTATCAGGGCCAGGAAGATACGCACCTGAGCGAGCGGGGCCTCAGGCAGGGCCATATGGTCGCCCAGGGTCTGAAGGATACGCCCATCGACGCAGCCATTTCCAGCCCCTTGGAACGGTCTTACATGACCTGCGCCTTCTGCGCCGAGCTCCACGGCCTCGACGTGCTGAAGGATGACCGGCTCCTGGAAATCAACCACGGCGACTGGGAAGGCCGCCTGGCCGACGACATCGAAGCCCAGTACCCGACGGAATTTCACCAGTGGCACACGGAGCCCCATTTGGTCACCATGCCCGGCCCGGGCGGCGAGTCCCTGGAAGACGTGCGCCGCCGTGTCCGTGCCGCCTTCGACGAATACGCTGCGGTCTACGACGGCAAGACGGTCCTCGTCGCCGCCCACGACGCCGTAAACAAGGCGATTATCTGCGACGTCCTGGGCCTCGACATGAGTCATTTCTGGCAGATCAAGCAGGACAACACCTGCATCAACGTCCTCGAATGCCAGGATGGCCGCTGGCGTCTCGTCCTGCTGAATTCTACAAATCACATGGGGTATTTGTTCAGCGGTATTGAACAAAAAGGGCTGTAACGAGTATAATATAACAGTACAAATTTACGCTGTTTTGCATAACGAAAGGAAGAATACCAATGTTAGATACGAAATTTATCCGCGAACACGTTGAAGAAGTCAAAGACAACCTTGCCAAGCGTCACGCCAGCGCCGACGTAGACAAATTCGTCGAACTCGACGCCAAGCGCCGCGAGCTCCTGCAGAAGGTAGAAGCCATGAAGAGTGAACGCAACACGGTGACGCAGGAAATCAGCAAGCTGAAACGGAATAAAGAAAACGCCGACGCCCAGATCGCCGCCATGAAGAAGCTCGGCGACGACATCGACGTCCTCGATAAAGAAGTCAAAGCCGTAGAAAAAGACATGCTCGACATCCAGCTCATGATTCCGAACATGTGCAATCCGTCCGTTCCCGTCGGCGAAGACGACAGCGACAACCCGGAAGTCCGCAAATGGGGCGAACTGCCGAAATTCGACTTTGAACCCCTCAATCACTGGGACGTAGGCGAAAACCTCGGCATCCTCGACTCCGAACGGGCGGCGAAAGCGACGGGCGCACGGTTCTACTACTACATCGGCCTCGGCGCGCGCCTCGAACGGGCCGTATACAACTTCATGCTCGACCAGCACGTCTATAAAGACGGCTACACCGAAGTCATTCCGCCGTACATCGTCAACCGCGACACCATGATCGGCACGGGCCAGCTGCCGAAATTCTATGAAGACATGTACCGCCTGAACGTCGAAGGCGAAGAAATGTACATGATCCCGACGGCTGAAGTTCCTTTGACCAACTACTACCGCGGCGAAATCATCGACGGCTCCAAGTTGCCCATTTACTTGACGGCGATGACGCCGTGCTTCCGCGCCGAAGCAGGCTCGGCCGGCCGCGACACGCGCGGTCTCATCCGTCAGCACCAGTTCCACAAGGTAGAAATGGTCAAATTCTCCGCTCCTGAAACGAGCTATGAAGAATTGGACAAGATGACCAACAACGCCGAAGATATCCTGAAAGCCCTCGGCCTGCCGTACCACGTCGTCTGCCTCTGCACCGGCGACATCGGCTTCTCCGCCGCAAAGACCTTCGACGTCGAAGTATGGTTCCCGGCCCAGGGCAAATACCGCGAAATCTCGTCGTGCTCCAACACGGAAGATTTCCAGGCTCGCCGCGCCAACATCCGCTTCCGTCGCACGCCGAAGGACAAACCGGAATACGTCCATACCCTCAACGGCTCCGGCCTCGCCGTAGGCCGCACCGTCGCCGCCATCCTGGAAAACTACCAGCAGGCCGACGGATCCGTCGTCGTACCGGAAGTTCTCCGCCCGTACATGCACTGCGACGTCATTACGAAACAGAAATAAGACTGGCTATATAATATAGAAATATAAAAAGAACGGGACGTTCCTATGACTCCATAGAAATGTCCCGTTTTTTTTCGATGCCCATGAACGATAGGAACATCTTTAGACTGTTTCGTATCGTATGGGTACCTTTGTTACAAAAGAGATAACCGCCAGCAGCTCCCAACTATTGGCGATTACATCTAGCTGGCTGCAACCGTTTGTCGGTGCTATGCCTTTTTCAACTTTATTATATCGAGTTATCATAGAGCTGACAAGTACATCGTCCCATCTGACAGTGTCAAGTTGTTGTGGGTATATATTTGACAGAAACATCTTGGCATGTAAA
>OGXK01000984.1_pt1 | contig 14966 bp, 20 predicted proteins | sample 1576261 | NCBI WGS metagenome assembly OGXK01 (sample SAMEA3541581, study PRJEB24748) | human gut metagenome | biome: human gut; feature: human-associated habitat; material: faeces | place: China | collected 2012 | reverse complement strand
TTTGTTCGCAGAGTAGCGGGCGATTATATCGTGGCGAACTTGAAATCATTGTACGGTGGAACAGCTTTTGCAGAGTCCGCCTATTGTTTTGCAATAATGTGGAGGAACAAACTGACGAATAGAAAAATAAAGAAAAAGAGAGGTAACAAAAAATGGCAAATGATGTTAAAACTGTAATTAAAGAAGAGGTAGCAAGGGCATGGGATGAATTAAACACATTTACTGTGTTATACGGCGCTGACCACTATTTAACTAACAGACAGCGAACAGTTTGGAGTACACTCGATTATTTGTGGAATAAATTATACCACGCCGAGGAATATTAAAAGAAAGTGAGGAAAATATTATGACAGGAATTAGAGAAAGTATTAGTACCGATGAAATAATAAGAAAAATTAGCAATCAAGAAATATGATGTAAAAGTAGCGACTGAGTTGTTGCGGGTGTTAATTGTATGCGGCACTGAATCGGATATTGATTTTGATGTAATATGGAATGCCATCATGAATAAAACTGGTTATAACATTCTACACCATTATAAAACAATTTCAGGTTATATCAATACACTATAGTTACCACAAAGAAAGGCTTTTCCTGGCGGCTCGATTCCGCCAGTGGTATTCGTAACAATTAAACAATCACTAAAAAAGGAGAACGAAAAAATGAAAGAATTTGACCAGTACACAAAATCGGGACAAGAGTTATTAAGACTTGCCAGAAGAAACGAGGGTTTTGCCTTATCAGATGTTTATAGTTGGGCTAGTTATAAAAAAAGATTAGCTTATGACCAATGTTTTAGTGAAGCTGTAAACCACGGTGACCCATATACCTTTAGAATTTGTTCACATAATACTTTTAGTTTCACCTGTGCTTGGGATTCAAAAGACGGTGTCCGCTATAGTACATCACAAAATGATTATTTAATAAGGGGGGCAACATTATAGGTGTAGTGACAGGCACTTTCCCAGTTTCAACGCTGGGACACCTTTCCGGCAACAGCCGAATAAAGAATAATAAAAAGGAGAAAAAGAATATGGCAATAGAAAGAATGGTCACAAGAACAGTAACTCAGACAACAGCAAAGATTATGTGTTTAAACGTAACAACCGCAGAGGTGACTATTAACGAGTACACAATAGGTGGCACTTATACAGAGTCAGATTTGCTCAAGAAATGCAAATCACTATTTGAGTCAGACGAGTTTAAGCTGGTTCACATCGAATCATTGAAAGTAGAAGAGATTTTACTTGGAATGACAGAAGAGGATTTTATCCGCTATGCAACCGTCTTACCACCAAGGAAAGCACAGGGTGATTGATTCGCCTTTTTCCAGAATTAGAACATTGTTAAAATTTTCACGAAAGTACTAGAAAAGAGGTAAAATGGTATATGGTTATAAATAGCTTAGTATTTAAATTAAAAAAGCAACTAGCAGTGGAAGTAAAAGGTAAAGTGTACGTTTCATATGATAAAAACGGCATATATGTAAGCGTTGAAAACTCTGCATATGATATTTGGTGTACTAAAATACCCGTTTTACGTGCTAAAGTATCTGAGCAAAAAATGGTAACAATTCTAACACGAATAGTAATAACACAATACAAGGAAGATATAATGAACAAGTATTTTATTAAATAAATTTGCAAATACGCTTGACAAAAATCAGTCTTTCTGATATAATTAATAATGTCAGAAGAACATATATTTGCTCAATACAAAAGGGTGGCTATCAATACAGTCACCCGAACCTCCAGAGTGGTTCGTCTAGCTGGGAAAGACATTCAGAAAGTAAACGGGCTTGGCACTGAAAAATGTGGGTTCGAATCCCGCACCACTCATTAGCACAATAGTGCCACAAAAAACACATAAAAGAAAGGAAATAATAATTATGGCAAGAGTACCAATGGTGACAAGAACCATCACAACAACAAAAGCAAATGTAATGTGTGTGGATGTAGAAGCAGGAGAACCTTTTAACAAGGAAGTAACAGTCCCACGCGCTTACAAAGACAATGAATCTTTACTGAAAACAGTAAAGCCACTCATCGAAACTGAAACGGTAAAAGCTGTTCATATCGTTGACAAAACAGAGATTGAAACTCTGTATGGAATGACTGAACAGGATTTTATTGAACACGCAGAAGTATTACCAGAAAGAGTAGCTAAACCAGAAAAAGAATCAGAATAAAAGAGGAGAAAAAACTATGATTAATATTATCTCAGAACAGGAATACAATGATATGGAATATAATGAAATTGAAAAATACCTTATGACAATTTCACCAGCTATCGTGTCTATGAAAAACTTACCAGACGGCGAAAAAATCCCGGTAAAGAAATACATGATTTTTGAGGATGTGAAAGAAGATACTGGTGAAGCCGTAGAAATCTTATCCATTCTTACACCAGATAACAAAGTATACAGTGCTCAGAGTAAAACGTTTAAACGCTCATTTAATGACATTACGGCAATCGTTGGAGAGCAACCGTTTACCATCATCAAAACATCTGGTAAAACAAAAGCTGGAAGAGATTTTATCAATTGTATTCTTGATGTAGAGTCAATTGCATAAAAGCTAAAAATAAGAGAGGAGGGGAAGCATAACAGCTTTCCCTTTTTTCAACAGGAGGGGTATGTATGGCAAAGAGAACAACACAATATACAAAAAACAGGAATCGTATCTTACGATATATAAAGAGGCATAAAATATCGCAATATGTTGATTTATATATACCAACGGAGAGGCAATTAAGACAGCAAGGTGTAAAAGGAAAAGAACTCGCTAAACTCACTAGAAAATTAAAAGGAATAACACCAAAATATCTAAAACAGGAAGTAACTCAAAACAAAGAGATAGAATCCACACAGTCCAAAACAGATAATGTTTTAGAAAACGGTATTTCTCAAGTAATAATCAATAATTTCAAATCACAAATACTGCATTTTCCGAAAGAAATATCTGACAAGGTTATTGCCTTTATAAACACGCTGATAAACGAACAGGGTATAGATTCCGTTGCATACTCTTTGGAACATATGCCACTCCAATTTCATGAGATTCTAAACAAAACAGGTTATGATAGCAACTCAGCTATGCAAGAGTTCACAAGTTCGTTAGTAGAATACCTACCAGATGCTTCAGATGCTTACAAGAAAGATTTAATAGAAGCGTTTGAATATAACGAACTAGGGTATAATATTGAGGATTAAGAAATACCGTTATTTCATGTGTGACTTTGAAACAACAGTTTATAAAGGACAGGATAATACAGAGGTTTGGGCATCGGCTTCTGTTGAACTATATACGGAAAAGGTAGAAATATTTCACTCCATAGGGGATCAATATAATTATTTCCTATCTTTAAATTCGAACGTTATAGCGTACTACCACAATCTAAAATTCGATGGTGCTTTCTGGTTGTCTTATTTACTGATAGATAAAGGCTTTAAACAAGCAACAAACAAAGTTGGAGAATCAGAGTTTTCTATAGAATGGCAATCTGAAAAAGAAATGAAAAATAAAACATTCAAATATAGCGTATCTGATAAAGGACAATGGTACACTATTATAATAAAAGATAACAATCATTTTATTGAAATAAGAGATTCACTAAAATTATTACCTTTCAGTGTAAAAAGAATAGGTAACAGTTTTAAGACAAAGCACAAAAAATTAGAAATGGAATATACAGGTTTTAGATATGCGGGGTGTATTATAACTGACGAAGAGAAAAAGTATATAGCAAATGACGTTTTGGTTGTAAAAGAAGCACTTGAAATTATGTTTAATGAGGGGCATAATAAACTTACTATAGGTTCATGTTGCTTGGAAGAATATAAAAACATATGTAAGCATACAACAAAGAAACTTCTTGATTACGATGAAATGTTTCCTGATATTTACACGTTGCGTATAAAGGAAGAACACAAGTATAACACAGCGGGTGATTATATAAGGAAAAGTTATCGTGGTGGATGGTGCTACCTTGTAAAAGGAAAAGAAAATAAATTGCATACTTATGGAACAACTGCCGATGTAAATTCTCTATACCCTAGTATGATGCACAGTGAAAGTGGCAATAAATACCCAGTAGGTAAACCAAAGTTTTGGACAGGTAATTTCATACCGCCAGAAGCTATAGCAGAAAACAAATATTATTTTGTAAGGATAAAAACCAGATTTTATATAAAGAAAAATATGCTACCTTTTATACAGATAAAAGGCTCGTTTTTATACAAGGGAACAGAAGCGCTTGAAACTTCTGATATTTACGATAAAGATACTAATAAATATTATCCATTTTACAGGGATAGTGACGGCAATATGTGCGATACTAGAGTAGAATTAGTATTAACAATGACAGATTACGAACTGTTAAAAGAGCATTATGAGTTAGTTGATTTTGAAATATTAGATGGGTGTTGGTTTTATTCTATGATAGGTATTTTTGATGAATACATTGACACCTACAAAGAAATGAAACAGAAAAGCACTGGTGCTTTACGAGAATTAGCAAAACTATTCTTAAATAATTTATATGGCAAAATGGCAAGTAGTACAGATAGTTCATTCAAATATGCATATGTGAAAGAAGATAATTCCATAGGTTTTGTTCCTGTAATAGAGAACAACAAAACACCGGGCTACATTCCTGTCGGATCAGCTATTACAAGTTACGCAAGAAACTTTACAATCAGAGCCGCCCAGAAAAACTATTACGGTGTTGATAAACCGGGGTTTATTTATGCAGATACTGATAGCATCCATTGTGACTTACCACCTGAAAAAATAAAAGGAATCAAAGTACACGATAAAAATTTCTGTTGTTGGAAACTGGAATCATGTTGGGATAAAGCAATATTCACCAGACAGAAAACCTATATCGAGCATGTTGTAGCAGAAAACCTTGAGCCTATCGAGCACCCATACAACAACATCAAGTGTGCTGGTATGCCCCAAAGATGTAAAGATTTATTTGAACTATCCATGAGTTCAGATTTATCTATAGAAGATAAAGAATGGAGTGATGAAGAAAAAGAATTCTTATTTGACGAAAATGGTAAACAAATAATTAGAACCTTTAACGATTTTAAAGTAGGTTTGAAAGTACCAGGGAAGTTAAGACCAAAGCGTATACGAGGCGGGATTTTACTGGTAGAAACAACGTATGAAATGAGGTAACTTATGAACTGTAAAGATTGTTTCTGGAAGTTTGACAACGAATGTGAACATTGTTATAAGTGGAGGAATATCATGAAAGCAAAGCAGATTAAAGTAAAATACTTAAGAGAATACATGGATAGAATACATCTAATAAAAAATGGCGACTGGATAGACTTACGAACTGGTGTTGATGTGTTTATGAAAAAAGGAGATTTTCAGTTGATTCCTTTAGGGGTAGCAATCCAGTTACCAGAAAACACCGAAGCATTACTCATCCCTCGTAGTTCTACATTTAAAAAATATGGCATCATTCAGGCAAACAGTGTAGGGCTTATTGACGAATCCTATTGTGGTGAACAGGACGAATGGATGTTCCCGGCATATGCGACTAAAGATATTGTGATTCCAAAAAATACACGGATATGTCAGTTCCGCATACAGGAACATCAACCACTTGTTAAAATAACAGAAGTAGAACACTTATCTGGTGAAAATCGTGGTGGTTTTGGAAGTACAGGAGAAAGATAAATGAAAGATGCAGAGTTATTGAAAAAAGCTATGGAGATCTGTCGTAAAACAAAGAGTTGCTCAAAATGCGAATTATATAATATTTGCTGTTATACTGACACAACACCATATCGAGTTGAGGGTTTCTTCAAGGTTCTTAGAAGACAGTTGAAAGAATGAAAAAAGACCGGGGCGAACATAGTTCGTTACCCGGTCAATTTCTATATCTATAACTTATGCAACATCAAGTGCGCTCAGCGAAAACGACAAATCACCCAGCACTATATTTCAAGTGTGCTACCTGAATGACTCACTTGTGATAACATAAGAAGATACCTTAATAACTTAGTGCATTTAAAATAGCTTCTTTACATCTCATATCCTTAAATCTAAAACATCCTCGTTCAAAGAGATACCGTAAGTTACTCAAAAAGAAATCATTTCTTTTCAGCATAACATAATTGATAGAATGATCATCTGTAGTAACAGTTATTTTCATAGGAAAAGTACTGTCTGGTTTATCATCACAATAGATAAAACCACTTTCCGCAAATTCCTTTACACCAAAATCATTTCCTTTATATTTCAGTGTGCAGATATAACGACTTTTTCCAGTAGGTTTTTCGATGAAACTGTAGTTATCATTCAAATACACATTCTCACTACTATATGCAACATAATTATTTTCCTTAAAAGCACGATTGAAGCCACTATCTTTCTGACTATCAGAAGCGCTTTCAATGAACCCCTGTTCCAACACATACCCATCACCACGCAAAAACTTTGTATCAGTATTCAGCCTGTTACATATACCCATAGCTACATAATAAGGGTTAATAATGCTTACTTGGTTTGCTAACATAAAAACAGGAACATATCGCACCTGTTCACCCTGACCACGGGCAATACTTGTATGAATACTTAAAAACTTAGTAATCTCATCGGTACAGTAGTGATTGCTTTCACTCTGGAATTCGTCAAAAATCATCCTAGTAATATCAGAAAATAAATGGGAATATTTTTTAATACTATCAGAACTGTTCAGTGCAATTGCATAACCACAACTTTTGTCGTTAATAAACAACTCTTGGAAAATACCTTTTGCCCTCTTTTTAGCAGTCATGGTTTTATCAGGAAAAAACAGTTCTTTTAAATCCTTAAAGAATTTATCGGCAACATCATCCAATTCATAATTATATCTATAAATAAGCCCAAACTTTTCTCCTTTATCAAGAAACCTGTTTACACAAAGTCTTCCAAAATAGGTTGTCTTACCGCCAGTACGGTTTGTAGTACACATATAGATTTCTGGTTTTTTGCCATTCAAGTCCAACATGGACAAAAGTTTTGTTCCATCGTAATATTTTCCCATATATTAGTTCTCCTTATTAATATTGATTATACCACAACTATTTACTTTTGTAAAGTTTTATGCTATAATTATTTGTGAAGTAAAGAAAGAAAGGAGAAAGGTATGGAGCAGTTTTACCCCATTTTTTGCGCCTTGGCTTTTAATCTTTTAGACTTACTGACAGGGATTGTTTCAGCTATTAAGGATAAAGAGATTAAATCTTCAAGGCTCAGGGACGGTTTATTTAAAAAAGTCGGGTTTATTTTATGTTACGCTGTTGGATGGGGTATTGATACCTACGGATATCTCGTAGGGTTCGATCTTAGCGTAGCAATACTGCCAGTAGTTGTCCTATATTCATGTACCACTGAACTGGTATCTATTCTGGAAAATATATCAAAAATCAATCCAGATTTATTACCAGACAAATTAATGGAAATGTTCCACGTTAGCAAGGAGTGATGATATGCACAAATTCAGTACAGTGAAAAGCGGTTCATACGGAACAGATGTGATTGTATTGCAGACAGTCCTTTCCTTATTACATTATACAGGAAAAGACGGAAAGCCACTGACAATTGACGGTGGGTGTGGCACGAACACGGTGTACGCCATCAATAGGTTTCAAACAACTATGAGGGCATACGGTTATGAGTGTGGCACAAACGGTGCAAATGATGGGTGCTTTGGCGAAAGTTGCTGGAAAGTGCTGGGGGTGATATAAATTGCCGGACATTAATAAAGCATATTCATGGGCTGTCAATACCTGTAACGCACCGAATGTTGGATATTCTCAAGCGTATAGAAATCAACAAACTATAGGTGGTATAACCTATTATGACTGTAGCAGTTTTATTAATTATGCGTTGCTAGCTGGCGGTTGGGAAACACCACAATACGCACCTAAACATAACCCGTTTACCACAAGTATAGAAATCAATGTTCTGTTATCCCTAGGTTTTACCGATGTTTCCAGTGACCCTGAGTATCTTCCGGGGGACATTGGCTGGACTTCTGGACATACTGAAATGTGCTATAAGGGTGGAACAGGAAAAGGCGTTTTCATGGGCGCTCACACAAGTAACGCACCTCTCGCAAATCAGGTGTCAATCGGAAGTTCAAAAGGTGACCCAAACTATGAACGCTCTTTTCCTAGGAGATTCAGATACGGGTCAGGTGGTGCTTCTGGTTACGGATGTTCTGCCTATGTAATCGCAGCTATTGCCGGAAATCTCAGGCAAGAATCAAATGTAAATCCGGGAATATGGGAAGGATTACGAAAGGGAACATGGACAGAGTTAAAACATGGGTATGGCTTAGGGCAGTGGACAAACACTGGTGGAGATACACATGGAAGACTTTATAAGTTACATGAATGGTTGTCGACGCACGGTTATGCTGATGATAGTGGTGAGGGGCAATGTCAGTATATTATAGAAGAAAATGTGTGGTACTCTACAGGCGAAGCAAGTGCCTACTCTTCACTTTCTGACTTCCTTGCATCCGACAGTACTGACATTACACATTTAACCCACGCTTGGAACATAGGTTGGGAGGGTATACACGATAGCTCGTGGGATACCCGTGTGACATATGCAAAAGAAGCGTATCAGTATATTGTAGACCATGGTAACGATTCAAGTATTACGCAGTGGATTACAGGTAACAGGTACTTGAATGTAGGAGAAATGCTAAACAATTCTGTAATGCTTTTTAGGTTTTTTAGTGCTGGTGGGGGCGGTGGCGGTACACCGTCAAAGAAAAAAGAAAAAATGCCTGTATGGATGATGGTTCGGTATAGGTAAGAAAGGAGAACAGTAATGTTTGAAAAAGGATTATACAAACATGAAGAGGGGTTCACCGTACTTGTAACAGAAGACGGTAAGATTATGTTATCGCCAGACCATCCCCTTTCCATGAGATTAAGTGAACTTTTTAACACGGAAAAGTGGACAAGGGTAGAGTGAAAGGAGTAACGTATGGCTGTTAAAACAAGGGAAGAAATCTTGGAAAGCCTTAGAGGTAGGTTTGGTGAAGAACCGACAGACGATGATATCGCTATGCTGGAAGATATCACAGACACCTTTACAGACTTCGAAGAAAAAACAAATGATGCTACAAACTGGAAAAATAAATATGAAGAGAACGACAAAGCATGGAAGAAAAAATATTCAGACCGTTTTTTCAGTAAAGACGGTGGTCAAAATAACACCCTATATGAACCTGTTGAACCGGATGATAATACGGTGAAATCATTTAACGATTTATTTACAGTAAAGGAGTGATAATAAATGCCTAGAAGAATTGCAAATAGTACACTGAACGCGTCTACCATTGACATTATGAATGTGATTCGGCAGAACGCAACATACGACTATCAGCAGAATGTGCCTGTTGTGCAGAACGCAACAGACATTCCAAGAGTTGGTGAAGTAATCTATGGTACACCAGCATTTGCTAACCAGTTTTTAAATGCACTGGTAAACCGTATTGCAATCGTGCGTATGCAGAGTGCAACATTTAACAACCCGTATTCCATTCTCAAAAAGGGGTATTTGGAGTTCGGTGAAACAGTAGAAGACATTTTTGTTTCCATCGCAAAAGCAGTAGACTTTTCCGCTGAGAAAGCTGGAGGCAGAGAATTTAAAAGAACCATGCCGGATGTACGGTCAGCATTTCATGTGATGAACTGGCGTGTGATGTATCCAGTAACCATTCAAGATATGGACTTACACCAGGCATTTCTTAGCATGGATGGTGTGCAGAACCTGATTGCAAAAATCGTTGATGCTGTTTACACTGGTGCTGAGTACGACGAGTTTCTGCTCTTTAAATATTTGCTTATTAAAGCTATTTCACACGGGAAAGTAGCAACCCAGTCCATCGTTGCAGACGCTGATTTGAAAACAAGTGCAGTTGCTTTCCGTGGAACTAGCAATCTGTTACCGTTTGTGAGTTCTGATTACAACAGTGCAGGTGTGAAAACAAATACACCGAAAGACAGACAGGTTATTTTTATGGATGCTAACTTCAACGCATCGTTTGATGTGAATGTGCTGGCTAGTGCGTTCAACATGGAAAAAGCTGACTTCCTTGGAAGACTGTTTATCATTGACAAGTGGGACACATTTGACAACGAACGATTTGACATTATTAGAGATAACTCTGACGGACTGGAAGAGGTTACAGCAGATGAACTGGCTCTTATGAAAAAGGTAAAAGCAGTTCTGTTAGACGAAAACTGGTTTCAGGTGTATGATAACATGAATAAGTTTACAGAGAAATACGTTTCATCTGGTCTGTACTGGAATTATTTTTACCACACATGGAAAACTATTAGTAGTTCACCATTTGCTAACGCTGTTGTATTTGTGGACAGTACAGCGGAAGTTGCATTGCCGGAAACACTTACGTTGCACTGGGATGCAAAAGACGAAACAGAAAAGGCAATTACACTGACTATGCATGCAGACGCAGAGGGTGTTACACTTGCACCTAACGAAGTGAACTTTGTTCAGACGGATGCACTTACTACAGCTGGCATTGCAGTGCAGAAATATGGCGGTATGTTAATTCCAGACAGCCAGTTTGGTACAGCAATGACGGTTGTAGCAAACATCGGTGATCAGCTTTATGAAGCTACTGAAACCGTTACGCCTACAGCAGTACAGGTTGATGGTACTTTAACACTGAACAAGAAATAAAAATACAAGGGACAGGCTGTTATACCTGTCCCGGAAACGAGGTATTATGACAGAACAGTTTTTTGCTGATACAGTGGATAGCTCAGGACACGCACATCCTACAGTCGGAGAGAATATTAGAAAAGGTGCAAAAGACTCTAGTACTATTATCGGTGCGTTTACAGATGATACAGACAAAGCAAAAATGACAGGCACACTGGATGTGAGTGCGGAAGACTTAAAACACGCTGTTGTGTCTATGCTTAGTGGTGAAAGATTTCATTTTGGTAGTATTTATTCTGAACCATTGACAAGTGAACAGGTAACTAAAATCAAAACGTTTCTTGGGATTGTGTAGGTGATTAAATGTATATCCAACCGCAGACAAATATAAGAATTTTAAAGGATGTACCTTTAGATACTACTTATGCACACACTATTTACTTTAGTGATGCCAGTTCTCAGCAGACTTATTTTGCTGGGAAACAAAAGTATAACTTAGGTAATTATACATACCAAAGAGTGAATAAGGGAGTTGCTAGGGTAGGTATTAAAGCTGACAGCTTATATGACTGTAATTACATGATGTTTCAGAACAGTGCGTATGGAACAAAATGGTTTTATGCTTTTATCACTAGCGTTGAGTTTGTAAATAATGAGTGTTCAGAAATTACGTTTGAACTGGATGTTATGCAGACTTGGTTTTTTGATTATACTATGGAGTATTCACTGGTTGAAAGAGAACATGTAGATGATGATGTAGCTGGGTTTCATATAGAACCTGAGAATGTGGAACTTGGGGAGTATGTATTTAATAATTATAAGGACTTATCAGCTGTTTTAAATCCAATGGGCGTTTATATTCTTGTAAATGATACGGATGAATCATCTTCTGGAAATGTTTATGACGGCGTATACGGTGGTTGTACTTTGCACGTGTATAACATAGATGATACAAGTGGTATTAATGCGTTAATTAATACTTATAACCAAAAACCAGAAGCTATTGTAGGTATGTATATGGCACCTGTTATCGGCGTAGGTAAAGTGATACCGACTGGTGGTATTACAATGAAATACTCAGCTAATGCGTACACTATTAATGGCGAAGCAGAAGCATTAAATGTTGGGTCATGGGAGATTGACGGGTACAAACCAAAGAACAGAAAATTGTTTACCTATCCATACAATTTCTTTTCCATCGGAAACAACGATGGCAGTAGCTTGGCGTTGAGATATGAATTTTTTGACGGAAGAAAACCGCAATGGAATATTCGTGTACCTATCACAATGCCTATTCAATGTACTTTAAGACCAACCAACTATAAAGGAAGTACTGGTGTTTTTCCTAACGAATCGTTGACACTTTCTAATTACCCTATGTGTTCTTGGAGTACGGATGCCTTTAGAGCGTGGTTAGCACAAAACGCTATCCCTATTATTGCTAACGCTACCGTGAAAGGTGCTACAGGAGCAGTAATGGGCGGTTTGCCTATGGCGGGTGCTTCGCTGTTAAGTAGTGCCACTAATGCGCTTGTGAGTGGTTATCAGGCATCTATTCAAGCGGATATTACAAAAGGTAATCAGAATCACGGTAATAATAACGTGGCTTCCGGGTTGCAATCATTTTATGGTGGCAGATGTAGTATCACAAAATACTATGCTAGGATGATTGACGAATACTTTACCATGTTCGGGTATGCTATTCATAGGGTAAAAATACCTAACAGAAATGGTAGACCACACTGGAATTATGTGAAGACAATAGGGTGTAATATTGTCGGTAGTGTTCCGGCAGATGATATGAGAAAAATCTGTAATATCTATGATGCTGGTGTTACATTCTGGAAAAACGGAAATGAAATTGGTAACTATTCTTTGGATAATACGATATAAGGTGGTGAGAAAGTGAGAAAAAAAGGCAATGGCTTATTTGAGGAAAGTGCTTTACTAAACAATGTAACCTATATGCAGTATTTCAACAGACTTACAGAGTTAGCAATATCTATGTTTGAATGGCAAAACTTACCGCCTACCGTTGACCCTAGGTATATCGAATTGCACTTATTTCAGAACGGGTCTATGGTATATTTCAATGATGATGTGATAGGCAATCTTTGTTTGGATTGTCTACCAAACGGAAACTTTGATGTGTACGGAAATCCTGTATTAAGAAGAGCATACTCAAGTTATAACAACTATCAGAGAGAGTTAAACGAAGACAATAGCGTTGTTATATGGAATAACTATCTGAGAACTAATTCTATTACAGATATTAAAATGTACTCAAGGCGTTTGTATTTACTGGACAGGATTATTGATGTAAATGCCAATGCTCAAAAAACGCCTGTACTGATTCAAGGAACAGAAAAACAGCGCCTTACATTATTAAATCTCTATAAAGAATTCGATGGAAATTCGCCTTTTATTTTCGGCGATAAAAATCTTGATTTAAACGCTTTGAAGAGTTTGAACACAGGAGCGCCGTATGTAGCAGATAAAATTTATCAATTAAAAACGCAGATATGGAACGAAGCGCTAACTTACTTGGGTATTAGCAATATTAACATTCAGAAGAAAGAAAGACTGATTACAGATGAAGTTACAAGAACTCAGGGTGGTACTATTGCTAGTAGGTATAGTAGATTACAAGCTAGACGCGAGGCTGTTGAAAAGATTAATGCTATGTTTGGTACTAATATAAGTGTTGATTATAGAGAAGATTTTCAGGAAATCGGTGATGGCTCTGGACAAAATACGATAAAAGGTGGTGTTAATAATGATTAGCTTCTTTTGTGGTTTTGTTATTGGCTCTTTGTGTGGTGTCTTTAGCCTTGCGTTGCTGGTAGCCGGAAAGTGTGGTGGTAAGAAATGAGTAAGTACACTACAGAAGTTAGGTTTATTTGTGAGAGTAAAGCTGGATTAAGTGAAAGTACTGGCTCTGATAATGTGGATGATATTGTTAGTAAAAGTTGGGATAAAATATTTACTAGCAAGGCTATTTTCTTTGACGAAAGTTATAGAGCGATACTTTGCCAGAAGATATTAAAACATTATTATCTGCGTGAGATTGGCAGTGAAACTGTGGGAATCTGGAAACTATGGATGAATACACGGCTTGAAGAGATTATGCCTTTTTACAATCAGTTGTATAAGAGTGCATTGATTGAATTTAACCCGTTGTATGATGTGGATTTAAAGAGAACGCATAATCGTAAGATTGATAGTAGTAAACAGGATACAGGTACTAGTCAGAGTGTTAGTAGTGGTGAAATAAACGCTAGTGGAACTAGCAGTGGTAGTAGTAACAATACAAAAAAAGATTTGTATAGCGATACACCACAAGGAGCTATTACTGGACTGGAAAATGAGAACTATTTGACTAACGCTAGAAAAGTTACTGATACTGGTAGTACCAGTAATGAAAATAGTAGTACTGGCACTAATAAAACTACCGTTAATGATGATACTAGTAATACTGGAACAGCTAACAGCCTTGAAGATTATGTGGAGAATGTAAGCGGTAAACAGGGTAGTGAAAGTTATAGTAGTATGCTGTTGAAGTTTAGAGAAACTTTTTTGAATATTGATATGCAAGTTATTGAAGAATTTAGCGACTTATTTATGGGGTTGTGGTAGATTGGAGGTATATTATGAGTATAGATAAAACAATTACACCAAATGAACCGGCGGATTTTACGCCAACACTAGGTAATTATAGAACACTACAACCGTTTCGTTACTGGTGTCAAAAAGTACTTCCATTGGTGTATGATGATAGTTTAAGTTATTATGAACTACTCTGTAAAGTTGTGGACTATTTAAATAAGAGCATGGAAGATGTTGAAACATTGCATGGTGATGTAACTAATATTCATAAAGCGTATGTAGAATTACAGAATTATGTTAATAACTATTTCAGTACACTGGATGTTCAGGAAGAAATTAACAATAAACTTGATGGTATGGCTAGTGATGGCAGTTTAAGTATTCTATTAAAAGCGATTATTGGTAACAATTCGTTGCCAACGTTTGTTGATTCCACAAGTGACATGACTAACACACTTTTAGTTTATGTTCTAAAATCTAACGGGCATATTTATTACTATGATTCAGGTAATTGGAAAGACAGTGGTTTGGTGTACGGGTCTTTTAACAGTTACACACCATCAGATATTATTATATTAAAAAGTAATATTGATAGTTATTTCAATGATTTAAACAATGCTCCATTAAATAGAACTATTTTCCTCCTTAATC
>OGXK01000981.1_pt1 | contig 14980 bp, 8 predicted proteins | sample 1576261 | NCBI WGS metagenome assembly OGXK01 (sample SAMEA3541581, study PRJEB24748) | human gut metagenome | biome: human gut; feature: human-associated habitat; material: faeces | place: China | collected 2012 | reverse complement strand
GTAGTAATGGCTAAATTTGCATCAGAACGTTAGGGTATTATTTCATTTGCGAAAAAAATGATGGGAAAGAGCAATCAAACATATTTTTCGGCAGATAAGCTTTGGGCAGGCACACCAAATGAGCATGTTTATAATATGTTGGAGGATGCTTGGTTTAGAGATATGTTGGGATGAATCCTACAGATAATACTAGAATTTTCTAGTCATATATGGTATTATAGGGACAGTTGAAAAAAAATGACAATATATGGAGGGCAAAACAGTGAGTGATTATACGTTAAATACCAAATGTGTGCAGGCAGGCTATACGCCGGCCTACAGCGTGGTTCCAGTGGAAACCAAGCGATGCGTGGTGAAGTTGGATGAGAAGAAAGCAGCCAAAAAGACTGCAAGATGGCAGTACCTGCCGATTTTCAGAGTATTACTCAGGATAAAGGTAAATATAATACTGTAATGGGAGAGAAGTCCCGTCAGTTATTCAATGGTCTGATTGCACGTGCTTATCGTGTTCGTACAGCTCTTTTGGCTGCTAGTCCGGCTTTTCAGGATGCCTCTAATCCTGCTTCATGGGCCGATGCTGCTAATGCGGCTGCCGCTGTACTCAACTACAATGGAGGATTGGGCGGATTGGATGATAAAGGAGTGGAATATTATTCAAAAGAGGTAGTAGAGAACTTGCAAAAAGGCATTAATCCTAAAGAGATTATTTGGCGTGAAAATGTTAGTAATAGTGAGGCTGCCAATTCACAGGAGGCAAATAACTTTCCGCCTTCTTTGAATGGTAGTGGCAATATGAATCCGTCACAAAACCTTGTTGATGCGTTCCCTATGGCTAATGGGTATCCTATCTCGGACATTGTTAACAGTAACTATGATAAGAATAATCCTTATAATGGACGTGATCCTCGTTTGGCAAAATATATTATCTATAACGGAAGTATAGCTGGAGTAGGCGATGTACCTATATATACAGGGCGTAAATCGGGCACTGATGACGGTATAGATGTGAAAGAGCAGAGATCTACACGTACCGGTTATTATATGAAGAAAAGACTGCGTATGGATGTAAATCGTGCGCTCGGATCGGTTACGAATCAGCAGCATTATATTCCACGTATTCGTTATACAGAGATGTATTTGGCTTATGCTGAAGCGGCTAATGAAGCGTGGGGACCTAAAGGAGATAATGGAAATGGTTATTCGGCTTATGATGTAATCAAGGCTATTCGTAAGCGTGCCGGTATAGGCGGTACTTCTGATCCTTATCTGGAACAATGTGCGGGCGATAGAGACAAAATGGCTAATCTTATCCGTAATGAACGTCGTCTGGAACTCTGTTTTGAAGGTTTCCGTTTCTGGGATATACGTCGTTGGAAAGAAAACTTGAACGAGCCGGTACGTGGTATCGACTGGGACAGAGATGGACATTCTTTTAATGAATTCGTTGTCGAAGAACGTAATTATGAAGATTACATGTATTATTGCCCGATTCCAAATTCTGAAATACTTAAGTTCAGCAACCTTGTACAAAATAGAGGGTGGAAATAATTATAGAATTATATTTAATTAAAAGTACGTTATGAAAAAGAACTTAGCATATATCGGACTGGTTTTATTGATCCTTACTTGGACGTCATGCGAAAGTAGTGACAATGAATTTCCTGATTTCGATTACCAGACAGTATATTTTGCCAACCAATACGGACTTCGTACCATTGAGCTTGGTGAGAGTGAATTTGTGGATAATACTCTTGACAATCAGCATAAGATGGTAATAAAAGCTGCTTGGGGTGGAGGATATACTAATAGAAACAATGTGGTGATAAACTTTAAAGTGGATGAGTCCTTGTGTGACAATCTTTATTTTAAAGATACAGATCAGCCTCTTGTCCCTATGCCGGCTTCTTATTACACGTTGGCTTCCGATCGAATTGCGATTCCTAAAGGGCAAATAATGGCGGGAGTAGAAGTGCAGTTGACGGATGATTTTTTTGCTGATGAAAAATCGATCAGTGAGAATTATGTCATTCCTTTGTTGATGACTAATGTTCAGGGGGCGGACTCTATTTTGCAAGGGAAGCCGGTTGTTGAAAATCCGGTGTTAACTAATGCCGGTGATTGGAGCATATTGCCGCAGAACTTTGTCTTGTATGCAGTGAAGTATGTGAATCCCTGGCACGGAGAGTACTTGCGTCGTGGCATTGATCATGCTACTGTAGCAGGCACATCAAAAGATATTATTCGCCATGAACAGTTTGTGGAAAATGATGAAGTTGTGAATATTTCTACTAAAAGTATGAAAGACAATCTTTTGACACTGAAAACCAAAGATGAAAGTGGTAAGGATATTAGCTATACTGTTCGTTTGTCATTTGCAGAAGATGGTTCGTGCACTGTACACTCTGGTTCGCAGAATGTAGTGGTAAGCGGTAGTGGCAAGTTTGTCAGCAAAGGTGAGAAAAATAGTCTTGGTGGAAAAGACAGGAATGCCATTTATCTTGACTATACAGTCAATTTGACAGACAATAACATTCAGCTTGCAACAAAAGACACTTTGGTGTTACGTACACGTAATGTGTATGGTGGCAAGTCACTCGAAGTAGTGAGAAAATGATGTTTTGATATGAACGTTAAAATCAAGAGTATATGAAATACATCAATAACAAGATAATTGCTTTTACACTGATCGCTGCGTCGATAATGTCGTGTACAGACGAATATAATTGCCAGCTTCAAGTAGAGAAACCACAGAATGCAGCTATCAACGAATATTTAGCTCAATTTGACCTGCTGAAGTCGTATATTGACCGTAGTGGCACACCTTTTCAGTTAGCTGTAAATGTACCGGGAAGCGAATTTGTAAAGAAAGAAATTGCATTCAGTACAGTGTTTACCAATTTTGATGCAGTGGATATGAACGGTTCTTACGATCCGTTAAATACGCTAAAGGAGGACGGTACTTACAATTTTGGTGGCATGCAAACGGCTGCCGATGTAGCAGCGGAGGCTGGCGTGACTCTTTATGGAGGGGTACTTTGTTCAAACCAAGGACAGCGTGCCGCATATTATAATAAGCTTATCGAGCCGATAGATATTCCGGTAGAAGTACAAAAAGGAACGACTAAGTTGTTTAATTTCGAAAATGATGCTATCGGTACGACTTATCCGATGACAGGTAATAGCTCGGCTACAGTTGAGGAAGACCCTGCCGGTGAAAGCGGTCATGTTTTACATGTGGGAACAAATGATGTGAAAGCTGCTTATTCCTATCCTAAATTTCACGTAGTTTTGCCTGCAGGAAGAAAACTCGGAGACTACGTTAGATTGAATATAGATTTGCGTTTTGTAGGAACTGATGGGATTTGGGGACAAGGTTTACGAGTCTTGATCAATGGAACGGAGTTTAATGTAGGAAAAAATGGAGATGGTTTCTGTGACGGAGGTGACAAATGGAAACGTGAAGGAACAATTAATCTGAAAGATGATACCGCTCCCGGATTGGTAGTACCCGAAAGTTTAGGAAGTCTGACAGAATTTGATTTAGCGATAGGTTCTGCATCCACTAGTGCACAATTTTATCTGGATAATATTTCTATGGACTATGAAGTATCCGGAAAAGGTACTACGGTTATCAATTTTGAAGGGGATAATCTGAATACAGTGTATCCTATGGTTGCTGGAGCTGGTGCTCCCAATAGCGGTACAGCTACTGTAGTAGAAGATCCAGAAAGAGAGACTGGTCATGTACTTTACATAGATCAGGCTTCGCATTACTTCCCGGAATTTACAGTTAAGTTAGCTGAAGGCAAGACCCTTGGAGATTATACTGGCATGTCAATGGATATGCGCCTTTTAAAAGGGATGTATGGTTATGGAATGTACGTGAAAATTAATGGTCAGTTATTAAATCTCAATCAAAATGCAGCTGCTTACGGTTACGCAGAGAATGATACTTGGAAACGTGATGGTGTATTTGTGACCTTTGTGAAGGAAGGTACTTACACTGCTTTGGGTGAAGCGGTTCCAGCTACTACAATTGAGATACCCAATGCAATGAAAGACCTCAATGAAATAACATTTGCGATCGGTTCCAGTTCTGGCAACTGGACAGCATACATCGATAATTTGATTTTTACATGGGAAGCCAAGCCGCAACATATCGAAAAGACTCCAGAAGAGAAAAAGGAAATCTTCACTAAAGAAATGGAAAAATGGATTGGTGGTATGGTGTATGCAGGTGTGAATGAAACGAAGAGTGTAAAAGCTTGGAATATAATTGGTAATCCTTTGGATAAGACTGTTAATGATAATACATTTAACTGGGGGGAATATTTGGGTGAAGTAGACTATGCACGTACCGCCGTGAAGATTGCCCGTGATACAGTGAAGAATGCCAATGTAGATCTTGAGCTTTTTGTCAGCAACACATTTGGTCAATATGATGAAATGGGGAATATGGCTGATGAACTCATATCTTTAGTTAATGCTTGGGAAGAAGACAACGTTACCAAAATTGACGGGTACAATATTCTTCTCAATGCAATTTATTCCAAAGATGTTGTTTTCCAGGAAGGCAATAAAACGATGATCACCAATCTGTTTGATAAACTAGGTAAGACTGGTAAACTGATACGGGTATCCGATCTTAGCATGATGGTCGAAGAACTGGATGGCAACTTTATTGCGATTAATAAATTAACAGAAGAAGATAGAGCTGCCGCTGCTTCTTATATGGCTTTTATCATGCAGGAGTATCGAAGACTTATTCCTGCGGACAAGCAATACGGAATCTCTATATCGGGTATTACAGAGACCAATACTGGTTATAAACTGTGTCCTTGGACATCGGACTATAACCGTAATGAAATGTATGAAGGTATAGTGGACGGATTGAAATAATCCTCTCCTCTGGATTAAAAGGACTATTTATATATGAAGAATATTACATTATTATTTTGTCTCTTTCTTGCGAATATTCTCTTGGGGGCTTGTTCGGGAGGGGAAGATGAAAAAAAAGAAATGGATGAAGGAAAGGGCGCGTATGCGCTCTTTCTTAAAAAATCCATTACTGTGAGTACTGGGGAAAGTCAGACGGATGTTGTGGTGGAATGGGCGAAGACTTCTTGGGAGATAACTCTTGGTGAAGGGGATATTGTAAAAAGCGTCACTCCTACATCAGGTGGCAGTAATACTGGGGAAAAACAGTACACGAAGGTTCGTGTATCTTGTGGTGCGAACAGTACGATGAAAAAGCGTACACAAACCATTCATTTATTCGATAAAACTAATGAAACAACTGTTGATTTGTTGGTAGAACAAGAACCGCCATTCAAGTTGGTTACACTAACTGTTGATCCTTCGGTGAAATATCAGCCGGTTGTAGGATTTGGCGGTATGTACAATCCGAAGATCTGGTGTGGTGACAATCTTATTTCTGCACCACAATTAGATAAAATGTATGGTGCCGGCGGATTGGGGTATTCTATCCTTCGTTTGATGATTTATCCCAACGAATCAGATTGGAGTGCAGATGTAGAAGCAGCAAAGGCAGCACAAGCTAACGGAGCAATTATCTTTGCATGTCCATGGGATTGTACAGATGCGCTTGCAGATAAAATCACGGTGAATGGAAAGGAAATGAAACACCTTAAAAAAGAAAACTATGAAGCGTATGCAAACCATCTTATCCGTTATGTTACATTTATGAAGGAAAAAGGGGTGAACCTCTATGCGATTTCCGTCCAGAACGAACCGGATATGGAATTTACGTACTGGACTCCTTCTGAAGTAGTGGATTTTGTAAAACAATACGGAGCAAGGATACGGGAAACAGGAGTGAAACTGATGTCACCGGAAGCCTGTGGTATGCAGCCTGAATATACTGATCCTATTATCAACAACGCCGAAGCATTTGCTCAAACGGATATTCTAGCCGGACATCTCTATCAAGGATTTACAGATTTGAGTAGCGGATATGTTAAGAACCGCCACGATTACATCTGTGGTGTGTATTCACGTATTCAAGGAAAGACATGGTGGATGACAGAACATCTTTTTAATGACGGTGAGAATTCTGATGATTCTTCGAAATGGGAATTCCTGAAATGGCAATACAGTCTCAATCATCTTGGTAAAGAGATTCACATGTGTATGGAGGGGTATTGCAGTGCTTATATATATTGGTATTTGAAGCGCTTTTATGGTTTTATGGGCGATACGGACAAACGGAGTCCGACGAGTGAAGGAGAAATCACAAAGAATGGTTATATTATGGCTCATTATGCTCAATATGCAACAGAAACAACTCGTATTAAGGCAGTTACAAATAATGAAGAAGTATGTGCTACTGCCTATTGGGATGAAAAGACCGGTGAAGTGACCATCGTATTATTGAATCTGAATGGTGCTTCTCAATGGCTGGAAATACCATTAGCAGGAATAAAAAAAGCAAGTGCCGTTGAAACGAACGAAACAAAAAATATGGAAGTGATCGATACAGGTTTGATGGAATCTGCTGAAGGTATAACGGTGTTGTTATCTGCTAACAGTATAACTTCAGTCAGATTGACATTTAAATGATAATAATAACTAGTTGGAATATGATGAATTTGTTAAATACGAAAAGTAAGCTATCATACCTACTTTTTCTCGGAATAGTATGCTGTGCATGTATTCTTGGTTCCTGTAAAGATGACGATGTCATTGATCCTGACGCTCCTTCCGTACCGAAACCCGGTACGGCTGTCGAGAATATTAATACTAATGTCAAGGCATTACGTAAGCTTATTGAGGCCAAACAACAGGACCTGGCTGTAAAGACATACAATCCGGTGAATAATGGTGCGAGTTATACGATTGAGTTGTCGGATGGTACAAGCTTCAGTATGTATGCTCAGATAGCAGCATTGGAAGGCGGAGGAGAGGATGTAGTCTATTCTCCAAAAGTAGGTGCCAAAGTAGAACATGATGAATATTATTGGACTCTTGATGATGCCTGGCTAACGTTTGAGAATGATGAAAAAGTCAAGGTGTTGGATGAAAACAATACAGTTGCACCGATAGTGGATATCAACACTGACGGCTATTGGACTGTAAAATACGGAGCTAAGTCTCGTACCCTTGACAAGGCGGTGAGCGGCAAACTTACCAGTCAGTTTAAACAAGTGAGTACTATTGGTGACGAATCTGTCAGTTTCACTTTTACCGACCGGACACCTGTCATCGAACTGAATCTTTTTAAAGGAGACAATCCCGAAATTCCTCCGGTAACGGGGGCGTTACGCCGTCCTATTTCTCCTGAACAACCGGCATGGTTTGTTCATATCGATTCATGGAATTATGCCGATCCTCAGAAAATCATAGACCTTATCCCTGCAGATATTCGTCCGTTTACCATTTTTAATATCTCGTTGTCTGTAAGCCATGATGAGGCTACTGGGATCTATAATGTAAGCGAGTATGGTTATGAGATAGCAAAGTCGTGGTTGAGGACGTGTGCTGAAAATAATGTGTGGGCGATGGTGCAGCCTTCAAGCGGCGGTTTTAGTCATTTTAAGGATGTCAGCTTATATAGTCAATTTGAAAGTGACGATAAGGTTCGGGTATATGATGAGTTTTTCAGAGAATATCCCAACTTTCTTGGTTTCAATTATTGTGAGCAGTTTTGGGGGTATGATGACCAGTTCTCTGTATCGTGGTTACAACGAGTGGCTCACTGGAATCAACTTTTGAAACTTACTCATAAATATGGAGGATATTTGGTAGTTAGTTTCTGTGGTAATACTTGGTCGGCTAATATTAATCCTATTGCTCTTGTGAAGCGTAATTCTGATTTTGCCCAAACTGCCAAGTTGTACTCTGAAAATTTCATTATGTGTGAGAAATACACCACGCAAAGTGGCTTCTTCAATGTCGAAGGAATTTGCTTAGGCACGTGGCTCTCCGGTTTTGCAGGTCAGTACGGTATCCGTTTCGACCAATGCGGCTGGACAGAGGAGAAAGGACAGAATGGCGATAAGGATTTCCCGCCGGCTGCCGGTGCGCTGCCTATTATAGAGCATGTAATGCTGACAGGTCAGACTGTTATTGACGGACCTGAACTTATATGGCAGCAATGTTTTAAGGAGACGAATGCAGTCAGTGTAGGTGATGGTTATCAGAGCCGTAATTGGGAATGTTTTCCGCAATTTGTCAATATCAATATAGATATGTTCCGTAAGATTATTGATAAAACAATTCGTATTCCTTCCCGGAAAGAAGTTATTGACCGCACGAAAGTGGTGATTCTTCAAGATGTCTATTCCGGTGATGATAATGCTAAATACAGCAGCCCGAAGAATTTGCATGAAGGGCTTTACCTTCGCGATGATGATGGCAATCTTTGGGATAATCATTGTTACTTTAAGAAAACGGGCCGTTATCCTACGATTCCTGTTGCGTTCGAATTGTGTGACGATGTAGCTAATTCATTCCAGTATAAGATCAACCAATCAACTTTCGAAGGATCTTGGAGCGATGTAAATACTAAAGTTGGAAAGTTCAATCGTTGGTTCCCACAAGAGTATACAGGAGAACTTTATGCTGGACGTATAGAAAATGGTTGGGTGGTTTATAACGGACTTGCCGGAATACGGAATGCTGCAATTCCGTTTAAATACAATACATGTGACAAGATGGAATTGGCTTACTCCAAATATACTGTAAGTGTTATAAAAGAATATGCCAATAAGCTCACCTTCTACATGAATAACTATGACCCTAGTGGTTCGAGCAAAACGGAGGTAATCAAGATATATGGATGTACATCCAAACCAACTCATTCTGTATCTTCCAGAGCCAATGGTACTGCACAAGTTTCCGAGAATTGGAAAGAGGATGTATATACGCTGACTGTCACTCATAACGGACCATTGGATTTGACGGTCAATTGTTCAGGAAAAGCCACCGATCGTTTAACTGTATCTACTGCAGCATCTATCCAGATTCCCGCTTCTCCACAAATTTATCAGGGCGCTTATCAGTATGAGGCTGAATGCTTTGATTTTAAGAATGTGACTAAGAGAGTGACAAAAGGAGATTCGGAGCCGATACGTAACTACACAGCACAGGGATATATAAATTTTGGTGCTAGTTCTGCAGCTGCCGTACGTGATGCTGTTACTGCACTGGAAGATGGTGTATATACAATCCGTATTCGCTACCGTGCTCCGTCGGCTACAGTCAATACCGTAGATATGTATATAAACAATACCAAAGTAGGTACTCCGGAGTTTGCACAAACTGATAATGACAATACTGTATGGAATACAGCCTTAATGTCGGTTTCCTTACGAAAAGGGGCAAATACGTTTGAATTGAAAGCCAATTCATCAGGTGCCGGTGACTTGTATCTCGACAACATTGTTATCGAAAGAAAATAAGAATTCTCTTAAATTCGATTATCCGCATTTTACAAGTAGTATCTTGCGGATAATTGTTTTTAGGACAGTATGTAACTAGAAAATAATGAAGAACATGTTTTTGAGTCGGATAATAATTATATTTCTATTCTTATGTGTATCTGTTTTGAATGCTGCGGAACCATTTGTCACTTTTATATCAGCGGATGCCAAGTTACCTTTGGTTACACCACAAAACAGATCGTTCTCTATTTGGTGTGATGATGCAGAACATCGTGGGGTGCTGTTAGCGGTGCGTAATTTACAAACGGATTTTGAAAAAGTGACTACTGTAAAACCCGAATTATCGAATATTGCGGGAAAAGAAGTGCGTATTATCATAGGTTCGTTTGACAAAAGCCCACTTATACGTCAATTAGTAAAAACAGGAAAACTGGATGGTAAAGAATTGAGAGGTAAGAATGAAAAATATATAATCACCACTCTTCATGCTCCTTTGGAAGGTTTACAGGGAGATGTGTTGCTGATTGCTGGAAGTGATAAGCGTGGAACGATTTATGGTATTTATGAATTATCAAAACAAATAGGTATTTCCCCTTGGTACTGGTGGCTTGATGTTCCGCCGGTAAGGCATCAGGCTGTTTATATTAAAGAAGGTGTTTATACTGATGGTGAACCGGCTGTAAAATACCGTGGCATTTTCATTAATGATGAATGGCCTTGTATGGGAGGTTGGACAACTGAAAAGTTCGGAGGATTTAACAGTAAGATGTATGTGCATGTCTACGAACTTCTCCTCCGTTTGAAAGCTAATTTTCTATGGCCGGCCATGTGGAGTGCAGCATTTTATGCAGATGATCCGATGAATAGTCCTTTAGCTGATGAAATGGGGATTATAATCGGGACTTCCCATCACGAACCGATGGCACGTAATCACCAGGAATATGCCCGTAATCGTAAGTTGTATGGTGAGTGGAACTATCAGAGGAATAAAGAGGGAGTAGAACGTTTTTTCCGTGAGGGTATCAAGCGAATGAATGGAAAGGAAGAAGTAATTACTATCGCTATGCGTGGTGACGGTGATGCTCCGATGGGACCCGATACAGATACGCATCTATTGGAGGATATCGTAAAAGGACAGCGTAAAATAATAGCAGATGTAACAGGTAAACCTGCTTGTAAGACTCCACAATTGTGGGCACTTTATAGTGAAGTACTGGAATATTATGATAAGGGAATGAAAATACCTGATGATGTCATGATTTTGCTTTGTGATGATAATTGGGGGAATGTACGTCGTTTACCAGATTTAAAGGATAAACGGCATCCTGGTGGATATGGTATGTATTATCATGTAGATTTACATGGAGCACCACGTGCCTATCAATGGCTGAATATGACACAGATCCAGCATATGTGGGAACAATTATATTTGACTTATTCTTATGGTGTGGATAAAATGTGGATTCTAAATGTGGGTGACTTGAAACCGAATGAATTTCCTGTTGATTTTTTCTTGAATATGGCATGGAATCCTGGACACCTTACGGCTGATAATTTACAGGAATATACTTGTAGTTTCTGTAAACAACAGTTTGGGGATAACTATGCAGTAGAAGCCGCTCGCATCTTAAATCTGTATTGTAAATATGCTGCTCGCGTAACTGCAGAAATGTTGGATAGCCAAACTTATAATCTTTCCAGTGGAGAATTTAAGGCTGTAACAGATGAATTTCTTGCTTTGGAGGCGCATGCCTATCGTCAGTTTATGACTTTACCGGAAGAATTGAAGGATACATATAAAGAACTCATTCTTTTTCCTGTTCAGGCCATGGCAAACCTTTATGAGATGTATTATGCGGTTGCTATGAATCATAAGTTAGCATCTGAGGGTGATCCACGTGCCAATGAATGGGCAGATAGAGTGGAGTATTGTTTCAGGTATGATGCGGAACTTTGCTATGACTATAATAACAATATAGCTGGTGGAAAATGGAATCATTTAATGGATCAGACGCACATCGGTTATACAAGCTGGGATGAGCCTAAAGGAGGAAATATAATGCCCGAAATCATAAGAGTGGATGTCTCTGCATATAAGCCGGGAGGATATGAGTATAAGGAGAAAGGTGGGGTGGTAGTAATGGAAGCGGAACGTTTTGCAGAATGTACACAAGGGAATAAGACGGAGTGGACAGTTATTCCTGACTTGGGACGTACTCTTTCTGGTTTGTCGTTGATGCCCTATACACAACCTGTAACAGGAGCTTCATTGACATATCGCATGAAGCTTAATTCAGAGATGAAAAATATACGTGTAAGATTAATCTTGGATAGTACTTTGCCTTTTATAAAAGGAGGACATAGTTATGCTATCAGTTTGGATGGTGGTAAAGAACAAATAGTAAATTACAATTCAGAGATGACTTGGGCTAATTGTTATACGAAGATGTATCCCGCCGGTGCTGCGCGGTTGATAGAGTCGGTGGTAGATTTTTCCAATGTTAATCTGAAAGAAGGAATACATGCATTAATTATTCGTCCGTTAAGCCCTGCTATTGTATTGCATAAAATTATAATTGATTGTGGTAGTGATGAAGTCAGTCGATTGAATCTTCAGGAAAGTCCTTATCGCAAGGTTACGCATTAATTAATATTTATGATATAGATACGCAAATGAAGAAGATTATTGTCTTAAGTTGTTTATTATGTGCAGGCATATTTGCCTTTGCACAAGACCCTAATTTCCATATTTATCTTTGTCTGGGACAATCCAATATGGAAGGAAATGCAAAGATTGAAGCGCAGGATACGTGCAATGTCAATGAACGCTTTCTGATGATGGCGGCTGTTGATTGTCCGTCTTTGGGACGTGTCAAAGGACAGTGGTATAAGGCTGTTCCTCCGTTGGTACGTTGCCATACAGGGTTAACACCGGCCGATTATTTCGGACGTACGTTAGTGGAAAGGTTGCCTGATAATATTAAGGTAGGTGTCGTCAATGTAGCTGTTGGTGGTTGCAGGATTGAGCTGTTTGATGAGGAGAATTGCGAAGAGCATATTGCCTCTCAACCGGAATGGCTGAAAAATACAGTGAAAGCGTATGGTAATAATCCTTACCGTAGACTAAAGGAATTGGCTGTAGAAGCACAGAAAGCGGGTGTGATTAAAGGTATCCTCTTGCATCAGGGCGAGTCTAATACCGGTGATAAAGAGTGGCCTCAAAAAGTAAAGAGAGTCTATGAGAATCTGTTGAGGGATTTGAATCTTCAGGCAAAGGATGTTCCCTTACTGGCGGGAGAAGTGGTGCATGCCGACCAGAATGGCAGATGTGCAAGCATGAATGAGATAATCAATACGCTGCCGCAAGTGATTCCGACCGCATACGTGATTCCTTCTTCGGGCTGTCCTGCCGCAGAAGATAATTTGCATTTCACGGCAGAAGGATACAGGAAATTGGGAGTGCGGTATGCCGAGAAACGACTCCTTTTGTTGGAGAAGGAACTAAACTCCGGGATTACTACCGAACCGGTATCCACTAATATTCCGGGATATGACTATCCCCGGGTGGATAAAGAGGGGCGTGCTCATTTTCGTTTCTATGCTCCGCAGGCTAACAGGCTACAAGTGGATTGTTGCGGAAAGAAGTATGATATGTGGAAAGATGCCGGAGGACTCTGGACGGCAACGACCAACCCTCTGCCTGTAGGATTCCATTATTATTTCCTGATTGCAGACGGGGTGTCGGTAACAGATCCTTCCAGTTATACGTTCTTCGGTTGTTGCCGTATGGCAAGTGGCATCGAAATCCCTGAAGGTGAGGAGGGGGATTATTATCGTCCTCAACAGGTACCTCACGGGCAGGTTCGTTCCTGTACGTATTACTCCGAAACGCAGAGAGAGTTCCGTCGGTGTATGGTATATACGCCGGCAGAGTATGAAACTCATCCGAAGAAGCGCTATCCGGTATTGTATCTGCAACATGGCATGGGTGAAGATGAAACCGGCTGGAGCACGCAGGGAAAGATGAATCATATTATGGACAACCTGATTGCATCCGGTCAGTGTGTGCCGATGCTCGTGGTGATGGATAGCGGTGATGTGGAAGCTCCGTTCCGGCCGCGTCCGGGAAAAGATGTGAACGAGGAGCGGGCTTTGTATGGCGCCACCTTTTATGACGTTATTCTGAAAGACCTGATTCCTATGATAGACCGGACATTCCGTACGAAAACCGACCGCGAACACCGTGCTATGGCAGGACTCTCGTGGGGAGGACATCAGACTTTCAATACGGTTCTGCCTCATCTCGATAAGTTTTCTTATATCGGAAGTTTCAGCGGGGCGATTTTCGGTCTGGATATGAAGACTTGTTTTAACGGAGTGTTTGCGGATGCGGACAAGTTCAATAAGAAAGTGAATTATTTCTTTCTCGGCTGTGGCACGGAGGAACAAATGGGAACAAAGAAGATGGTGGATTCACTCCGGAAACTGGGTGTCGAGGTTGATTATTACGAATCGCAAGGCACAGCGCATGAATGGCTTACGTGGAGACGTTGCCTGAAAGAATTTGTACCACATTTATTTAAACACTGAAAATAGCATGAAAATGAAATCTACATTTATCGCAGCTACATTGTTGCTCGTTTCGGTTATGACCGAAGGAGGACTGTCAGCGCAAAACCCGATTGTGCAAACTTGCTTTACTACAGACCCGGCTCCTATGGTGCACGACGGCACCTTGTATGTGTATACGGGACACGATGAAGACAAAGCGGATTTTTTCTGGATGCAGGAATGGCGTGTATATTCTACCAAAGATATGGTGAACTGGACCGATCACGGCTCTCCTCTTGCCATCGAATCATTCGACTGGGCGGACGACCGTGCCTGGGCAGCACAATGTGTAGAGCGTAATGGTAAGTTTTATTGGTATGTCTGCCTGCATTCCAAACTTTCCAATACGATGGCAATCGGTGTGGCGGTAGGCGATTCGCCTGTCGGTCCTTTTAAAGATGCCATCGGCAAACCGCTTCATGACGGAAGCTGGGACTATATTGATCCTACGGTCTTCATTGATGATGACGGTCGTGCTTATCTGTATTGGGGAAATCCGAATATCTATTGTGCAGAATTGAATGACGACATGATTTCCTTGAAAGGTGAAGTGGGCAAACTGGAACAGACTGTTGAGAGCTTTGGTGCACCTAATCCGGAAAAGCGTGTCAAAGGTGTTAAGTATAAAGATACTTATACAGAAGGTCCATGGCTTCATAAACGGGAAGGAAAATACTATCTTCTTTATGCTGCCGGAGGTGTACCCGAACATATTGCCTATTCCATGAGTGGCGGACCTCTTGGTCCGTGGAAGTATATGGGAGAAATCATGCCTTTACAAGATACGGGCTCGTTTACTAACCATTGTGGAGTGATAGACTATAAAGGCAATTCTTATTTCTTCTATCATACGGGTAAGCTGCCGGGTGGTGGAGGCTTCGGGCGAAGTGCGGCGGTGGAGCAATTTAAGTATAACGCTGACGGCACTTTCCCGATTATTAATGCTACCCGGGAAGGGGTGTCACCGG
>OGXK01000978.1_pt1 | contig 14997 bp, 16 predicted proteins | sample 1576261 | NCBI WGS metagenome assembly OGXK01 (sample SAMEA3541581, study PRJEB24748) | human gut metagenome | biome: human gut; feature: human-associated habitat; material: faeces | place: China | collected 2012 | reverse complement strand
GCATGCGGCTGTTAACCGCAGGGTCGTCTGTTCGAGCCAGACAGGGGGAGCCAAACACCTTTTAGGGTGTGTAGTTTACTCCGGAAGGGTTTCCGGAGTAAACTATATGAAATCAGGGCCTTTAGCTCAGTTGGTTAGAGCAACCGGCTCATAACCGGTCGGTCCCGGGTTCGAATCCCTGAAGGCCCACCATTCTTTTATGGGAAACCGATATAGGGGTATAGCTCAGTTGGTAGAGCAGTGGTCTCCAAAACCACGTGCCGAGGGTTCAAATCCTTCTGCCCCTGCCAGATATGCTGATGTGGCACAGGTGGTAGCGCACATCCTTGGTAAGGATGAGGTCACGAGTTCGAGTCTCGTCATCAGCTCCAAAAGAAAACGTCCAAGAATGGCTTATTTAAGCTGTTTTGGACGTTTTTGTTTTGCCCGAAAAGATTTCAACTTCAAAGAGTGAGAGTAACGCTTACAGCACTACTCTCACTCTTTGTTTTTTGCGAAAGGTTGCACGTTTGGATGCAACCCACACCCTGATTCGAGGTATAGGTGAAGGGGTTCTATCCCAAAGAATAAGCTACGAAAACATAGGGCAGTTGAGGAAATTCTTATTGGAACGGTCACTGTTTGATAACAAACGGTTTGGAAACAAACTTTTTCAGTCGGACACTATCCTCACGTTCACCTCAATATCGAGACGATTTTACTTGCCGGCAAAAAACATCGTCGAAAATTCAAAGTTTTGGCTTCTTTCAAAAGAAGAAACGCAAAGCTTTATTAAAATGCACCCTATTTTAAATAATTCCGAGAAAAACCCCGAGAATTCCGAGAATTATACCATAAAGAAAAGTAAAGAAAATATAAGTAGAAGAAGTAGTAAAGGAGAGGGAAGGAATTTTGCAGTGTTTTGTGTAAAAGATAATCGTCGGCAGAAGGTGTTACCAAAGCAGATGGAGCAGATTTGCACTTTTATTTTGACGGTGTTATAATCAAAGCATCTGCAAAGGAAAATCCGATTGATGATAGAAAGAGTAAGAACAAGAAAATTATGCCGAACCTTCAAAGATTTATCATGATGATCAGAAAGCGAGGAAACGGATGATTACCTTAACACCTTACCAGCCGCAATATCGGCAGAGCACCTTAAAACGAATTGAAGCTTTTTGGGGATTCCATCGGGATTTGGTACAGAAAACACAGGAACAGCCGCCGGACGAACAGGATTGTCTGATGATGCAGGATTTGGAAAGCTGGACATCAAACGACCATTGGCTTTTTGTCATTTTGCAGGATGAACAGGATGTCGGCTTTGTTCACCTGCAAAGGATTGGATCGATTGTTGTGCAGCTGGAGGATGTTTTCGTGGATGAGGCGATGCGCGGACAGGGCATTGCAAGTCAGGCAATCCTTCTGGCAGAGCAGCAGGCGCAAAAGATTCCCGGAATCGAAGCGATGACCTTACAGGTGGTCACCCGGAACGAGGCAGCGCTGAGGTTATACCACAAACTGGGGTATGATACGATGAGCATGGTGACCTTGCGCAAAGAGTTTGGAGAAAATCATCGGGACAGACAAGCAGAATTTTTAGGGATGACCTTTCAAATTTGATGTATAGGGAGAGAAAATCGATGGAGGAAACGATTGGCTGCAAGACAGTGCAGCAGTTGGAAACATTTTTGCAGGAGGAGTACCACGCGCAGCCGGTCGAGCCGGTGGACTACCTTCTGTACAATGCGCGGCAGCAGATGCTCAATCTTTTTTATCCGCAGCAGATGCAGCAGCTTGCCGAACAGATTGGTTTTGGACCGGAGTCGGACGAGGAGGTCTGCGCTCTGTTCGATTGTCTGACCGAAACCTTCGACCGGGAAACAGCAGGCTCCCGGTATGTGCAGTACTGCTTCACACAGACCCTCCCAGAGGGCGTACAAGCCGTTTTTTTATGTGACGGTGGAACGTGTCACCGGATTTGTGCTTCCGCAGTTTGAGTGGGCGTCAGAGGGCAACGGAGAAGGCGTGGGGGAGTCCTTCCCCGAAGAATTCCCCGAGGTGTCCGAACAGAGCTACCGCCTGCTCAATCAGACCATGCGAAGCATCGTTTTGTATCAGGGTGTGTCGGAGCAGGATATTCTGCAAAATACCCCGCGCTACCAGCGGTATGAAACGGCGCGCGAATTCTGGAACAGCGTTTGCTGAAGGGTGATTGGTCTTTAAAAGTTTTGCCGAAGTGACCGCTTGGACAGAACAGGGAACCGCTATAAGCTGCAAATGAAATGGGAGGGAAATACATGGGAATGATTGCGAATTACCAAGCTGTTTCGGATATGGAATTGGAGCAGGGCTTTGACTTGGATGATGTTGAAAGCTTGCAGGAAAAGGAAGATGCAGAAATATGTGACATAGATAAAATGTGGGATGCACTCCATTTTCTGCTGACAGGGAAATCTGCTGCTGAACCGCTGGAAAATAACCTCATCAGTGAAGCGATTGTAGGGCAGTTTCCTGCCTCCGGGGAAGATACAGGGGAATTTATAACCGGAATACGAAGCGACAGGGTAAAAGAAATTGCAGAAGCATTGCAGACGATAGATTTTGAAGGGTATATCGAGCAATTCAACATGAACAAATTTGCGGAAAATGAGATATATCCTGACATTTGGGAATATGAGGAGGAAGCAGATGAGATTAAAGATGATTTGCGCCTTTCCTTTAAAAGCCTGAAAAAGTTTTATGAGAAAATGTCTAAGCAGGGAAGTGCCGTTTTAGTATCCATTTATTGATAGAGAATTCTTTCTAAATCAAAAAAACCGGACCTTTGCATTTTTGCAAAGGTCCGGTTTTAGATTGTGCATTTTATAAAATTTCTTCCAATTTATCCAGAAAGGCTTCTTCTCCGATGGTATTGACCTTAAAAAAGACAGCCTCGCTGCCGCCGGCGGTGATGGCGGACAGCTGCACCGGACCGTTTCCGGCTTGAAAGAGGGTAAGGTTCAGGCTCAGGCGATTTCCGCCGAAGTAGCTGTACCGCTCAAAGACCCGCACGCTGCATCTGGCGCCCTCACCATAGAAATCGCTGGAATCTTCCAGGGTAGCAGTAAAGCTGCCCTGCAAAAGCTTCTGCTCGATTTGATGCAGCAGCCGGTCAAAATCCTGCGAGAGGGTCCTTTCCAGTTTTGCCATCCGCAAAACCTCCTTTTGGGGAAATGATGGATTTTACAGCTGGTGGGTGTCCAGCCAGTTGCGCACGTCTGCAACCGTTTCGGTCAGACCGCCGTCCTCGATCGGGCAGGCAAGTCCACTGTGGTGAACGATGTCCACAAAGGTCTGGGTACCGCCCAGTTTGGCAAAGGCAAGGTATTTTTCCCATGCAGCTTTGTGGTCGTGCATCGACAGGCTCCAGAATTGCAGGGAGATCATCTGTGCCAGGCTGTAATCAATGTAGTAGAACGGGCACTCATAGATGTGCAGCTGTCTCTGCCAGCCTGCGCCGCGGTTGTAGAAGTTGACCTCGTGGTTGTCCAGGTGCGGGCGGTACAGTTTTTCCAGACGATTCCACTCCTCGTTGCGCTGGGCAGGGGTCCACTCTGGATGCAGGTAGACGCTTTCCTGGAAGTGGTCGACCTGACAGCCGTATGGGATGAAGGTCATCGCGCTTTCCGCATGGAACAGCTCATATTTGTCGGTGTCCTCTTTAAAGAAGAGGTGGTGCCATGGAGCGGTCAAAAATTCCATCGACATCGAATGGCTCTCGCAGACCTCCATCGTTGGGTCGCGCAGGTCAAGGTGCGGGATGCAGCGCAGTGCGGTGTAGTCGGCAAAGGCATGACCGGCTTCATGGGTCAGGACATCGACGTCGCCTGCGGTGCCGTTCCAGTTGGCAAAGATGAACGGAGCATCATATTTTGGCAGACCGGTGCAGTAGCCGCCCATTGCCTTGCCCTCCTTGGAGAGGACGTCGAACAGGTCGTGGTCGAACATCATCTGGATAAACTCGGCGGTCTCCGGCGACATTTCGGTGTACATCTGCCGACCGGCTTCCATCAGCTCGTCCGGTGTGCCATGCGGTAGCGGGTTGCCGTCCGGGAAGAAGTAGGTGTTGTCGTATACCTGGAAATCCTCGACGCCGATGCGTTTTGCCTGACGGCGCTTGATTTCGTTGTTGACCGGCACAATCTCCTCGATGACCTGGCGGCGGAAGTTGGCAACCTCCTGCGGACCGTAGCAGTTGCGGCGGCGCAGCAGGTAAGCCATCTCTACATAGTTGGAAAGACCCAGACGGTGCGCCTGCTCGGTGCGGTTTTTGACCAAACGGTCATAGATGTCATCAAATTGCGCTTGATGCTGGTCAAAAAAGCTGCCGTATGCCTGTGCAGCGGCTTTGCGCACCGCGCGGTCCGGGCTTTGCTGGTAAGGACCCAGCTGAGCCAGATTGCAGACCTTGCCGTCAAACTCGATTTTAGCGCTGGCGCACAGCTTCTGGTACTGCTGAACCAGCTGGTTTTCCTCCTGAATCAGTGGAATCAACTCGGGAGAAAAGCTCTTGAGGGAGATTTCGATGTTTTTGAACATCAGCGAGCCAAACTCCTCCTCCAGCTCCTTGCGGAAAGGAGAGGCAACCAGAGCCTTGTTAAACTCCTGGAGCTTTTCGTCGAGCACCGGAGCCATCTGCTCGTTGTACTCTTCCTCCTGGCTGTAAAATGGGTCGCGGGTGTCCACAGTGTAGCGGATGGTGCAAATCTGAACGTTGGTGGTCAGCTCGATGCGCAGCTGCTCCAGCTCTTTGATGATCTCAATCTGCTCGGAGGCGCTTGCAGCCTTCTCAAAGCGTTCAGTCAGCTGGGAGATGGTTTCCATCAGCTTTGGATAATCGGGACGCTCATAGGGAAATTCAGAAAATTTCATGGTGTTTTACTCCTTTATGAAAAATAATACAATACAAGTAGAAACTGCCTGAAGGTATTCTACCATGAAAGCTGGGAAATGTAAACTAAATCCACCGGAGAATGTTGAAAAGTTTATCAAACATCGACAGGAAAGGAGAGGGCAAATTTTCTCTGAAAAAACCGTTCTTTACAAACTGGCAGCCGGTAGTGTAAAATACCTAGAGAGGGCGGTATGCTCTCAGATTAACAAGGGGAGCGAAAACGATGAGAACGATAATCTGGTTTTTATACTTCTGGCTGTATCTGATTTTGGTGCTGCCGGAATATTGGCGGGTCTGCCGCATGGGCAAGCAAGGCAAAACCGAACAGCACAACCGCCTGGTGCGCACCCATGTCAACAACTGGGCAGGCAGACTGCTGCGCCTGGCAGGGGCGGACATCACCACCACCGGCAAGGAGAACATCCCGCAGGGTCCGGTGGTCTTTGTGGCAAACCATCAGGGCTATTTTGACATCCCGCTGATGCTGACCCAGCTGGATAAACCAAACCCGCTGGTGGCAAAGAAGGAAATTCAGAAGATTCCGATGATTCGCGGCTGGATGGAACAACTGCACTGTGTCTTTTTGGACCGGGATGACCCGCGACAGTCGATGGAGTGTCTGCGTCAGGCGCAGGAGCTGCTGGGACAGGGGTATTCGGTGGTCATCTTCCCGGAGGGGACCCGCAACAGCGGCGGACCGCTGGGTGAGTTTAAGGCAGGTGCCATCCGCATGGCGACCCGTGCCGGTGTGCCGGTGGTGCCGGTGTGCATCGACGGCAGCCACCTGCTGATGAAAAAAGGCAGCCTGTGGATTCATCCGGCAAAGGTGAATATCCGCATTCTGCCACCGATTTCCACCGAAGGGATGGCAAGGGATGAGATTCGGGCACTGCCCGAGCAGCTGCGCCAGCAGATTTCTGACGAGCTGGACCGTCTGCGTGGCTAGATAAAATGAAAATTTGGGAGGATAAACAGAATGAAATGGATGATTGCTTCGGACCTGCACGGGTCCGCATACTGGTGTGAAAAGATGATAGAGCGCTACCGCGAGGAGAAGGCGGGCAAATTGATTTTGCTGGGAGATATTCTCTACCACGGACCGCGCAACGACCTGCCGCGCGACTATGCACCCAAAAAGGTGATTGAGATGCTCAACGGTATGAAGGAAGAGCTGCTGTGCATCCGCGGCAACTGCGACTGCGACGTGGACCAGATGGTGCTGCAATTCCCCATCATGGCAGAGTATGCGGCGCTGTGGCTGGACGAGCGAATGGTGTGGTCGACCCACGGACACGTTTTCAATATGGATAATCACCCGCCGCTTAAAACCGGCGACATCCTGCTGCACGGTCACACCCACATCCCGGCAGCACAGCCGTTTGGCGAGGGATTTTACTACATCAACCCGGGCTCGGTGTCCATCCCCAAAAACGGAAGCAAAAACAGCTATCTAATCTTGCAGGACAGCACCTTCACCCTCAAATCGGTGGAGGATGGCTCTACCATCAGCAGCTACACCGTCGAATAAAGCAAAAAAAGACGTACCGAAGCCGGTACGTCTTTTTTGATAAAGGAGCGAACGGGAAAGAACGGTTCCTGTCAAGCGGAAACGGTTCTTTAGCGGTCTTATTTTTTAATCAGCTCGCCGATGGTAGCAGGGGTGCAGCCGGCAGCGTTGGACTCGTCGGTGTCAACGTGCATGGTAGCGTCGCAGCCTTCGCCGATGCGTACTTCTACATCGTCAAAGATGAGGCTGCGGTCTGGGGAAGAAATCTTGACCATGATGACCTCGCCGTTGGAAACGTTTGCTTTTTCTGCTTCAGCAGCGCTGATGTGCAGGTGACGTTTTGCAGCGATAACGCCTTCGGTCAGTTCAACCTCACCGGCAGGACCAACCAGTTTGCAAGGAGCGCTGCCAGCCAGGTCGCCGGACAGTCTGACAGGAGCGTTGAGCCCCAGGCTTCTGGCGTCGGTAGCGGAAAGCTCTACCTGAGATTTGGAGCGGAATGGACCCAGGATGCTGACATTTGCCTGAGATTTTTTAGGACCAACAACGGTTACCTTCTCGTTGCTTGCAAACTGACCTTTGATGGAAAGCTCTTTTTTAACGGTGAGCTGTGCGTCTGCGCCGAACAGAGTAGCGAAGTCCTCAGCGGTCAGGTGTACGTGTCTTGCGGAAGTTTCTACTGGAAAAGTATAGCTCATGGTTTTTACATCCTCCTGAAATAAAATCAACAGTGCAGAAAATACACCATTTTCTGATATAATGATAGTATGATTGGAAGGATTTTGCAAGTATCGTTAAAAATATAACAATATTTCATCATCAACACTCTCTGTTTGGCGTACAAAAAAAGGGGTGGAGGAAATTTTATCGGCTGTGGGACTACTCCCACATAGGCAGGATGTGCTATAATAGCAAAAAAGACAGGAGGAACAACAGATGGAAAACAGGATGGAACAGCTGCGGGAAGAGTGCCTGCAATGTCACAAGTGTCCGCTGGCGGCAACCAGACATCATGTGGTGTTTGGTACCGGCAAGACCGATGCGGAGGTTGTTTTTGTGGGAGAGGGTCCGGGCGAAAACGAGGACCTTCAGGGAGAACCCTTTGTGGGAAGAGGCGGCGCGCTGCTGGATAAATATCTGGAGGCGGTGGACCTGTCCCGCGAGCGGAACATCTATATTGCCAACATCGTCAAGTGCCGCCCGCCGCAGAACCGCGACCCAAAGCCGGAGGAGACCGCCTGCTGTATCGGCTACCTCAGCCGTCAGCTGGAAATCATCAAACCGAAAATCATCGTTTGCCTGGGCAGAGTGGCAGCCACCATTTTGATTGACAAAGGCTTTAAGGTCACCCGCCAGCACGGCGAATGGTTTAACAAGGACGGCGTCTGGTATATGGGCACCTTCCACCCGGCAGCGCTGCTGCGCAATCCGCACAACAAGCCGGATGCCTTTGAGGATATGCTTGCTTTGCAGAGCAAAATCCGGGAGATCTGCACCCACACCTATGACGGAACCGAATTATAAAAAAGAGCCTTCTTTCTTAAGGGAAAGAAGGCTCTTTTATTTTGCAGCAAGAAAAGATGCCGCCTTATCGTTCGGCGTAGGTGTTAAAGGAGAAGGCAAGGCAGTACAGCGACAGGGCAAACACCAGCAAGACATCGGAAAGCGGCAGGGTCATGCTGGAAAAGCACAGCACCTCTCCCACCGTCATCGTCAGACCGAACAGTGCGCCGCAGAAGCCGAAGGCGTTGATCCAGCAGGTGCCCTTGGCAAAATCCACATCGCCCAGGATGCGGCTGTGTCCCATCAGGAAGAGGGTGAAGCACAGCAGGCACAGCAGATAGAGGGTGCGTTCGGGCATACCGGCAATCTGCGGGTAGTCGCGGAACATCTCAACACAGGCAAGCAGCGCCCAGATGACCGGGAAGATGAAGGTGATCGAGCTGCGGTTGGCAATTCTTTCCAGCAGGAAGGATACCCCAAGCCGGACAAAGACGATGCCGCTGACCACTGCCATGACCGCCTGTGCGCCGGAGAGCAGCACACCCGACAGCAGCGCCGCCGGCAAAAAGTCGAGCGAATCCAGGATGGCATAGCCGATGTTGAGCAGGTCAAAGACGCCGCACAAAACCAGCACGCCGCCCAGCACCATCGCCAGCACTGCCAACAGGCGGGAATTGAAGATGGAAAAGCGCAGCTGCTTTTTTTGCAGAAAGCTGCCTGCCAGCATCAGCACCGCCAGTACTGCCAGCGCAGCATAAAAGACGGTGGTCAGGGTGCCAGCGGTCAGAAAGCCGGTCTGTGCATCAAAGCGGGTGATAGATAAAAAGCCATACAGCGGCAGACAGATGACAGCCGAGATGGCAAAGAGAAGCTTGGTCCAATTCAAAATAAACGCCCTTCTTTCTTTTGTAAGCTCCGCAAAGGTGCGGGGCGGTTTTTGTTCATTTTATCACACTTTCCGGCGTTTGTATAGTGCTTTCCCTCTGCCGTGCCGGTATATCGGGGAGGGGGAGAGCATATACTTTCTTACAGAAAAACAAAACAGAGAGGGGAAAGGCAGATGAAATGGATGAGCCTGACAGCTTTATCACTGGCGTTGTGTCTGGCAGCGCTGCCGGTGCTGTTCAGCCGCAGGGAAACTGCGGTGCAGCCGGTGACGCAAATGGAGATGCAGCAGGAGATGAAACCGGTGACTGTCCAACAAACGCAGCAGGCAGCACCGATGGAAAACAGCTCAGACGACCAACCGGAGCCGTTTCGCATCCTCGACCGCAGCACCGGCAAGGTACAAACGGTGCCGGTGCAGGTGTATGTCACCGGTGCGCTCTGCTCCGAGATGCCGGCTACCTTTCACAAGGAGGCACTCAAAGCGCAGGCGGTCAGCGCGCATACCTGGGCGCTGTACTGTCAAAAGCAAGCGCGGCAGAACGGGCAGCCGTATGACTTTTCTGCCGACCCTTCCCGCTGGCAGGGTTATGTGACCGAACAGCAGGCAAGGGAGCGGTTTGGCAGTTATTTTGACGAGTATTGGGGAAGGGTCAGTCAGGCGGCGCAGAGTGTCGATGGACAGATTTTGGTGGATAGCAGAGGGCAGCCGATTGTAGCGGCGTACCACGCCATCAGCGCAGGAAAAACCGAACCGGCACAGAATGTCTGGGGAAATGAGCTGCCCTGTTTGACCGCGGTGGACAGCGCAGGCGACCGGCACGCACCCGGGTATGAAAAAACGACCGCCATCCCCATCGAGCAGCTGCGGCAGAAGCTGGAACAGAAGCTGGAACAGAAGCTGGAACAGCAGGACATCCGGCTGTCGGACGATCCGGCACAGTGGCTTGCGGTGCTCGAGCGCTCCGATTCCGGTTATGTGACCCGGATGCAGGTGGGCGAAAGTCAGCAGAGCGGACTTTGGCTGCGGGAGCTGCTGGGACTGCGCTCCTCCGATTTTGACTGGGAGATTCAGGACGGAAACTTTGTCTTTACCACCCGAGGCTATGGGCATGGGGTCGGACTGAGCCAGTACGGTGCGGATTATCTGGCAAGGCAGGGGAAAAGCTATCGGGAGATATTGGCACATTATTATACCGGAGCGGTCTTGCAGGAGCGGACCGATTTTTAACAGGCGGTCGATTGGCGGTTGATTTTCCTTCCAAAATAGAGTATCATAATGAAAGACAGCACCGACAGGGAGGAATCATATGCCAAATCGACCGAACCCGCAGCAGGAACCGGAGAGCGAATGCTGCCAGGAAACCCATCATCACCATCTGGAATATTTGAAAAACCGTATGCCGACCCAACAGGAGATGGACGATGCAGCAGAGCTGTTCAAGGTCTTTGGCGACCCGACCCGCTTAAAGCTGCTGGCAGCGCTGCTGGCGCAGGAGATGTGTGTCTGCGATCTAAGCGACCTGCTGGGCATCTCTCAGTCGGCGGTGTCCCATCAGCTGCGGCTGCTCAGAACCAGCCGTCTGGTCAAAAACCGTCGAGAGGGCAAGTCGGTCTACTATTCGTTGGACGACGACCATGTAGCGACCATTTTGGCGCAGGGAATGGAGCACGTCCGCCACTGAGAAGGGCGGACAGGAATTTTTTTGGAAAAAAGGTTGACAATTTCAAAAACCTGTGGTAGAATATTGACTGTTGCTAGATGGAGAGGTGTCCGAGTGGTTTAAGGAGCTAGTCTTGAAAACTAGTGACTCGCAAGAGCCGTGGGTTCGAATCCCACCCTCTCCGCCAAAGAATTTCTTTTGCGGCAAGAGGGTCAGGAAAGATTTCCACCTTTTGTGAAAATGGAATAAAAAGCATTGCGCTTACCAGTCTGGAGAAGTACTCAAGTTGGTGACGAGGCGCCCCTGCTAAGGGCGTAGGCCGGTCTAAAACTGGCGCGAGGGTTCGAGTCCCTCCTTCTCCGCCAAGATGAAACCCGAGATTTTCGCATGATTATGCGGAATTCTCGGGTTTTGTTTTTTGCTTTTTAGAGCTTGACCTTGTTTTGACCTTAGCTTTCGTCACCGGCTCGCATCGAAAAGAAGGTGGATTTGCCGCTCGGGAATTGACGGGCGGCAGCAGGTGATTTATAATAAAAATCAGAAGCTTTATTTTTATGCAAAGGAGCGAGGCGGTTTATGAGAAATGTGATGATGGCAAAGGGAGCCGGCACGGTGGTCAATCGCTGCGCACAGGTCAAAGCGGGCGAAACGGTCCTGATTGTGACCGAAGCCTCCCGCATGAGCATTGCGGAATGTTTAGCCGAGGCGGTGTGCGCAGCAGGCGCGCAGCCGGTGCTCAGCGTCATCCTTCCAAGGGAGCGGGACGGACAGGAGCCGCCGGAGTGTGTGGCAGCGGCGATGAAGGCAGCGGATGTCTTTTTGTGCGTGGTGGGCAGGTCCATCACCCACACCCAGGCGGTCAAGCAGGCAGTAGCTTCCGGCGCGCGCGGACTGGTGCTGACCCATTTTTCTGAGGAGATGATGGTACACGGAGGAATCGAAGCGGATTTCCCGTCGATTGCGCCGCTGTGCAAAGCGCTGGCAGCCAAGCTGGCAGGCAGTAAAACTATCCACCTGACCAGCCCGCACGGCACCGACCTGACCTACTCAGCCGTAGGCAGACGCGGGAATGCCCTGTATGGTGTGGTGGAATCGGGACAGTTTTCCACCATCCCGACCATTGAAGCGAACGTTTCCCCGCTGGAGGGCAGTGCAAACGGCACCATCGTCGCCAATGCCAGCATCCCTTACATCGGCATCGGCGTTTTGGAAGAGCCGGTCGTCTGTCAGGTGCGCGATGGAAAAATCATTTCGATTGAAGGTGGCAGACAGGCGCAGCTGCTGCGGGAGGATTTGGAAAAGAAGAACGACCCGAATGTCTACAACATCGCGGAGATGGGCATGGGCATGAACCCGCACTGCTACTTCTGCGGCTTTATGCTGGAGGACGAGGGTGTGGAGGGTTCGGTCCACATCGGCATCGGTACCAGCATCACCCTGGGAGGAACGGTCAAGGCAGCCTGCCACTACGATTTGATTATGACCGGTGCAACGGTGGAGGCAGACGGCGTGGTGCTGCTCAAGGATGGAGTACTCAACAAGGAGACCATTCTTGCATAATGTGCTTTTAAAGGAGGAAGCTTGTATGAAAATCGTACTGTTGGAATCGCTGGGAATTTCCCAGGAAATATTGAGCGGATTTGCCCAGCAGCTGGAAAAACAGGGACATCAGTTTGTCAGCTATGAGAAAAATACCGATGAACAGGTGCAGATTGAGCGGGCACAGGATGCCGACATCCTCATCATCGCCAATATGCCGCTGTCGGGCAGGGTCATCCGCGCCTGCAAACAGCTGCGCTTCATCGACGTGGCATTCACCGGCGTGGACCATGTGGATTTGGAAGCTGCCAAAGAAATGGGCATCAAGGTCAGCAATGCAGCAGGATATTCCACCCAGGCGGTTGCAGAACTGGCGGTGTGCATGATGCTTTCGCTGCTGCGCAACCTGTCCGCAGTGGAGCAGCGCTGCCGCAGCGGTCAGACCAAGGACGGTTTGGTTGGCTGTGAGCTGGGCAGCCGCACAGTGGGCATCGTCGGCGCCGGAGCCATCGGCTGCCGTACAGCGGCTTTGTGCCACGCCTTTGGTGCAAAGGTGCTGGGATACAAGCGCCATGTCACCGGAGAAGAGCCGGACTTCATCCAGTTTGTTCCGCTCGAACAGCTGCTCAAGGAAAGCGACATCGTTTCGCTGCACTGTCCGATCAATGAACAGTCCCGCAATCTCATCAATCGGGACACCATCGCCCGGATGAAGCAGGGAGCCATGCTCATCAATACGGCACGCGGACCGGTGGTCGATTCGCAGGCGCTGGCAGATGCGCTCAACAGCGGTCATCTGGCAGGTGCGGCAGTCGACGTTTTTGAAACCGAGCCGCCGCTGGACACCGCACACCCGCTGCTGCACAGCAAGAACACACTGGTGACCCCGCACGTTGCATTTGCTTCGGCAGAGTCGATGCAGGCAAGGGCACAGATCGTTTTTGATAACATCAGCAGCTTCCTGGCAGGCGAGCAGAAGAACATTATCCTGTAAAGAAAATACAGCCGACAGCAAAACTGTTCGGAGCATCAAGCCGTTTGGTTGCGCACCCACATAGGAAAAGCGCAGCAAAGCGGCTTTTTGTTTGTACCGATGGATGGTGGAAAAGTAAGGGTCTGTGCAAACAGGGGATGGGCGGTTCTCTTTTTCTGTCTGATGCTTTTCCTGCCCTCGGATTTATAGTATAATGAAGGAAAATGATGGCGGCAAACGGACAGAGGGTCAAAAAAGTGGAAAGGCGGGGAGCAGAGCGGTGGAACGATTGACAAACAAAAATCGGCGTGCGCCAAAGGAACAGGCAGAATTTGTAAAGCGTCCGGCGGTCGTCTTTTGCTGCGGCGTCGTGGGGACAACCGCCCTTTGGCTGCCCTGCTATGAGCGATGGATGCCCGCTGCGCGCAGCACCCGCCTGCTGTATCTGCTTACTGTTTGTGCCGTGGTTGTGGCAGTCTGCGGCTTTGTATCCTTAGCCACCTCCTGCAAAAAGCACAGGCAAACAGCGACCCTTTTGACAGCCGGGGTGCTGCTGACGCTGGTTTGCTCCTCCTTTGCAGTAGAGAGGGGATTGGCTCTTGCTTTTCGCATGGATGGTCAAACCTCAACTGCGCTGGGAATGGTCGAGCAGGCAGAGGTCACCGATTACGGCAGCCGGTATCAAATCCGCCTGCAAAAAGCAGAGGGTTTGCCGGATGGACTGCGCTGTCTGCTGTACAGCTTGGAGGAACCGGCGGCAGAGCCGGGGGATACCCTTTCCTTTTCGGCACAGTGGAGGGTGGAAGAGAACTACAGCCTGCGCAGCCATGGGATTTTTCTCAGCGGATGGGCGCAGCCTGGTGTGCAGCGGCTCAAAGAGGGAAATCCGCCGATACAACAGCAGCTGCGCAGCACCGCCCAAACGCTCTACCGCGCGCCAGTGCTGGGACTGGTGGAGGGCATCCTGTTTGGAGAGACGCAGCGGCTGGAGCAGCCCTTCTACCGCATGATGCAGGATGCGGGATTGGTCCACATCCTGGCAGTGTCGGGACTGCACATCGGCATGGCAGCAGCCTTTTGCCGAAAGGGTCTGGAAAAGGTCAGCATCTGCCGGCGCACAGTCGAGCTGATTTCGCTGCTTCCGGTCTGGGGATACATTGCGCTGACCGGCTTTTCCCCTTCGGCGGTGCGGGCAGGCATTATGGCAACCCTTGCCGGCTTGGGATGGGTGCTGGGCAGAGAGCGAGACGGGCTGAGTTCACTGGCGGTGGCAGCCTGCTCGATGCTGCTGCTTTCTCCCTATCTGCTGTACAGCCTGTCCTTCCTGCTTTCCTTCTGGATTACCTTTGGGTTGCTGCTGTGCGCTCCGGGCTTGAGCCGATTGTGGGAGCAGAGCGCATTGGGTGCAGCCCTCATCGGCAGAAGAGGAATGCCTCGTTTTCTGCACGCACTTTCCAATACCGCCTGTTTTTCACTGGCAGCCGGTATCTTCGGGATGCCGGTGCTGCTCTACCACTTTCATGCGCTTTCGGTGTGGAGCGTTCTGGCAGCGGTGCTTTCGCTGTGGGCGGTCCCTTGGGTGATGTTGTTCGGCTTGCTCTCGCTGGCTGCCATGCTGCTCTATCAGAGTGTGGGAGCAGGGCTGTTTTTGTTGGCAGCCCGGGTGCTGGCAGGGCTTGCGGGATTGTTTGCCCGCTGGATTTTGCTGGTGGGCAAAGCGGTCAGCCGCCTGCCGTCAGCGGTGGTTTCCTCCAACCGCCTGTGGCTGCTGGCAGTGACCCTGTTGATTGCACTGGGATTGGCGCTCGCCCTGCATGGATTTGAGCGGATGAGCCGCCACAGGCTGCGGCAGCGCGTTGGCTGCTGGCTTGCGGTGTCGCTGCTTTGCCTGTTTTCGGGACAGACCGTACAGCTGCTCGGTCAGCACCGCGCCTTGTACCTCTACCAGACGGAAAATGCGCTGGTTCTGGTGCGGGACAGGCATAAATACCATTGATCAACTTTTCAATGC
>OGXK01000973.1_pt1 | contig 15044 bp, 17 predicted proteins | sample 1576261 | NCBI WGS metagenome assembly OGXK01 (sample SAMEA3541581, study PRJEB24748) | human gut metagenome | biome: human gut; feature: human-associated habitat; material: faeces | place: China | collected 2012 | reverse complement strand
AAGCGTAGCTTCCCTGATTGTCCAAGTATTCTGATACCAGTTGCTTCTTAAATTCGTAACTGTATTTCGCCATAAAAAGCTGACCTCCAATCGTTAGATTTTTGGTCTAACTTTTGGGGGTCAGTTCAACCTGCTGCATGGGCGGCAGGTCTTTTGTTATGGAAGACGGTGGGCTGCAGTTGTACGATATAAGGGCTGTTGGTATAAGGTTAACGGACATGCCAAAAATGATTCCTTTCTGACGATGCAAAGGGGACTCGAAAGAGTCCTCTTTGCATCGTCTTCTATACAATGGGGAGGAAGCTGTGAAAAACGGGCTTGATAAATCGCGGCGGTCATAGTATTATCGGATTACGAAAATGATTCCTAATCCACTATGCAATCGCAAAGGAGGGAGCGCTATGCCGCTTGCCGATGTATTATATAAAAAGGATTTAACTCGCGACGATTTAATTTACCTGCTCAGCCTGACCGACGCCGACGAGATGCAGGCCTTGTACGACCGTGCCTATGAGGTCAAGGCGGCCAACGTCGGCCGCGTCGTCTATTATCGCGGTCTCATTGAATTTTCCAACCGCTGCATCAAGAACTGTCTGTACTGCGGCATCCGGCGGGACAACGACGAGGTGGAGCGATTTGACACCGACCGGGACGATATCCTGGCGATGGCGAAATGGGCTTATGACAACCAGTACGGTTCTTTGACGCTTCAGTCGGGCGAACGGCAGGATGAGGCGTTTATCGATTACATCGAAGGGCTGGTGCGGGACATCAAGGCCTTGAGCCACGGCGAGCTGGGCATTACCCTCTGCGTTGGCGAGCAGGACGAGGCGGCCTACCGCCGCTGGTTTGAAGCCGGCGCGCACCGCTACCTGCTGCGCATCGAGACGAGCAATCCCGCATTATACGCCAAGCTTCATCCGCAGGACGGCCACCATCAATGGCAGGTTCGTAAGAACTGCCTCGACGTGCTGCGGGCCATTGGCTATCAGGTCGGCACCGGCGACATGAGCGGCCTGCCCGGCCAGACTATAGAAGATTTGGCCGACGACATATTGTTTTACCGCGACATGGATATCGACATGATCGGCATGGGGCCTTACGTCGTCCATCACAATACGCCTCTTGGCAAGGCCGTCGTAGCCCAAGGGCTCGATTCGGCCGAGGGGAAACGCCGCCGTCTGGAGCTGGGCCTCAAGATGATCGCCGTGACGCGCCTGTTTTTGCCGGACGTCAACATCGCTTCGACGACGGCCCTGCAGGCCCTGCATCCCATGGGCCGCGAGCTGGGCCTTAAGGCCGGGGCCAACGTCCTCATGCCCATCGTGACGGTGCCGAAGCTCCGCTCTCAATATTTGCTGTACGACAACAAGCCATGTGTCGAAGACACGCCGGGCCAATGCAAGAACTGCCTGGCCGCCCGCGTCGCGTCTGTCGGCGATACGGTAGGGCTCGGCCAGTGGGGCGATTCGCCGCACTTTTTTCATAAGCAAAAGACGTAGGCATGCTAATTTCGCATACAGTTGCCAAAGCGCCTTTTCGTAGGTCATAATAGAAGTATAGCTTACGATGAAAGGCGGGATTTCTATGCAGTTGACAGAAGAGCAGCGAGATATACAGAGGATGGTGCGCAACTATGCGCAGGAAAAGATCGCGCCCATGGCGAAGGAAATCGACGAGACGGGGCGGTTCCCGGCCGAGGCGATTCAGGGATTGGCCGACATGGGCATTATGGGGCTGAACATTCCCGAAGAATACGGCGGAGCCGGCATGGATGAAATCTGCAAGGTCGTCGCTATTGAAGAAGTGGCGAAATGCTGCGCCAGTACGGCGGAGATCTTGGCCGTTCACCTGCTGGTCAACGATATCATCGTCAAGCGCGGCACGGAAGAACAGAAGCGGGAGTTCTTGCCGGCTGCGGCCGAAGGGTGTTTGGGAGCCTTTGCCCTGACCGAAGCCGGGGCCGGTACAGATGCCGGCGGGCTGACGACTAAGGCAGCCTATGCAGACGGACACTATGTATTAAACGGCACGAAGTGCTTTATCAGCAATATGGGGCCTCATGAGGGACATCACGTCGTAGTTATCGCCGTGACGGACAAGGAAAAGGGGACTCGCGGCGGCATGACGGCCTTTTTGATGAAGCGGGACACGCCGGGATTTTCATTGGGCAAGACGGAAGATAAGATGGGGATCCGCGGCGCAGCTGTGTCGGAGCTGATTTTTACGGACTGCGCTGTGCCGGAATCGTGCGTGCTGGGTCGTGTCGGCGACGGCTTTAAGGTCGCTATGAGCGGCCTCGACGGCGGGCGCATCGGCATTGCCGCCCAATCCCTCGGCGTGGCCGAAGCGGCCATGGCTGGCGCTGTCAAATATGCGAAGGAACGGGTTCAATTCGGCAAGCCCATTGCGGCCAAGCAGGGCCTGCAATGGTATCTGGCCGACATGGCGACGCGTCTGGAAGCGGCTCGTCTCCTCGTATACAACGCCGCGTCGGAACGGATGGCCGGCGGCGATATCAGCCAAGCGGCGGCGATGGCGAAATATTATGCCTCTGAAGCAGCCTGCTACATCTGCGATTTGTCCTTGCAGATACACGGCGGCTACGGCTACATGAAGGACTACGACATCGAACGCCTGTACCGCGACGCCCGCATCCTGCGCATTTACGAAGGGACGAGCGAAGTGCAGAAAATGGTCATTGCCAGACACGTGCTGCAGTAAGGCGCGAATTTGATACTATATACCCTCTTTGCTGGATGTCACGGCAAAGAGGGTATTTTGTCATGTTGCTGGTATGACAAAATAGCCGCCTTCGGTGAAAGAGAAGGCGGCCTTTGTAGATTGAGTGCAAGTATATCTTGCCAACGGGCTGGCAGTCATAGTATTATCAAACTAATTCCATTTCGGGAACATAGCATAGATATGTATATACAAGGGGGATTCAGATGAACAGAGCAGATGCGGCAGAACAAATCGTCGCCGATTTAAGAGAACTGGCGGTGCTTACGTCAGACGAAGGCGGTGCCCAGCGCCTGTCGTGGACGCCGGTGTGGCAGCAGGCGACGGAATGGTTTCGCCGTCATATGGAAGCGGCCGGAGCCGAAGTGTCAATGGATGCCGTCGGCAATATATGGGCGAAGTTTGCCGGTGAAAGTGAAGAGTCCGTCGTCGTAGGGAGCCATATCGACTCCGTACCGGATGGCGGCTGGCTGGACGGGGCCCTGGGTGTAGCGGCCGGCATGGGCTACGGCGCGTACTGCCTGGCTGGGAAGAAGCCGAAGAAGACCTTGTATGTCGTCGGCTGGGTCGATGAGGAAGGCATGGCCTTCGGTAAGAGCTGCTTTGGGTCTGCCGTCGCCGGCGGTTCTATGACGGCCCAGTCGGCGGCGTCTCTGACAACGAAAAACGGGGAATCCTTCGCCGACGTGCTGCGAACGTGCGGATTGGACGGCGAGCGGATAGACGAGGCGAGGGCGGCCTTTGCAGCGCGGCAGGTCCAGGCCTATTTGGAACTGCACATCGAACAGGCGCCGCTGCTGGCGCAGAACAAGACGAGCGCCGCCTGCGTGTACGGCGTGTGCGGCTGTCACCGCGAATACATTACGTTTACAGGGCAGCAGAGCCATTGCGGTTCGCCTGTAGCGTTGCGGCGCGACGCCTTTTTGGCGGCTGCCGAAGCAACCGTTGATTTTAATAAAATTGCGTTGAAATACGGCGCGTACTGCACAGTCGGGCAAGTAGACGTCGCCCCCAATGTCGTGACCATATCTCCCGGTCGCTGCCGCATTTCCCTGGATATCCGCTGCATCGACAAAGAAACGTTCCAGACGATGATAGACGAAGCCCGCGCCGCCTATGAAGGGCGGGCCAGGGAACACGGCGTAGCTGCAGCGCATGACGTCCTTTGGCATAAGGAGCCCGTATTGTTTGACGAAACGCTGAAAGAGCTGTGCCGTCGTGCCGTCCAGGAGGAAACGGGAAGGGACGCCGTCATGTATTCCGCTCCGCTCCACGACGCCGTAGAAATGGTCAAGGCCGCGCCGTCCATCATGATGTTCGTCATGTCGGACCCGGGTATTTCCCACTGCAAGGAAGAAGACACGCCGGAACCGGCTTTAAAAGAAGGCATCCGGGCCTTCCTGCGGCTCATCGAAGCCGTATTGGGAAGGTGAAATTTTCTTGACGGAAATTATAGATGTTTGCTATAATAATTCCGTTATGGAAAGGTGTCCGAGTGGTTTAAGGAGCTAGTCTTGAAAACTAGTGATGCGGCAACGCACCGTGGGTTCGAATCCCACCCTTTCCGCCAAGCAAACAACAGGGCTCGCCGGTTTTCGGCGGGCCCTGTTAGTTTACTAGTTTGAGCTGTTTTTTTGACGAGGGGTTTAAAAAGGGGTTTATTTCATGAAAGACAGGCGCAGGACGTCGTATTGGCCGCTTCTCTATGGCATTAAAATCTGTCTGTGAACGATTTCGTCTTGCCATAGCTGCGCCTATGCGTCATCCCTGTGATACATTGAGCAGGGCGAAGGCGGACCAAATAGCCGTGATGATGATGTACAGGATAATCTGCGTTTTCGTGTAGTTGCGGCGCTGGCGATACAAGAGATACAAGCCGAGGGGCCAGCAGATGATGAGGGCAGCCCACAACATCCATTTTTTGTCATACCATTTCGTTTCCATACGTATATCCTCCTAATTTTTTGTTTTATAGGCAATAAAGCCGGCTTTGCGCAGTCCGAGGCTGCGTGTTTCGTCTGGAAGAAGGGCTCAGCGCGGCCGGCGGGAATCTATTTTGCCCGGAGAGTTTAGGTACAGCATAGAATACTTTTTTATCGCTGTCAATAACGGGGCGCGCTTATTCGTGCTCTTGAAAGCAGCGGCGGCGAGGCTGCGGCAACGCTGGCAGAGGGGCGCAAAGCGTTGAATTTTCGGCAGGGAATTGACAGTTTTTTTTCGTAAAAATATAATAGGAATGGAATAGCTGGAAAGCTGCAGGCGGCGTGTCTGCGGCGAAACATATATCGTATGGAGAGAAGTAAGGAGGTTCGTTATGTCGAGATTCCATGAGGAAGAAATTACCTGTCCCCAGTGCGGCAAAACCAGCCGGTTTAAGGTATGGGACAGCGTGAATACACAGACCGATGAAGATATGAAGGCCGCCGTGCGGTCCTTGGAAGCGTTTACCATGCATTGTCCTCATTGCGGGTACGAGCACGTCGTCAGCTACAATTTCTTGTATCATGATATGGATGAAGCCGTCATGATCTATCATGCTGCCGACAAACAGGGAGAGGAAACGGCGCAGCAGGCTTTTAAGCAAGCTATGGCGGTGCTGCACGACGCGGCGCATTACGTTTGCCGCATCGTCCATTCCTTCGACGAAATGCTGGAAAAGCTCCGCATCGCCGACGCCGGTCTGGACGACCGCATTATCGCATTGCTGAAGCTGCTGGCAGAACGCCAGGTGGAAGCCCAGTATCCCGAGTTTCATACGACGGGCTGCTATTTCATCCGGGACGAAGAGGGGAAGTTTATTATCCACCTCATTGACGATGGCACTAACGAAGCGCTGAACGTCGATTACGAAGCCAGCTTTGCCGAATTGTACGAAACGCTGCGGAATGAATTCAGCAAGGAATTGGAAGAACAGTCGAAGGACGTGCCGGTTATCGACAAAGCCTGGGCCGTTTCATTTTTAGACGCCGTTATGAAATAAAGCGCTGTCAAGGGCGCAGCCATAGAAAAGCTCGCGGGCCATGTTCCTGCGGGCTTTTGCTGTAGCTGGCCCAGGCAGCTATGGGGGAGAGAAATGAAGGGGGAATGGCCCTATTTACTTGCGAAGTGGTAAATATGTGTTATATAATTAAGGATATATGTAGGTTTTTAATTAGCTGATTGTTTTTACCAAAGAAAAGGGGCTGTGATATGTATCACATAAGTGTTTTGACGGGACGTCAGGACGAAGATGATTTTGGAGAGCGGTTGCGGGATATTGCCCGCGTCGAATACTGCCCGGAAGCCGACGAAGACGTCATGGCTGACCGGCTGGAAGACGCCGACGTGATTATCTGCAAATCGGAACGGATTTCCGGCTCGCTTTTGGACCGGCTCGACGACTTGAAGCTCATCGTCATTTTATCGACGCGGTATGACAACGTCGATTTGGATGGGGCTGCCCGCAACGGCGTTCTCGTCGTCAATAACATGTCGTACTGCGTCGACGATATTGCCGACCATACGTGCGCTATGATATTGGCGCTGATTCGGCAGCTGCCGGAATACTTGACGGACATCAACGTCAACAGCCGCTGGGAATACGGCTCCGTGGCCTGGCCTATCCACCGCGTGAGCAGCAACCTCATCGGCCTCGTCGGCTTCGGCCATATCGGACGGGCCGTCGCGTCGCGCATGCAGGCCTTCGGCTGCAGCATTCAGGCGTACGACCCGTTTGTCAGTGAAGACATCATGAACGCGCATCATGTCCGTCCTGTCGATATGGACCAGCTGCTGGAGACGAGCGACGTCGTATCGCTCCATATGCCGCTGAATGAAACGACGCGGTATATTTTCCAGGATGAACAGTTCGAGCAGATGAAGCAGGGCGCTATGTTCGTCAACTGCTGCCGCGGCGGCCTGGCCGACGAAGCGGCGCTGTACCATGCCGTCGACGACGGGCATATCCGCAGCGCGGCGCTGGACGTCTTGTCTATGGAGCATCCCAGTCCGATGCTGCTTAAAATGATCGCCCGGCCGGAATTCCTGCTGACGCCTAACGTCAGCTTCCATTCGGTCGAAGCCGATAAGCAGGTCCGCGACGACGCCGAGACATATATCCGCCGGTTCTTCGAAGGGCGGCGGGACGAACTGCCGATCGTCGTAAAAGATACATATTAACATCGTGCATACAAGCGGCGTATCGGCGCAAGGGCGCCGGCGCGCCGCAGGATAAACCGACATACGAAGGGGGCTTTATGTCTTGCGCATTTGGAAATTCGCCGCAATGGCATGTCTTTGCTGCGCCCTGTTAGGGGGCTGCAGCCCGTCTTCCGACATGAAGACGGCCGCCGAGTCCGCCGCTCCGGCAGCGCAGCAGGAACAAGTGGAAATGGCCGTTCCCGAAAAAGGGATTCCGGTCCTCATGTATCATATGATAGGCGACGTGCCTGATAACGACGCCGTTCTGTTGGAATCGCACTTCCGCGAGCAGATGCAGTTTTTAAAGGATAACGGGTTCCATCCCATTACGCTGCAGCAGCTCCATGAATACATGACGGAAGGGAAGGCCGTTCCTGTAAAACCTGTCGTGCTGACCTTTGACGACGGATATCCTGATACATATTCCATCGTCATGCCCGTCATGAAGAAATTCGGATTTCCCTGCACCGTATTTATCCCGACGTATGATGCCGACCAGGGCACGCGTCTGACGTGGCAGCAGATCCAGGAAATGAAAGACGCAGGCATTACTATCGCTTCGCACAGCTACCGTCATGAACGCCTGACCGAGCTTTCGGCGGCGGCCGTCGAAGAAGACGTGCAAAAGAGCCAGGAAGAGCTGAAGCAGCGCCTGGGTATCGACAACGAATTTTTCTGCTATCCCTATGGCCGGGTCAACGAGGCCGTCGAAGACGTCATGAAAAAGCACGGCATCAAGCTGGCCGTGACCATGAATCCGGGATGGGCGAAGCGCGGCGACAATCCCTATGCCGTCAACCGCATCTGGATTGGCAACGCCGTCGATATAGAAAACTTTGAGCAGCGCGTTACGACAGAGCAGTACGAAGAACGATAACGCCGTGTCTATCTTTACATTTCTGAGGTAACTATGAAGAAACATTTCAAAGATATTTGCAAATTTTTAATAGTATTGCTGGTCTTTTTCGGCGTAACGTCGCCTGTCGTCGTACTGTTCGGCCCCTTTGACAACATCAAGAGGACCGTTGTCGGCGCGATTTTAAAGAGCCGCCACCCCCAGTACATTACGTGGCTTTTTTCTCAGGAAGAAATCGATAAAATACTGGGCGGCATCAGCACGGCGCCGAAGCAGGAGCTGTTTACCTTTACGGCCCGTACCGACTCCACCTTGAATTTGAAGCAGATCGAATCGAGCCGCTTCAAAGGCTTTTTGCTGGAAATCCCCGACCCGAAGCGCATCGAAGTAGCGACGGCGGAAAATATGGATGAAAAAGGCGACACGACGAGCGGCATCGCCAAGCGGCATGACGCCGTGGCGGCCATCAACGCTGGCGGCTTTTACGATGCCAATGGTACCGGCACGGGCCGCAGCCCGTACGGCTTTATCATTCATGACGGCCGGTTCCTTCTGGGGCAGAATTCCCTCGACGTGGAAGTGAACGAATTCGTCGGATTCAATAAAGAAGGAAATCTCATCGCCGGTACGTACAGCAAGGGCGAAATCATCGAAATGGGCGCGAAAGAAGGCATATCCTTCGGCCCGGCCCTCATCGTCAACGGCGAAAAGATGATTACCGACGGCGACGGCGGCTGGGGCGTCGGACCCCGCACGGCTATCGGTCAGCGCAAGGACGGCACGGTGCTGTTTTTGGTCATCGACGGCCGCCAGCCCGGGTATTCTGTCGGCGCGACGCTGCGGGACCTGCAGAATATCCTCTATGAAGAAGGCGCAGTTATCGCGGCCAATCTGGACGGAGGCTCCAGCTCAACGCTGTACCTCAACGGCAATGTAGTGAACAAACCGGCGGACTTGCTGGGCGAACGCATGATTCCGACGGCATTTATCGTCAAATAGGAGGTATGTATGAACACGAAACGAGTTCTCTTAGCCTTCGTTGTCGGCATTGCCGTCCAGGCAGGCGTATATTTATATTTGGACAGGGTGCTCTTTGCGCCGGCTTCGGATTTCCAGATCGCCGGCACGAACCAGCAGGAAGCCTTGGGCTTCGGCGTAGAGCCGAACGGCCAGTCCTATTATTCCTTTGACAAGCGGTTTATGGCGACTATTGTCGACGACCAGGTGTCGATTTACGAAGCCGGTAAGAAGGGCGAGCCGCAGCGCATCAACCTGCACGGCAAGAAGGTATCCTTCTTCGAATGGCTGCCGGATCGCAATCTGGCTATCTTCGCCACCTACGGCTATGATAACGAGACGGGCAATTACGAAGTCCACATCGCCCAGTACGACCCGGTATATCCCGAACGGGAGCTGGACACGCCCATCGAAGATGCGCCGGAAGACAGCAAGATCGTCGACGTAGCCTACTCGACGGCGACGAACGTCGTATACATGAAGCTGGAAGTGGCTCCCGAACGGTACCGCATCTACCGTACCGACGCCAACTACGACACGCGGCGCATCCACGTTCAGGCTGAAAACATCGGCCGCATCGCCGTATTCTACGACGAAGATATCTTCTTCTATGATAACCTGCGCACCGGCGTCGTCTACATGTTCGAAGGGGCGACGAGCAGCTGGCGGGAAATCTCGCCGGTCGGCAATTACCGCCTCGTCGGCATCGACGGCCAGGATATTTACGTCGCCGAGCTGAACCGCGACGACAAGGTCATTGCGGCGTACCGCGGCCGCCTGCGTCAGGGCTTCACGAAGATAGCGACATATAAAACGCCGGAAGACTTTTCCAAGCTGACCCTCAACAGCATGCTGGAAGCGTCGGATAAGATGGAAAGCTCCGGCGATACAAACAAGTAAGGTGATACGATGGCAAAGCATAAAATCCCCAAGAATCGGTCTCTCGAAGACATGTTCAAGGGCGTAAAAGAAGAAATAACCTTTGAAACGGCCGATTGGGACGACGAACCGGCGGCAAAGCCCCGCGTCGTTCAGAAACCGGCAAAAAAGCAGACGGCGTCGGACTTCCGCAAGCAGTTCTTTACGGACGACTTGCAGGAAAAGGTTGGCTCCCTGCTGCTGGAAATCAAGATGGCCTATTATAAAGACGGCGTCGGAGATATTTCCCTGGAAGTCGTCAAGGACGGCCGCAACGTCGTCATCAAGACGGGGCCGAAGACAAGTAAAAAGACTCGCTGAGTCTGTATTGGGGGACGCTGGGCGTTCCCCTTTTTTCATGAAGCCGCCCGGCAGGAGGGACTATGGTTACGAGAGAAGACATGATGCGCCGCTATCCGAACTGCGGCATCATTGAAGAAGAATTTGAAAACTCCAAATGGTTTTCCGTATTCATGCAGCTCGTCTTCACCTTGGTCGGCATGTATTTTTTCTGGCTCATGCTCGGCGAAGCGACGCTGGCGGCACGCCTGGACAACATCGCCGTCCTGCTGTTCTGCCTGTGGCGCATCCACAGACAGCGCGACGTCGTCTGCTTCGTCACCGACAAGGGCCTCATCGTGCGCCGCCAGTTCATGTCTCTCCGGGAATTTTGCGACGAGCAGATTCACGAAGAGCGCAGCTTCGTCTTCCTCCCTTACAAGGATATTTTTCTCATCTCCGACAACTGGCAGGAAATCGAGCTGGGCAAGGCCGAAGAAGGGGGTATCGCCGTGCTGCCGGTCCACATGCAGTTCTTGTCCAGGAAAAACAAGCAGCGCATCATCGACCGCATTAAGGAATGGCAGGAGACGCACGACGAATCATAGGGCCCAAGAAGAGAAAGACGAGCGTAAAAAAGAGATTTGAAGAGGATAAGAGCAAAATAAAGGGGATTCATGAAAAAATTCCATCATTTTGAATAGCGAAAACTCTTTATTATTTTAACGAAATAAAGTAAAATAAGGACTGTATTTAGAACTGTGTAAGATATGAAGGGGAGATTCAAGATGATGTGGAAACGGTTGGCAGTCGTAGGGGCGGCTGCACTTGTAGCAATGAATATAGTCGGCTGCGGCAGCGAGGGGTCTAAGGATAGCGCCGCAGCGGAACGAAATAAAATCGTCATCGGGCTGGACGACAACTTCCCGCCCTTCGGCTTTCACGACGAAAAAGGCGAGCTCGTAGGCTTCGACATCGACATGGCGAAGGAAGCGGCGAAGCGCCTGGGCATGGAAGTCGAATTCAAGTCCGTCGACTGGGACAGCAAGGAAACGGAGCTGACGAGCAAGCGCATCGACGCTATCTGGAACGGCTTGTCCATCACGCCGGAACGGGAAAAGAACATTCTCTTCTCCCGGCCCTATCAGAATGGCCCGCAGATCCTGTTAGTCCGCGGCGATTCGCCTATTCAGGGCAAGGCCGACCTGGCCGGCAAGATCGTCGGCACCCAGCAGAGCAGCACGGGCCTCGAAGCGATCAACGCTGAGCCGGAGCTGCGCGATTCCTTTAAGGAACTGAAGCAGTATTCGGACAACGTCACGTCCTTCATGGATTTGGAAGTCGGCCGCATCGACGCCGTAGTCGTAGCCTTGACGACGGCAGCATACTTCAAGCAGCAGAACAACGCCGATTTCCGCATTATCGACGTGGGCTATCCCAGCATTCCCTGCGGCGTCGGCATGCGCAAGGACGATACGGAGCTGAAGGCAAAGCTGGACAAGGTATTGGAAGACATGCACAACGACGGCACGTCTAAGAAGATTTCGGAAAAATGGTTTGGCATGGACGTATCCATGTAGGAGGTATGGAAAATGGACGTAAAGAAATTAGCGGCTATAGGAATGCTGACCGCAGCGGCGGCGACGATGCTGGCCGGCTGCGGCGGTGAAGAAAAAGCGGCAGATAAGCTGCCCGATAAAATCGTCATCGGTCTCGACGACAATTTCCCGCCTATGGGCTTCCGCGACGACAGCGGCAACATCGTGGGCTTTGACATCGATTTGGCTACGGAAGCGGGCAAGCGCATGGGCATTCCCGTCGAATTCAAGCCTATCGACTGGGACAGCAAGGAAGCGGCCTTGAAGAGCAAGCAGGTTGACATGCTCTGGAACGGTTTGACCATTACGGAAGACCGGGCTAAGCAGATTGCCTTCTCCAAGCCGTATCTGGACAACGCCCAGATCCTCGTCGTCCGGGCCGATTCGCCCATTGCCGACCGGGCGGGCCTGTCGGGCAAGATCATCGGTACCCAGGAAGGCAGCAGCTCGATTGACGCCTTGGAAAAACAGCCGGAATTTAAAAACTCTCTTCAGGAAGTCAAACGGTACGGCGATTTCGTCGCCGCCTTCATGGATTTGGAACTGGAACGCATCGACGGCATCCTCGTGGACAGCGTCGTAGGCCGCTACTACATGAGCAAGAAGCCGGGACAGTTCAAGGTCATCGACAACAAGATGGGCGACGAACAGTACGGCATCGGCATGCGCCAGGAAGACAAGATGCTTCAGGACAAGCTCAACGAAACCTTGAAGCAGATGAGCGCCGACGGTACCATGACCAAGATTTCCCAGAAATGGTTCGGCGAAGACATTACGATCAAAGTAGAATAATCACGAAGGGCCCAGCAGGTGATAGCATGCAGAGGGCGAGGGGCGGCGGCTCCGCGCTTTCTGCGCCTATCACCTTATGTGCGTCTTTACGGCCCTTATAAGCGAGGAGACACTATGGAGTACTTATTGAATATTGTCCCGGCCATTGCCGGCGGGTTGGAAATCACCCTGCAGATTTTTGTCATTACCATCGTACTGAGCCTGCCCCTTGGCATTCTCATGTCTATTGCCCGCATTTCGCGCATTATGCCCCTGCGGAAATTCATGGGCGCCTATATTTACGTCATGCGCGGCACGCCGCTCATGCTCCAGATCTTATTCATTTATTACGGCCTGCCCTTTATCATCGAAGGCCTGCGCCTGCCCGATTTCCCGGCGGCTATCATCGCCTTCGTATTCAACTACGCGGCGTACTTTGCGGAAATTTTCCGCGGCGGCATCCAGTCTATTGACAAGGGCCAGTACGAAGGGGCTAAGGTTCTCGGCATGACCTACGTCCAGACTATGCGGCGCATTATCCTGCCCCAGGTCGTCAAGCGCGTCCTGCCGCCGGTGGCTAACGAAACGATCAACCTCCTGAAGGATACGTCCCTGGTCTACATCCTGGCCATGAACGACATCCTGCGCATTACGCGCTCCATCGTACAGCGCGACTTCGACACGACGGCCTTTGTCGTCGCCGCCGTGTTCTACCTGTTCTTTACCTTTATTCTGACAAAGGTATTCACCTATCTGGAAAAACGCTACGCCGTGTACGACGAATAAAGGAGGAAACGACACGATGAGTTTTATTGAAATGGATCATATACGCAAGCAATTTGGCAATCTGGAGGTCTTGAAGGACGTGACGCTCCACGTCGACGAAGGCGAAGTCGTCTCGATCATCGGCCCGTCGGGCAGCGGCAAGAGTACCTTCCTGCGCTGCCTGTGCCAGCTCGAAACCATCGACGGCGGCACGATTACCGTCGACGGCGACGTCATGGTCAGCCAGCCCGAAGGCAGCCGCCGCTCCGTCTACGCCCCGCCGGCTCAGGTGCGGGCCATCTGCCGCCGCATGGGCATGTGCTTCCAGCACTTCAATCTCTTTCCCCATATGACCGTCCTCGACAACATCCTCGAAGCGCCGCGCATCGTCAAGGGCATGAAGACCGAAGACATTATGCCGACGGCGGAAGAACTGCTGAAAAAGGTCGGCCTGTGGGATAAACGGGACGAATATCCGTCGCGCCTGTCCGGTGGCCAGCAGCAGCGCGTAGCCATCGCCCGGGCCTTGGCCATGAATCCGGACATCATGCTGTTCGACGAACCGACATCGGCTCTCGACCCGGAACTGACAGGCGAAGTCCTGCGGACCATCAAGCAGCTGGCCGACGAAGAAATGACCATGATCATCGTCACCCACGAAATGGCCTTCGCTAAGGAAGTCGCCGACCGGGTCATCTTCATGGCCGACGGCCTCATCCAGGAAGAAGGCACGCCACAGCAAGTCTTCGAAAACCCGCAAAACGAACGAACCCAAAGCTTCCTGAAATCCATGCTGCGGTTCTGAGAGCAATGAAAAGTAGAAACCGGCAAGTGCGAACGAGCATTTGCCGGTTTTTGTGATATATGAGGTGCATTTTTCAGTATGCGGACGATACTATATGTTGGGTGAAAATTTTTTACGGACTATATTGAGTTTGCTTATTGCGTGCACCCCTGAAATCGTAGTAAAATCATGGTATATAGTGATAAAAAATGTAGAATGGAGGTGAACTGAATATGAAACCTGTCCGGCTCAGTACGCAGGAAAACCGTAATTTATGTTGTGAAATCCACCCTAAAACTTTCATAACTAAATCAGTTACTGGGGGGGGGTATGAATTTTATAAAGCAACAGCTTTAAATTTACAGGAAAGCTATGTCCTGCTTCATAGAGAAATATGTATCAGACAGTGCGGTCTCGTACTGTCCTTTTGTCGTGCCTTTTTCCAGACAATGCGATGGAATGCTTTGGACAGAGTATGAGTTTTGTAAATTGCATTATGTGATTTTGGGAAAAGGAAGCGATACATATGAAAAAGAAATCGTTGGCAATCAATATTTTACTTGCCCTTTCGGCAACAGCTTTTATGCCTATGGGCATATGGGCAGCGGAATCTACTGCGAATTGGCAAGAAGATCCTAATGATGCTACAAAACTTAATATTGAAACTAATAAAGTTGTGCATCAAGATGATACATTTGATGGAAAATCATTAAGTGATTATCAGACAGTTGTCATTAACTATACGCCAACAGGAAGTGCAGGAGAAAATCGTGCTTTGGGTGTATATAGTGCACGTTATGATGTTCCGGATACAAAATTTATTATTTATGTAAATGAAAGCGCTGGTAAGAACAATAATGATGCGTTGCATCTCACTAATCATTTTGCAGGACTTACTGTGGGAGGTCTTGAGGCATATGTAAAGACAACAAGTTCTGATGTGTTCAATATTAGTAGGGACTGCACTACGGATGCAAGTGTAACTGTTTTAGGTGATTTAAAGGCTGTAGTAGAAGATGGTAATGGGATACGAGCTAACGCGTCAGTCAATAATAAAGATGCAACTGCTAGCATTATTGTAGGTTAATTGTAAAATGAATTTGAACAGGTAATCAAAAAAACAAAAATCCATAGT
>OGXK01000971.1_pt1 | contig 15078 bp, 9 predicted proteins | sample 1576261 | NCBI WGS metagenome assembly OGXK01 (sample SAMEA3541581, study PRJEB24748) | human gut metagenome | biome: human gut; feature: human-associated habitat; material: faeces | place: China | collected 2012 | reverse complement strand
AGCATTTTACACCTGTTTTATGAAATTTTGCTTGGCTCTGAACAGTTACAAAATATTTAGAATTATGGAAAAAGAGAGGAAGAGAGTTAAATGAGAACAGCACTTACAATTGCAGGAAGCGATTCAAGCGGAGGAGCAGGTATCCAGGCAGATATCAAAACAATGATCAGTAACGGAGTCTATGCTATGAGCGCAATTACGGCTCTTACTGCACAGAATACAACCGGAGTTACCGGAATTATGGAGGTAACGCCGGAATTCCTAGGAGAACAGCTGGATAATATTTTCACGGATATTTACCCGGATGCAGTGAAGATTGGAATGGTATCTTCAAGTGGTCTGATTACAAAGATCGCAGACAAATTAAAAGAATATGATGCGAAAAATATTGTAGTTGATCCGGTTATGGTAGCAACAAGTGGAGCAAGACTGATCAGCGAGGAAGCGATTGATGCGCTGAAGAGCTGCCTGCTTCCGATGGCAACCGTTCTGACTCCGAATATCCCGGAAGCAGAAGTGCTTGCAGGTATGAAAATCCAGTCGCAGGCGGATATGATAAGAGCAGCAGAAGAGATCGGCACCAAATATCACTGTGCAGTTCTTTGTAAGGGAGGGCATCAACTGAACGATGCCAATGATCTGCTGTGGAGAAATGGTGGATATAAGTGGTTCTACGGAGAGCGGATCGACAATCCGAACACGCACGGAACAGGATGTACTTTATCCAGTGCGATCGCATCAAATCTTGCAAAAGAATATGATTTGGATGAGTCAGTAGAACGTGCGAAGAAATATATTTCCGGAGCACTTGCAGCAATGCTGGATCTTGGCAAAGGCAGTGGTCCGATGAATCACGGATTTGCAATTAAAAATGAATATACAGAAAGCAAAGTGGAGGAATAGAAGTATGAATGAAAAGAGAACCTCTATCTTTGAAAATGGACTGATCTGGTTTGGGGCAGGCGTGTCCCTTGCAGAAATCCTGACCGGTACTTACTTTGCGCCGCTTGGATTCGGAAAAGGAGTTCTGGCGATTATTATTGGTCACATTATAGGATGCATGATGCTTTTCCTTGCCGGAGTAATTGGTGGAAAGACCAGACGAAGTGCAATGGAAACAGTAAAAATGAGTTTTGGCGAGAAGGGAGGAGTCTTCTTCTCCTTCCTGAATGTGCTGCAGCTGGTTGGCTGGACAGCGATTATGATTTATGATGGGGCACTTGCGGCAAATGGTGTTCTTCATACCGGCAGATGGATATGGTGTCTTGTGATCGGTGCACTGATCATTTTATGGATTGTGATCGGAATCACAAATCTTGGCAAGATCAATACGGTTGCAATGGCTGCTTTATTTATCCTGACACTGGTGCTCAGCAGAGTGATCTTTGGTGACGGATCGGTAGCAGGCGCAGGCGGAGATGCCATGACGTTTGGTGCAGCGGTAGAGCTTTCCGTAGCCATGCCACTTTCCTGGCTGCCACTGATCAGTGACTATACAAGAGAAGCAAAAGAACCGGTAAAAGCAACCGCAGTCAGTGCCGTTGTTTATGGAGTTGTCAGCTGCTGGATGTATGTGATCGGTATGAACGCCGCAATTTACACAGGAGAGTCTGATATTGCAAATATCATGGTGAAGGCCGGACTTGGAATAGCAGGACTTCTGATCATTGTCTTTTCTACCGTTACGACAACTTTCCTGGATGCTTACTCAGCAGGAATTTCGTCAGAGTCAGTATTTTCAAAAATCAATGGGAAATATGCAGCAATTGTTGTAGCTGTGATCGGAATGATCGGAGCAATCGTTTATCCGATGGACAACATTACCGATTTCCTGTACCTGATCGGTTCTGTATTCGCGCCGATGATCGCAATCCAGATTGCGGATTTCTTCATTCTGAAGAGAAAGGACAGCCTGGAAGTATCTCTGGATGTCATGAATGGTGTAATCTGGGTGATCGGTTTTATACTTTACCGTATTCTGATGAATGTGGATATTCCGCTTGGAAATACACTCCCGGATATGGCCATTACCATCGTGATCTGTATTCTTGCAAGAAAATGTATAAAGACAGAAAAATAGCTTTGAAAGAAAATGGAAATGCCGTGTTGACATTTCCATTTTCTTTTGACAGAACCATGTAGCGATCTACAGAAGAGAGGCGAAAAAATGAATGCTGACGCCTGGAAACGTGGTAAAAGTTTATAAGAAAGAAGTTTTGAATAATTTAGTTGGCGGATGGAATAAAGTGGGATTTTTATCCTGCGAAATATATATGGAAAAAGAGTTGGGTAGAATGAAAAAAGAGCTTACGACATATGATCGGGGGAAATGTCGTAAACTCTTTTTTCTGTAATTTCATTAAAGGAGAAATGAAAATAAAAAGTATCAAAATACTGAAAACGTCTTATTTTATTCGGTTAAGTGTTATCCTTAACTTGTTTTTATAATAGCATTTGCCGGAAGTTTTGTATATTCGCAAAAAAAACTAAAAGAACTGGAAAGTTAAAATAAAATTGTGCAAAATAACGAGGTGCAAAACAAGATTGACAAAAGAATGTAAAAAAAGGAAATTTTAACGGTAAAAATATATAATGTCTAATAATTAACAAGAGGTTACAGAAAGTTACAAGGAAAACTGTAATTTTTGAAAGTTTACTTCGGAAGCAGGGGAGAAAATAGAGGAGGATACTGTTTGTGAATGCCGGAAAGATTCAGATAATGGAAAAAGAGCTTGCGACATATGATCGGGGGAAATGTCGTAAGCTCTTTTTCTGTAATTTCATTAAAGGAGAAATGAAAATAAAAAGTATCAAAATACTGAAAACGTCTTATTTTGTTTCGTTAAGTGCTATCCTTAACTTGATATTATAATACCATATGCATGATCTCCTGTAAATTCGCAGAAAAGACAAATGTTACAAAAACGATACTGTAAAATTGTGCAATATAGCTAAAAACGGTGCAAAAAATGGAAAATGTGAAAGTTTTATAATCTTACGACTTCATATTTGATTTGCTTTTCCAATATGTTAAAATTAAAAAAAGTAGAAAATTTTACAGATAAGGGGAAAGATGATGAAAGAATTTGTTGAAATGCGGGATGTCCGTAAGATTTACCGTATGGGTGAAGTTGAGATTGCCGCAGCAGATGGAATTGATTTTCAGATAAAAAAAGGTGAATTTGCAGTTGTGGTGGGCCCAAGTGGTGCAGGAAAAACGACAGTGCTTAATATTCTGGGGGGAATGGATACGGCAACAAGTGGAGAGGTCTGGATCGATGGAAAGAATATTGTAAAGTATTCGCCGAGGCAGCTTACTTCCTATAGAAGGGATGATATTGGATTTGTATTCCAGTTTTACAACCTGATTCCGAACCTGACAGCGCTTGAAAATGTAGAGCTGGCACTGCAGATCTGCAAGGATCCGCTGGATGCGGAGATGGTGCTGAGGGAAGTGGGACTGGCAGACCGTATGAAGAATTTCCCGGCACAGCTTTCCGGTGGGGAGCAGCAGAGGGTATCGATTGCGCGTGCACTGGCAAAGAACCCGAAGCTTCTTTTGTGTGATGAGCCGACGGGGGCGCTGGATTATAATACCGGTAAGGCAATATTGAAGCTTTTACAGGATATGTGCCGTGAACGAGGGATGACAGTGATCCTGATCACACACAACTCAGCGATCACGCCGATGGCAGATCGCGTAATTAAGATGAAGAATGGAAAAGTCGGAAGCATGAAGCTGAATGAAAGACCGGTTCCGGTAGAGACGATTGAATGGTAGGTGGATGTAAAAACCGATGAAGAAAAATATTTTACGCAAAGACTTTATAATAGAAATTAAAAAGACGATGGGACGGTTTGTATCGATCTTTTTTATCGTGGCATTGGGTGTCGCATTTTATTCGGGAATCCGTGCATCAGAGCCAAGTATGCGGATCACTGCAGATCAGTATTTCGATGATTCGGAGCTGATGGATCTGAAGGTAATGGGAACCATGGGACTTACCAAAGCGGATATCAAAGCGATTGGAAAAGTATCGGGAATTGAAGCTGTAGAAGGCGGATACAGCAAAGACGTGCTTTGCCCGGTTGGAGACAATGAAAAGGTTGTCCATATGCTGAGCATGGAGAAGAATTTTAATCAGGTTTCGGTTGTGGAAGGCAAGCTGCCGGAAAAAGCCGGAGAATGTCTGGTGGATGAAGATTTTCTGAGCTATACAGACCTGAAGGTTGGCGACATGGTAACTTTCCATTCCGGCGATGGAGAGACATTGACGGATTCACTGGTTACAGATACATACAAGATTGTCGGAATCGGGAACAGTCCGCTGTATATTTCATTTGGAAGAGGAAGCAGTACGATCGGAACCGGAGAGATCAGTGGATTTGTTGTAGTGGATAAAGCTTCTTTTGACATGGATGTTTATACGGAAGCTTATGTGAAGGTGAGCGGTGCAGAAGAGAAAATTGCATTTACTGATGAATATAATAATCTGTCGGATGCAGCAAAGGAAGCCGTGAGTGCAATCGAAGAGGAACGCTGTGCAGTCCGCAAACAGGAAATCGTAGATGAGGCAAATGAAAAGCTTGCTGATTCAGAGAAGACAGTGAATGAAAAATCGCAGGAACTGGAGGATGCGAAAAAAGAGCTGGAGAGTGGGAAAAGCAAGGCAGCCGAAGAACTGGAAAAAGCAAAGCAGCAGCTTACGGATGGAGAAGCAGGGCTTGCGGATGCAAAGCAGCAGATCGCAGATGGCGAGACACAGCTTGCCGATGCAAAAGCGCAGCTGAATGATAAGCAGGCACAGCTTGATTCGGCGGAGGCACAGTATGAATCCGGAAAAGCACAGCTGGATCAGAAAGAACAGGAGCTTGCAGATGCGGAACAGGTTTATCTGAGCAATTACTCGAAATATATGCCGATCATTACGGCGGGGAAGGAACAGATTACAGCAGAAAAGTCACAGATCGCGGATGGGAAGAAACGGTTGGACGAGGGACTTGCACCGCTTAATCGGCTGAAAGACGAACTGGCTGGGATTGAAGATGAAATCAGCCAGTGTGATTCGAGGATTGCGGAATTGCAGAAGCAGATAAATGACGGATATACATTATATCAGGAATATGTAAAAATTCCTAAAGAGAATAGAAATGAAGAAGAAAAAGCTTATGTGGAAAAGTGGGAGAATTTAAATACACAGCTTGGCGGTATGCAGGAACAGAAGAAGCAGCTTGAAAAGACAAAGCAGGAGATACTGAACAAGGCAGGTTTTGCCACAGAAGCAGACTTGGAGGCACAGATCACCAGCCTGACTGAGCAAAAAGCAGATCTGGATGCAAAAGAGAAAGTACTTCTTCAGCAGGAGCAGACACTTGCCGCACAGGAAGAAGAGCTGTTAAGTGCAGGCAGGCAGATTACAGACGGCAAGAGTCAGATCGCAGCAGCCAGATCCCAGCTTGACAGCACAAAATCTCAGATTACGGACGGAAAAGCACAGATCTTGTCTGCATGGGCACTTCTGAATGAAAAAGAGGACACTTTAAATGCAAGTAAAGCACAACTTGCATCCGGTGAACAGGAGCTTGCGGATGGCCGGAGTAAATATGAGCAGGCAGCAAAAGAAGCGGAAGAACAGATCACGGACGGACAGGCAAAGATTACAGATGGAGAGAAGCAGCTGACGGATGCAAAGCAGCAGATTGCAGACGCAAAGGCTGAGATCAAAAAAATCGAAAATCCGAAGTGGTATGTGCAGACGAGAGAGGATGCACTGACGGAATATCAAGGATACGGAGATAATGCAGACCGCATGCGTTCTATTGGAAAAGTGTTCCCGGTACTCTTTTTCTTGGTGGCAGCATTGATCAGTCTGACAACGATGACACGAATGGTAGAGGAACAGCGTGTACAGATCGGAACGATGAAGGCTCTCGGTTATGGAAAAGCTGCAATTGCAGGGAAATACATTGGTTATGCTCTGATTGCAACGCTTGGCGGAAGTATTTTCGGAGTACTGGCCGGGGAAAAGATCCTGCCGTTTATCATTATTTATGCTTATATGATCCTGTATAAGCATCTGCCGGCGATCCTGGTACCGTACCATATGAGCTATGCACTCCAGGCTTCGGGAATCGCAGTTGCCTGCACACTGATCGCTACGATCGCATCCTGCTACAAAGAGCTGGCAGCAGAACCGGCAGAGCTGATGCGTCCGGCAGCACCGAAGCAGGGGAAGCGGATTCTTCTGGAGCGGATCGGAATTATCTGGAAGCATCTGAATTTTACATGGAAATCGACCGTGCGGAATCTGATTCGGTATAAGAAGCGATTCTTTATGACCATTTTCGGAATCGGCGGCTGTATGGCACTGATGGTAGTCGGATTCGGACTGAAGGACTGTATCTATGAGATCGTCAGCCTGCAGTATGAGAAGGTGCAGTTCTATGATGCGGCAACCTACATGAGTGACGACATATCCGAAGAGAACAGACAACAGCTCCATGATTATCTGGATCAGAATGCAGATATAAAAGAGACGATCGAAGCGCGGATGCAGAAGACCGATGTAAAATCTGCATCCGGTAAAAAGACACTTTATCTGATGGTGCCATCGGATAATGAAAAGATTGAGGACTTTTTAAGCTTCCACAGCAGGACCAATAAGGACGAGGTTTATTCACTGAAAAAAGACGAAGTGATTCTGACTGAGAAAATGGCATCCCTTCTGAATGTAAAGGTGGGAGATGAGCTTACGATCGAGGACGAGGACAAGGGAGACCAGACGGTGACGGTTGGCGCCATCTGCGAGAACTATATGAGCCATTACCTGTATCTGTCACCGGAAAAATACGAGGAATTATATGGTGTACCGGCAGAATATAACACGATCATCTACAGTGTAAAGGACGGAAAGGATGATCAGATCGAGAAGATCGGAACAAAGCTTCTGTCGATGGATGGAGTACTGAATGTAAGTTATACCAGCAGTATTGAAGGAAGGCTGGATGACATGCTGCGAAGCCTGAATCTGGTCATCGTGGTACTGATCGTATCTGCCGGAATGCTGGCATTTGTGGTACTGTACAATCTGAACAATATCAACATCACCGAGCGCCAGAGAGAACTTGCCACACTGAAGGTTCTGGGCTTTTACGATGGAGAAGTTGCCTCTTATGTGTACAGGGAAAATATTCTGCTGACGATCATCGGATCGGTTGTAGGTATGGTGCTTGGCAATTTCCTGCACCGCTATATTATCCTGACGGTTGAAGTGGAAGAGGCGATGTTCGGACGTCAGATACACTGGCAGAGTTATCTGTACAGCTTCTTGTTTACTGCGGCATTTTCTTTATTTGTAAACTGGGTAATGTTCTACAAGCTGAAGAAGATCGATATGGTGGAATCTTTGAAGAGCGTGGAGTAAAAGCTTTTGACAGTGTATGTCAAAGATTTCTTATAGACGGTACACAAAGGATCGGAAAATATATTTCACAGAAATTTTATATTTTTCACAGAATTATTAGCACTCTTGCTGAAAGAGTGCTAATTTTCTATTGACATTTAGAAATCAGGGTATTAAGATATTTCATAGACAGAAAAATACGGTATTTGAAACCGTAAAAAGATAGAATATGAAATTTAGGAGTGATAAAAATGGCAGCAAAAAAAGGTAGTCTTTCAATCAGCAGCGAAAATATTTTCCCGATTATCAAGAAATGGGTATATTCCGATCATGATATTTTCGCAAGAGAGCTTGTTTCCAATGGATGCGATGCGATCACGAAATTAAAGAAGCTGGATATGATGGGAGAATATACACTTCCGGATGGTTATAAAGGAAAGATCCAGGTTATTGTAAACCCGGAAGAGAAGACTTTGAAATTCATCGATAATGGTCTTGGTATGACTGCTGATGAAGTAGAAGAATATATCACACAGATCGCATTTTCAGGAGCAACCGAATTCCTGAACAAATACAAAGATAAGACAACAGAGGACGATATGATCGGACACTTTGGTCTTGGATTCTACTCTGCCTTCATGGTAGCTGATGAAGTTCATATTGATACCCTTTCTTATAAAGAAGGTGCAAAACCGGTACACTGGGTAAGTGAAGGCGGTACAGAGTATGAGATGGAAGAAGGGGATAAAGAGGAAGTTGGTTCTGAAATCACCTTATTCCTGAACGAAGATTGTGTAGAATTTTCAAATGAATACAGAATCCGTGAAGTCCTTGAGAAATACTGTTCATTCATGCCGGTAGAGATTTTTGTATCCAAAGCAAATGCAGAGCCGGAATATGAGACGATCCCGGAAGTTGAAGTCCTGGATACCGATACGGTTGTTGAACATATCCACGAAGATGCCAAGATGGAAGAAAAAGAAAATGAGAACGGTGAAAAAGAAATGGTTGAAGTTTCACCGGCATCCGATAAAGCAAAGATCGTGAAACGCCCGGTATCGATCAGTGATCCGGCACCGCTGTGGACAAAGCATCCAAACGAATGCAGCAAAGAAGATTATATTGATTTTTACCGGAAAGTATTTATGGATTACAAAGAACCTCTGTTCTGGATCCACCTGAACATGGATTATCCATTTAACTTAAAGGGTATCCTGTACTTCCCGAAGATCAATACCGAATACGATTCCATTGAAGGAACCATCAAACTGTACAACAATCAGGTATTTATCGCAGACAATATCAAAGAAGTTATTCCGGAATTTCTGATGGTATTAAAAGGAGTCATTGATTGTCCGGATCTGCCGCTTAACGTATCACGAAGCGCACTGCAGAATGATGGATTCGTACAGAAGATCTCCGAATATATTTCCAAGAAAGTTGCTGACAAGCTTTCCGGAATGTGCAAGACAGATAAAGAAAACTATGAGAAATACTGGGATGACATCAGCCCGTTTATCAAATTCGGCTGCCTGAAAGATGAAAAATTCTGCGAGAAGATGAGCGATTATGTTCTGTTCAAGAACCTGGATCATAAGTATATGACACTCAAAGAATGCATCGAAAAGAATGGTGGAAAAGCAGAGCCGGAGGAAAAGACCGAAGGAGAAAATGCAGAGCAGTCAGCAGAAAAGAAAGAAGCAGAGAAGACAACAATCTACTATGTAACAGATGAACAGCAGCAGAGCCAGTACATCAATATGTTCAAAAAAGAGGGACTGGATGCAGTGATCCTGTCACATAATATTGATTCCCCATTTATTACTCAGATGGAGCAGAAGAACGAACATATCAAGTTCCAGAGAATCGATGCAGATCTGACTGATCACTTCAAAGAAGATGTATCAGAAGAAGAAAAAGAAGCATTCAAAGAAAAAACAGACAGTCTGGTTGAAATCTTCCGCAAAGCACTTGGCAATGACAAACTGGAAGTAAAAGTAGAAAAGATGAAAGATGAAAATGTGGCATCTATGATCACACTTTCCGAAGAATCACGCCGTATGCAGGAAATGATGAAGATGTATGGAATGTCAGGCATGGATCCGTCTATGTTCGGAACCAATGCAACCCTGATCCTGAATGCAAATCATCCGCTGGTAGAATATGTTGTAGAGCATAAAGAGGGCGAAAATACAGAGATGTTCTGCCATCAGTTATATGACCTGGCAATGCTGGCACACAAGCCACTCAGCCCAGAAGAGATGACAGAATTTGTAAAACGCAGTAATGAAATTATGATGAAACTGGCAAAGTAATTTTGCTGTAGATACCCGGAAAAGCCTGAATCATTCAGATTCTTGTTTTCGCTTATGCGAAAAGGTCTGAATGGTCAGGCTTTTTTGCTGTATTTGGAAACACTTTCCACAAAGTGTTGATGAACTTCCCGGCCTTTTATAGTATAATATAACAAAAGAGAGGCGGTGGATACGATGAAGAATTATTCAGAGGATATAAGCAGACAATATCATGTTCAGGTGGCCAACGGGGAAGTCGGCCGTTATGTCATTCTCCCGGGAGATCCAAAGCGCTGCAAAAAAATAGCACAGTATTTTGAAGATCCGGTAATGATTGCAGATAACCGGGAATTTATCACTTATACAGGAACTTTAGACGGCATAAAGGTAAGTGTCACATCTACCGGAATCGGGGGGCCAAAGATCAGAACTACAATCAGAGCAACTGACATGATGATACTCTGGATAAAGTCCGTTGTGGAAGCAGCAAGAAATCCGCCAAGTGTCGTAATCAGAATGGGACGAATACGTGACATACCGGCAGTCATCAACGCCCTGTTCCGGCGGTATCCCCGTTTACGCAAAATGTTGGCGTAATCTATCAGAATGATTCCGTTATTGACGACTACTCCCAACAGAATAAGGAACCCTGTCAGTGTATTCGCATTCATCAGACTGTTGCTCGAAAGCAATAATGCCAGCAAAGAACCGATAGCGGCCAACGGAATGGTAAAAAGCAACACAAAAGGCGTCACTACAGATTCGAAGACTGAAGCAAGGATCATAAATATCAAAAGAAAAGCTGCCAGAATAAGGAATTTGAAATCCCCGAATTCATCCTCCTCATGGAATACCTGCACAGCGACTCCGGACGGAAGATTATAACTGGCAATCAACTGGTCGATATCGGAACGATATCCTCCCAATAAATCTTTCGAAGACTGAACATCTCTCGGAAAAGCATAGTATACCTCAATCTGCTTATCTTGATTGACACGGATGATGCGCGAACGCCCACGTCCATAATTCAGAGACGATATATCTTCGAGATTGTGCATACCGCCATTGGCATTTTCTATCCGGATAGCACGCAAATCATCCACAGTTTTTTCTTTCTGAGCTTTTTCCTGTGCCTCTTCTTCAGTTTCCTTTTCCGGTATTTCGTCACGGATAATAATATCATAAATATCCTCTCCCACCTTGAAAGTAGCTTCAGAAGAGTATTCATTATTAAGCGCAGTCAATCCGGTGGTAATATTGCCACGGTTAATATCATAGGCAGTCAGCAGAATAGGGTCAAAGTTCAGATTTATTTCTGCCTGACGAGGAGTATACGAAACATGAGTATGCTGTACAAAATCCTGTTCGTCCAACAAATAACGCACTTCCTCTGCCACCATCTGCATCATTTCGAAATCAGATCCCCTGATCACCACCCGTTCACTGTTGTCACCGATACCCAACAAACGCATGAATCCGCCCAGACTGCTCAGAGCCGAGTTATCTCCTCCGCCTCCCATAGCATCAGAGACATAGATTTCCGCACCATTGATATTGGCGACTTTAGTCTGCACATCCGCTTTTATATCGGCTATTTTCCGTTTGGCGATCTTTGTGTAATCTTCCTGCAAAACGAGTGTCAGAGTCGCCTCTTTTTCCCGAATACGGCAAATCAGATCTTTCTTTTCCGGAAAATCCTCCAGACGTTCTTCCAGTACCTTTACAATCTTATCCGTATTTTCAAGCGTACTCCCGGTAGGCATCACGACACTGATGTTGAACCGGTCTGAAGCAACTTCCTTCATCTGTTGCACATTCAAGGTCAATGACAAAATCAATGTTGCAAAAAGCAAGATTACAGCTCCAAAGACTGTCACTCCCGGATTACGCATACAAGTCTTCAATAAGACCAGATAGACCTGCATCGGACGCTGAACGATCGATACTTTTTCATAAACGACGCTGTTCCCACTCTTACTCTTCAAAAGAAGGTAAGTAATCATCGGTATAAAAAGTAAAGCTACAAACAGCGAGATCGTCAAAGTTGATATAATGGATACTCCGATATGGTGCCCGATCAGTTTTATCAGGAAATTATCAGAAAAAACGAACGGCAGGAATACAGTAATGGTAGTCAGGGTAGCCGCCACAATGGAGCGCCACACTTCTTTTGTTCCCTGCGTTACCGAACGTTCGGGCGTATAGCCGTTTCCCGACAAACGATAAATATTCTCAAGCACCACGACACTATTATCCAGCAGCATTCCGATGGCCAACGCCATTCCTACCAAGGTCAGACTATTGATAGTGATACCAAAAGCGTAGAAGAAGTTGAAAGCCGTATAGACAGAAATCGGTATGGAAAGTGCGATAAAAAACACCAGCCGCATATTCTTCAGGAAAAGCCAAAGAACGAACACAGCCAATAATCCCCCTACCAATGCCAGATTAATAATCTGGTTGATATTATTTTCCATGGTTTCAGCCTTGTTCTCCTGAATGACAATTTCCAGTTCGAGCGGAGCCAGCTTCTCATTCAGCTTTTCAATCACATCGGATACACGGTGTGAAAGTTCAATCAGATTAGCCTGTGAATCATTGATCAAAGCAACCGAGACGGCTTCTTTTCCATTCACACGACTATAAGTCGTTTCATCTTTCAAGTCAAAAAAGACGGTTGCCACGTCTTTCAACAGAATAGGCCCGGGAGCGACAACTATATTCTCCAAATCAGAAACTTTGGTATACATCGCATTGACATGGACAAAATTCTTACTGTCGGGTTCATCTGCGAAGCCTACAAATGTCTTTTCCTGAGTATTCTGCGAGAGCAAACCGCTTATTTTGGAAGCTGTGAGGTTCAAATCCCGCTATTTTTGCGTCATACACTACTACCTTGCGTCCCTTTTTTCCCATGAACATGCCGACCACCCGGTTCGGCCTCCGGTTCCGGCCCCTCGTATGGGCCCTGCTTTTAGGCTGCATTTTAACATACCCCTTCTCACCGGCCGTCAGCAGACCTCCCGGCGACAAACGCGATTATATACTGGTAATCAACACCTATGCGGAATCGACCCCGTGGAGCAGAGGTATCATCGCAGACATCACGGCACACGTCGAACAGATCGAGAACCTGGAACTCTACACCGAACATATGACCCTGCTGTTGGTGGATTCCCCCGAGGACATCAGGACATTCGAGACGAACCTCCTGCGCGAATACGGCAAAAAACCTCCCCAGGCCCTGGTGCTGATCGGAACCCCGGCTGCCCTGTTGCGCAACTTCATCAACAGCATATGGCAAGATATCCCGACCATCGTATGTGCCGAACAGGATTTCATCGGGCCGGATAAATACTATCTCAAAAGGCAGCCCATCCCCGCATCGGAACAGGTTCCCCTCCGGGCGCTGGCAGACCAGGACAATTTGACCCTGCTTTATTCGCCGGCCTATCTCGACCAAAGCGTCGACCTGATGAAGCGCATACTGCCCGGCATGGACAGGCTCGTATTCATAGACGACGCACGCTACGTCAACCGGCAAACGGAACACGACCTCGCGGAGCTGCTCAGCTCGAAATACCCCGGCATGAAATACACGGTTTATTCGGCCGACAAGATCGGGATCGACCAACTGCTCGATTCGCTGAGTACGATCGATGTAAAACAGACCGGCGTACTCTTCTCCTCATGGCATTACCTAAAGAACATGTCAGGGCGTAACGAAATTATGACCAACCCGTTCAAGGTCATCGCCAGTTCGTCCGTACCGTTGTTCTCGCTGCGCCCGACCGGGCTCAAGAGCAGCGGCATGATCGGGGGTTACGTATACGGCGAGAACGAATATTCCGACCGGCTGATCGCCACCATAGATGCAGTGCTGGAGGGCAAGCAGCCGCGCGACATTCCCTTTTACACCCCCGGCCGGTGCACAACCCGTCTTCAACTACCCGGTACTGCTCCGGCACAACATCTCCCCGAACGCCTGCCCGACGAATACCCTGTTTTTCGACAAACCGTCCTCGTTCATGGAGCGGTATAAAACCGAGATAGGTGTCTGCGGCAGCATATTCCTGTTATTCCTCATCTTCCAGCAATGGAGGATCGCCGTCCTGCGCAAGGTCGACGCAGCCCACCAGAAAGAAATGGAAACCCAGGCCAAATACTCGCACCTGTTCAACAACATGCCGATCCTGTACATGCAGGAACGGGCCGTGTTCGACGCACAGGGAACGGCCATAGACACTGTTTACGTCGATGTAAACGCCTATTTCGAACATTCTTTCTACCGCAAGGACGATGTGATCGGCAAATCCGGATCGACGGTTTTTCCCGAGTCGCAGTCCCAATTCATGCCGATCATCGACATCGTCCTAAAGGAAAAGCGGAGCATCACCTTCCCGTATTACCACAAACCGGTGGATATCTTCTACGAAGTCGTCATCTGCCCCTCGTACCGAAAGGACACGGTCGACATTTTCTGCATCGACAGCACAGCCCTGCACGACGCCCAGAAAAAGGTGGATTCGGTGAACCGGAAACTCGCATTGGCGCTCGACGTAGCCAACATCATCCCCTGGAAATGGGATCTCACGACCCACACCATCCTGTGCGACCTCAACAAGGCAGCCAAGATAGCCTCCGGGATGTCGCTGGCAAACAACCTCTCGCTTGCGGTGGACGAGGAGTGCTACTTCTCGAAAGTCCACAAGGAAGACCGGGAACGCGTCCGCACGGCTTACCGGAACCTGATCGAAGGGAGTACGGAGAAGGTCTGCGAAGAGTTCCGCGTCGTATCCAACGAAAGCGGACACTGGCACATGGAGTGGGTCGAGGCACAGGCCACGGTCGAAACCCGCAACTGCGATGGCAGGCCGCTGTCGCTGGTCGGGACATCGCTCGTGATCTCCGAACGCAAACAGATGGAGCAGGAGCTGCTCACCGCACGCGACCGTGCCGAAGAGTCGAACCGCCTGAAATCGGCATTCCTGGCCAACATGAGCCACGAGATACGCACGCCGCTCAATGCCATCGTCGGGTTTTCGGGCATTCTTGCCTCGACGGACGAAGAACAAGAGAAGCAGGAATACATGTCGATCATCGAAAGCAACAATACGTTGCTGCTGCAACTCATCAGCGATATCCTCGACCTTTCGAAAATCGAGGCCGGAACGCTCGAATTCGTCCATACGGATTTCGAACTGAATGAACTGATGCGCGAGAAAGAAAACGTCATGAGGCTGAAAACCGACCAGAACGTGGAGCTGGTCTTCGAGCAGCGGTACGAAACCTGCCACGTCCGCACCGACCGCAACCGCCTTTCGCAGCTGATGATAAACCTGCTGACGAACGCCGCTAAATTCACACTGTGAAGCTCAGCT
>OGXK01000963.1_pt1 | contig 15152 bp, 9 predicted proteins | sample 1576261 | NCBI WGS metagenome assembly OGXK01 (sample SAMEA3541581, study PRJEB24748) | human gut metagenome | biome: human gut; feature: human-associated habitat; material: faeces | place: China | collected 2012 | reverse complement strand
GCCCCTCTGGCAAGAAAAACCCGGCCCAAAACCGTCTTTCCCGGCCGCACAGACCCGGATCCGGCCCTGTCAGGGCACAATTTACATTTTGTTTACGATTGATTTCTTGACGTTCTCCGCCTTGCGCGCTATGATACTTTATAAATAAGAATCTGAAAAAACGGGGTTATAGCCGCCGTGGGCCGCCGCTAAAGAGCCGGTGCGGATGGTCTCCTTATAAGAAAAACCCGGCTCCCGAAGATGCACATGCACATCAACGAAACCGGGTAATATGGTAAAGGAAGAAACATTCAGGGACGAAGGAAAAACAATATCCTTGCAAAAAACACGATCCCCAAAGGAAACGGAAACATCACCGCCGCTGAAAGCACCTCGGTGGAACACCTGCGCACCCTTCAAAACCACGGTCACGACGATCGCCTCTCTTTCCTCAAGTTTTTGATAGAATACCACGCGAGGATCGTCTTGTCAAGACAAAAAAATGGTTTTTCGACGATAAGTTTTCTCAAGACGCGATATAAGCGTATCTTATGAATTGTCATAACGATACAAATATAGCTAAGATTTTCTATCTTCTTTCTCCTTTTTGCGGAATGGACGAAAAGCCGGGCGTATGGTACACTGAATTCAAGTTGAGCCCCTTGTAACTGACGGAATGTGGGCTACCACGGGGGAACAGGGAGCATCGCTCTGAGGCGGCGCGTTTCAGAGGCCGACCGTCCGGGCACTCCAACTGCAAAGGGCAGCGGAGCACCTATTTTTATGTTTGAGGGAGGGAACGCAAATGAGAAAGGTTGCGATCGTTATGGGCAGCAAGAGTGATCTGCCCGTCGCGGAGAAGGCCGTAGGCGTATTGCGAGACTACGGTGTCCAGATGGAAGTGCGCGTATTATCCGCTCACCGCTGTCCGAATGAGGCAAGGGAATTTGCCGCGTCGGCTCGGGAGGGCGGATTTTCTGTTATCCTCGCGTTCGCCGGCATGGCGGCGCATCTTGCCGGCGCGATGGCGGCAAACACCACGCTGCCGGTGATCGGCGTGCCGTGCAGCGGGACGAAGCTTGACGGCATGGACGCACTGCTCTCCACCGTGCAGATGCCGAGCGGCATCCCTGTGGCGACGGTGGCGGTGGACGGCGGGAAGAACGCCGCGCTGCTGGCGGTGCAGATCATGGCGGTCTCCGACGCGGAGCTCGCCCAAAAGCTGGACGAGGCGCGGACGCGGGAACGGGACGCCGTGCTGCGCGCGGATGAAGAGGTTCGGGCGCTTTATCAGTAAATAAGGAATACACTTCAAGAAATAAAAGGAGAGCTGAAAGCAATGAAACTCGTATATACCGGAAAGACCAAGAATGTATTCGCACTGGACAACGGCAACTACCTGCTCAGGTTCAAGGATGACTGCACGGGCAAGGACGGCGTGTTTGACCCCGGCGAGAACAGCGTGGGCCTGACCATCGAGGGCGTGGGCAATGTCAACCTACGCATGACCAAGCACTTTTTTGAAAAGATCAACGCCGCCGGCATCCGCACGCACTATGTCTCCGCGGATCTGAAGGAGACCACGATGGAGGTCCTGCCCGCGAAAGTCTTCGGCCACGGGCTGGAGGTCATCTGCCGCCTCAAGGCGGTGGGGAGCTTCCGCCGCCGCTACGGTGAGTACATTGAAGAGGGCGCCGACCTGCCCGCCTATGTGGAGACGACCTTCAAAAATGACGCGCTGGGCGATCCGCTGGTGACGAAGGACGGCCTTGTGGCGCTGGGCGTGATGACCGAGCAGCAGTATGACGACATCAAGGCCATGACGCAGAAGATCACCGAGATCGTCGCGGACGACCTGCGCGAAAAGGGCCTTGTCCTCTATGACATCAAGTTCGAGTACGGCTACGCGCCGGATGGCAGCGTGATGCTGATCGACGAGATCTCCTCCGGCAATATGCGCGTCTATCGGGACGGAAAGTACATCGACCCCATGACGCTCTCCGAGCTGTTCTTTGCGTAATGGGGGGCTTTTTCGGCGCGGTCTCGGACCGCGATGTCGCGCTGGATGTCTTCTTCGGCACGGACTATCATTCTCACCTCGGCACGCGCCGCGGCGGAATGGTGCTCTTTGACAAGAAGGAGGGCTTCCAGCGCCAAATACACAACATTGAAAATACGCCCTTTCGGACGAAGTTTGAGCGGGACCTCGCGGACTTCCGCGGCCACGCGGGGCTCGGCTGCATCAGCGACAGCGACCCTCAGCCGCTGCTCGTGCGCTCCCATCTGGGCCTGTACGCCATCGTGACGGTCGGCATCATCAACAACACTGACGAGCTGGTGAAGACTTATCTCTCCGACAAGGGCCAGCAATTTCTGACGCTGAGCAGCGGCCGCGTGAATGTCACCGAGCTGACCGCCGCGCTCATCAATCAGGAAAACGACCTTGTCTCCGGCATCCTCCACGCGCAGGAGGTCATCGACGGCTCCATGACGATCCTGATTTTGACCGAGGAAGGAGAGCTGATCGCCGCGCGTGACAGCATGGGACGCCTCCCTGTGCTGATCGGACAGCGCGAGGACGGCTACTGCGTATCGTTCGAGTCCTTCGCCTATCATAAGCTCGACTATCAGGACGCCTATGAGCTGGGGCCGCGGGAGATCGTCCGGCTGAACGCCAAGGGCTTCCAAACACTCTCTCCCGCAGGGAAGCAGATGAAGATCTGCGCCTTTTTGTGGACCTATTACGGCTACCCGAACTCTAACTACGAGGGTGTGAATGTGGAGCTGATGCGCTACCGCAACGGCGCGATCATGGCGCGGGATGAGGCGGAGCGCGGCGGCGTGCCCGAGGTGGATTTCGTCGCCGGCGTGCCAGATTCCGGCGTGCCGCACGCCATGGGCTATGCCAACCACAGCGGCAAGCCCCTTGCGCGTCCCTTTGTGAAATACACCCCGACCTGGCCGCGCTCCTTCATGCCGGAGGATCAGCAGGTGCGCAGCAGAGTGGCGCGCATGAAGCAGATCCCCGTGCCGGAGCTGATCGAGGGAAAGAAGCTGCTGTTTGTGGATGACTCCATCGTGCGCGGCACGCAGCTGCGCGAGACCGTGGATTTTTTATACAGCACCGGCGCGGCGGAGGTCCATATGCGCTCGGCCTGCCCGCCCATCATGTACCCCTGCCGCTACCTGAACTTTTCGCGCGGCAACAGCGCCATGGACCTGCTCGCGCGCCGCATGGTGCAGGAGCTGGAGGGCAACGAGGGCCAAAAGCATCTGGAGGAATACGCCGACAGCCGCACCGAGCGCGGAAAATGCCTGCTGCACGAGATCTGCGCACAGTTCGGCTTTGATTCACTCTCCTATCAGTCCCTTGACGGGCTGCTGGAGGCGATCGGTCTTGACAGGGACAAGGTCTGCACCTACTGCTGGACCGGAAAGGAATGACATTATGGGCATCTCTCACTCGAAAGCATACGCGGCCGCCGGCGTTGACATCGAGGCGGGCTATCAGGGCGTAAAAATGATGAACCGCTATGTACAGCGCACGCTCACAGCCGATGTGATCTCCGATCTCGGCGGTTTCGGCGGGCTTTTCTCGCTGGACCTGCACGGGCTTGAAAAGCCTGTGCTGGTCTCCGGCACGGACGGCGTGGGCACCAAACAGCGCATCGCGCAGCTCATGGATCGTCACAACACCGTCGGCATCGACTGCGTGGCGATGTGCGTCAACGACATTATCTGCTGCGGGGCGAAGCCGCTGTTCTTCCTCGACTACATCGCCATCGGCAAGAACATCCCGGAAAAGGTCGTGTCGCTGGTCTCGGGCGTATCCGAGGGTTGTGTGCGCGCGGGCTGCGCGCTCATCGGCGGCGAGACCGCTGAACACCCCGGCACGATGAAGCCGGACGACTATGACCTTGCGGGCTTTGCCGTGGGCGTCGTGGACCGTGACAAAATTCTGGACAAGAACAAAATGCAGCCGGGGGATGTGGTCATCGCGCTGCCCTCCAGCGGACTGCACTCCAACGGCTACTCGCTCGTGCGCAAGGTGTTCGATGTGGAGAACGCCGACCTCGGGCAGTATTACGGCGAGCTGGGCTGCGAGCTCGGCGAGGAGCTGCTGCGCCCGACGAAGATCTATGTCCGTCCTGTGTTAGCGGCCGTTGAGGCCGCCGATGTCCGCGGCATCAGCCACATCACTGGCGGCGGCTTTTATGAGAACATTCCGCGCTGCATTCCCGACGGCCTGTGCGCGAAGATCGAAAAGAAAGCGCTGCACATCCCGCCCATCTTCCCCCTGCTCGCGCGCATGGGCGGCATCTCGGAGCGCGATATGTTCAACACCTTCAACATGGGCACGGGCATGGTGCTCGTCGCTGCAAGAGACAGCGCCGATAAGGCGCTCGCCGCGCTGCATTCTCTCGGTCAGGAAGCGGGCGTCATCGGTGAGATCGTATCGGGCGAGGAAAAGGTGGCGCTATGCTGACACCCGCCCGCATCGCCGTGCTGGTCTCCGGCGGCGGCACGAATTTGCAGGCGCTGCTCGACGCGCAGCGCGACGGAAAAATGCCGCACGGCGAGATCGTGCTGGTCGTTTCTTCCCGCGCGGGGGCCTATGCGCTCACGCGGGCGGAAAACGCGGGTGTTGCGGCACGCGTGCTCTCGCCCGCCTGCGGGCAGAAGCCGTTTGAAAACGAGCTTTCCGTGCTGCTGCGCGAGCAGAAGATCGACCTCATTCTCCTCGCAGGCTTTACGGTCATCCTCAGCGCAGAATTTACAAAGCAGTGGCCGCGGCGCATCCTGAATGTCCATCCGGCCCTGATCCCCGCCTTCTGCGGCAAGGGGATGTATGGCTTGAGGGTACACGAGGCCGCGCTCGCGCGCGGCGTGAAGGTCACGGGCGCGACGGTACACTTTGTCAACGAAATTCCCGACGGCGGCGAGATCCTGCTGCAAAAGGCGGTGGAGATCGCGCCGAGCGACACGCCCGAAACGATACAGCGGCGTGTGATGGAGCAGGCGGAATGGCAGTTGCTGCCGCTTGCGGCAGAGCGCGTCTGCGCAGAGATCGTAAGAGAGAAGGAGCAGAAAAATGACTGATTTTCTGGAGTTTTTAAAGGAGACCTCTTATCCCGGCCGCGGCATCCTTGTCGGACGCCGCTGTGTGTATTATTTCATCATGGGGCGCAGCGAGAACAGCCGCAACCGCGTCTTTGTCAAGACCGAGGACGGCATCCGCACCGAGGCGCACGACCCCGCCAAGCTCTCTGACCCCAGCCTCATCATCTATCATCCCGTGCGCACGATGGGGCGCGACCTCGTCGTGACGAACGGCGACCAGACCGACACCATCTGCCAGCACGGCGACTTTCGCCGCGGTCTCATGACACGCGAATACGAGCCGGACGAGCCGAACTGGACGCCGCGCATCTCCGCCATCATGCACGAGGACGGCTCCTTCGAGCTGTCCATCCTCAAGCGTAAGGATGGGCGCTGTCTGCGCGAGTTCTTCTGCTACGAAGGCTGCGACGAGGGCAAGGGCTATTTCATCAGCACCTATCAGGGGGACGGAAACCCCCTGCCCACCTTTGCGGGCGAGCCGATGGAGGCGAGCGTCCCCTCGCCCGAAGAAGTCTGGGCGGCGCTCAACGCGGACAATAAGGTGTCCCTTTATGCGAACGTGAACGGCGAAGTGAAGCTGTTCAACAAAAATTCAGGCGACTGAGGAGGACGACATGAACGAGCTGGAACTCAAATACGGCTGCAACCCCAACCAGAAGCCCGCGCGCGTTTTCATGAAAAACGGCGCAGCCCTTCCCTTTACGGTTCTCAACGGCAAGCCCGGCTACATCAACCTGCTCGACGCCTTCAACTCGTGGCAGCTCGTGCGCGAATTGAAAGAGGCGACGGGCCTTCCCGCCGCGGCGAGCTTCAAGCATGTCTCCCCCGCGGGCGCGGCGCTCGGCCTGCCGCTCGATGAGGTGGACAAAAGGGTCTATTTCGTCGCGCCCGGCACGGCGCTCTCCCCCATCGCCTGTGCCTACATCCGCGCCCGCGGCGCGGATCGCCTCTGCTCCTACGGCGACTGGGCGGCACTCTCCGACGAGTGCGATGCCGCCACCGCCGAGTATCTGAAAAACGAGGTTTCCGACGGCATCATCGCCCCTGCTTACAGCGACGAGGCGCTTGCCATCTTAAAGACGAAAAAGGGCGGCAAATACAACATCGTGCAGATCGACCCCGCCTACACTCCCGCGCCGCTGGAGCAGAAGGATGTTTTCGGCATCACCTTTGAGCAGGGGCACAACGACTGCAAAATCGATGAGAGCCTGCTCACGAACATCGTCACCGAAAATAAAGACCTGCCCGAGGGCGCAAAGCGCGATATGCTCCTTGCCCTCATCACGCTCAAATACACCCAGTCCAACTCCGTCTGCTATGTGAAAGACGGTCAAGCCATCGGCGTGGGCGCGGGCCAGCAAAGCCGCATCCACTGCACCCGACTTGCGGGACAGAAGGCGGACAACTGGTATCTCCGCCGCCATCCGAGGGTGCTCGCCCTCTCGTTCGTGGATGACATCCGCCGTCCCGACCGCGACAACGCTATCGATGTCTACCTCTCCGACGAGTGCGACGATGTGCTTGCCGACGGCGCGTGGCAGCGCGTCTTTCAGGAGCGCCCCGAGGCGCTCACGGGCGAGGAAAAGCGCGCTTGGCTCGCGCAGCAGCGCGGCGTGACCGTCGGCTCGGATGCCTTTTTCCCCTTCGGCGACAATGTCGAGCGCGCGCGCAAGAGCGGCGCTTCCTACATCGTCGAGCCGGGCGGCTCGATCCGCGACGACAATGTCATCGAGACGGCAAACAGATACGGCATCACTATGACGTTCACGGGTATGCGCCTGTTCCATCATTAAGCAAGGAGGAATTTCTCCATGAAGCTCATGGTCATCGGCGGCGGCGGCCGCGAACACGCCATCATTAAAAAGCTGAAGGAAAACCCCGCGGTCGAGAAAATTTACTGTCTGCCCGGCAACGGCGGCATCGCCGCCGATGCGGTCTGCGTCAGTGAGATCGGCGCGAAGGACATCCCCGCGCAGGTCGAATTTGCCAAGGCGCACGGCATTGATTATGCCGTCGTCGCACCCGATGACCCCCTCGCCCTCGGCGCGGTCGACGCGCTGAGCGAGGCGGGCATCCCCTGCTTCGGCCCTGACAAAAAGGCCGCTGTCATCGAGGCGAGCAAGGCGTTTGCAAAGGACTTGATGCAAAAATACAACATTCCCACCGCAAAATACCGCGTCTTTACCGACGCGCCCTCCGCCTGTGCCTACATCGACGCCGAGGGTGCGCCCATCGTCGTCAAGGCGGACGGCCTCGCGCTCGGCAAGGGCGTCGTCGTCGCGCAGACAGTTGAGGAGGCGAAGGCCGCCGTGCGCGCGATGATCGAGGATAAGACCTTCGGTCAGAGCGGCGCGCGCGTCGTCATCGAGGAATATATGGAGGGTCCCGAAGTCTCGGTGCTGAGCTTCACCGACGGCGAAACACTCGTGCCGATGGTCTCCTCCATGGACCACAAGCGCGCGCTCGACGGTGACAAAGGCCCCAATACCGGCGGCATGGGCGCGGTCGCGCCGAACGCGTACTATACAAAGGAAATTGCGGCGGAGTGCATGGAGAATATTTTCCTGCCGACGATCCGCGCGATGCGCGCCGAGGGCCGCCCCTTCCGCGGCTGCCTCTATTTCGGGCTGATGCTCACCAAGAGCGGCCCGAAGGTCGTGGAGTACAACTGCCGCTTCGGCGACCCCGAAACGCAGGCGGTGCTGCCGCTGCTCAAAAGCGACCTGCTCACCGTCATGCAGGCGACGACGAACGGTACGCTCGCGGATGTGAGCGTGGAATTTTCGACTGATTCTGCTTGCTGTGTCGTGCTTGCGTCCGAGGGCTACCCTCAAAAGTATGAGAGCGGCTTCCCCATCACAATGAGCGAAGAGGCCGCCGCGCACTGCTATGTCGCGGGCGCGAAAAAGGACAGCGATACGCTCCTGACCGCGGGCGGACGCGTGCTCGGCGTCACCGCCGTCGCCCCCACACTGAGGGCCGCCGTCGAGGACGCGTACCATCTGGCGGAGGGCGTAGATTTTGCCAACAAATACTGCCGCGGCGACATCGGCAGCGCCGCGCTCGCGGCGCGGGAGGAGAGAGGATAAAATGGTATTTCGGACCTATGTGGAAAAGCGGCAAGGTCTCGCGCCCGAGTGCGAGGCGCTGCTGACGGACTGCCGCGATTTTCTCGGCGTGCAGGGCCTGCGCGCCGCGCGTATCTGGAACCGCTATGATGTAGAGGGGATCGAGGCCCCTCTCTTTGAAAATGCCTGCAGGAGCGTGTTTTCCGAGCCGCCGCTGGACCTTGTGTCCGACGCGGCGGACACGCAGGACGCCTGCGCGGTCTTTGCCGTCGAGCCCCTGCCCGGTCAGTTCGACCAGCGCGCGGACAGCGCGTCGCAGTGCATCCAGCTTCTGAGCCAAGGCGAGCGCCCGCGCATCCGCACGGCGAAGGTCTACGCGCTCTATGGGATGCTGACGGATGCCGATGTCGAGGCGGTCAAGCGTTATGTCATCAACCCCGTCGAAAGCCGCGAGGCGAGCCTTGCAAAGCCCGAAACGCTCGCCGAGGAGCTTGCCGAGCCGAAGTGCGTTTCGTCCGTCGAGGGCTTCACCGCCATGGACGAGGCCGGGCTCTCCGCACTGCTCTCCTCTATGGGGCTTGCCATGGATATTGCCGACCTCAAGGCGCTGCAAGACTATTTCCGCGAGACCGAGCACCGCGACCCCACCGTGACCGAGCTGCGCGTGGTCGACACCTACTGGTCCGACCACTGCCGCCACACGACCTTCTCCACGCACCTTGACGAGATCCGCATCGACGATGACGCCGTCAAGGGCGCCTATGCGCGCTATCTTGCTGCGCGCGAGGAGGTCTACGGCGCGGAGAGGGCTGCCAAGCGCCCGCAGACGCTCATGGATATTGCGACCATCGGCACAAAGACGCTCAAAGCCCGCGGGCTGCTCCCCGAGCTCGACGAGAGCGAGGAGATCAACGCCTGCTCCATCCATGTGCCCGCCATGGTGAACGGCAAGGAGCAGGACTGGCTTTTGATGTTCAAGAATGAAACGCATAACCATCCCACCGAGATCGAGCCCTTCGGCGGCGCGGCCACCTGCATCGGCGGCTGCATCCGCGACCCGCTCTCCGGCCGTGCCTATGTCCATCAGGCAATGCGTGTGACGGGCGGCGGTGACCCGAGAAAGGAGCTTGCCGAAACGCTTTCAGGCAAGCTCCCGCAGCGCAAGCTCGCGCAGACCGCCGCGGCGGGCTATTCCTCCTACGGCAACCAGATCGGACTTGCTACCGGCCATATCGCGGAGCTGTACCACGAGGGCTATGTCGCCAAGCGCCTTGAGTGCGGCGCAGTCGTCGCCGCCGCGCCCGCGGACAACGTTGTGCGCGAGCGTCCCGCGCCGGGTGATGTGGTCATCCTGCTCGGCGGGCGCACGGGGCGCGACGGCATCGGCGGCGCGACCGGCTCCTCCAAGAGCCACGATATGAAATCGCTTTCCACGATGGCGAGCGAGGTGCAAAAGGGCAATGCGCCCGAGGAGCGCAAGATCCAGCGTCTGTTCCGCGACGGCGCGGTCACGCGCCTCATCAAGCGCTGCAACGACTTCGGCGCGGGCGGCGTGTCCGTCGCGGTCGGCGAGCTGGCGGACGGACTCATCATCGACCTCGACGCCGTGCGCAAGAAGTACGGGGGCCTCGACGGCACGGAACTTGCGATCTCCGAATCGCAGGAGCGCATGGCGGTTGTCGTCGCACCGGAGAACGAGGCGAAATTCATCGCCGCTGCCGCGGCGGAAAACTTAGAGGCCTACCGCGTGGCGGTCGTGACCGAAAGCCCCCGCATGGTCATGCGCTGGCGCGGACAGACGATCGCCGACCTCTCCCGCGCCTTCCTCGACACCAACGGCGCGACGAAGCACGCCTCCGTCGCCGTCCCCGCGAGGGAATGTGCCGCTCCCGCCGCAGCTCAAACGCTGCGCGGCATGGCGGGCAGCCTCAAGAGCGCCTCCCGCCGCGGCCTTGTCGAGCGCTTCGACTCCACCGTCGGCGCGGGGACACTCCTCATGCCCTTTGGCGGCAGGACGCAGCGCAGCCCCGCGCAGGCGATGGCGGCGCTCCTGCCCGTCCTCCCCGGCGAGAAGACCGCGCAGGGCAGCGTGATGGCCTGGGGCTGCGACCCCGACGCGCTGAGCGCCGACCCCTATCGCGGTGCGCACGACGCGGTCTATACCTCGGTCGCCAAGCTCGTCGCCGCAGGCGCAGACTATCATAAGGCATATCTTTCCCTGCAAGAATTTTTTGAAAAGCTCCGCAATGAGCCCGCGCGTTGGGGCAAGCCCTTCGCGGCGCTGCTCGGCGCGCTGGACGCGCAGTTGGAGCTGAGCGCCGCCGCCATCGGCGGCAAGGACTCCATGTCCGGCAGCTTTCTTGACCGCGATGTGCCGCCGACGCTCATCTCCTTCGCCATCGCGCCGCTGCTCGAAGGCGAGCTGCTGACGACCGACCTGAAGGCGGTGGGCCACGGCGTCTACCTCTTCGCAGGCAAAACGCCCGAGCAGCAGACCGCCGCGTGGGAGCGTTTCACCGCGCTTGCGCGCGCGGGCAAGGTCGTGAGTGCGTGGGCGGTCGAAAACGGCCTTGCCGAGGCGGTGATGAAGATGTCCTTCGGCAACGAGATCGGCTTCGCCGCGGAAAATACGGTGCTTGACTGGTTCGCCCCCATGCCAGGCGCGATTGTCGCCGAACTGAGCGATGAAGTCTCCGACGCCGTGCGCATCGGCGTCACCACAGCGGAAAAGGCCATTGCCCTCGGCGCGGACAGTGCCTCCATCGAAGAGCTTGCCGCGCTGAACGACGCCGTGCTCGAAGCCGTCTACCCGACAAAGACGCGGGACAGCGGCACGGTTGAGAGCTTTTCCCATGAAACGAAGACGCGCGTCGCCCCCGCCGTCAAGCAGGTGCGTCCGAAGGCGCTCATCCCCGTTTTCCCCGGCACGAACTGCGAGTACGACACGCAGCGCGCGCTTTCGGAGGCAGGCGCGGACGCCGAGCAATTCATCGTCCGCAACCTCACGAGCGCCGATGTCGCAGACAGCGTCGAGCGCTTTGCCGCTGCCGTCAGGACCGCACAGATGATCGTCATTCCCGGCGGCTTCTCCGGCGGCGACGAGCCGGACGGCAGCGCCAAGCTCATCACCGCGTTTTTCCGCAACGCCGCCGTCCGCGAGCAGGTGACGGCGCTGCTCGAGCAGCGCGACGGCTTGATGCTCGGCATCTGCAACGGCTTCCAGGCGCTCATCAAGCTTGGCCTCGTGCCCTACGGAAGGATCATGGATACCGACGAATCCTTCCCGACACTCACCTACAATGTCATCGGCCGCCACCAGTCCAAGCTCGTGCGCACGCGCGTGTGCTCGACGCGATCTCCGTGGCTTGCGGGAACAGAGATGGGAGATATTTACACCGTTCCCATTTCGCACGGCGAGGGGCGTTTTCTCGCCTCGCAGGAGCTGATCGAACAGCTTGCCGCAAACGGCCAGATTGCCACGCAGTATGCAGGCCTTGACGGATATGCTACAATGGATACTGCTTTCAATCCCAACGGCTCCGTCTGCGCCATCGAGGGCATCACCTCCCCCGACGGGCGGGTGTTTGGCAAAATGGGGCACAGCGAGCGCATCGGCCCCGCGCTTTACCGAAACGTGCCGGGGACTTACGATATGCACCTGTTCGCCTCGGCGGTGCGTTACTTCAAAAAATAGGAGGGCAAGTCATGGCCTATTACTATCCCGATCCGTCTCATACCTTCAGCGAGTACCTGCTCGTACCGGGCTACACCTCGGAGGAGTGCGTGCCCGACCGCGTTTCGCTCAAAACGCCGCTGGTCAAATACCGCAAGGGGCAGGAGGACTGCCCCATCAGCCTGAATATCCCGATGGTCTCGGCGATCATGCAGTCGGTGTCGAACGACACGCTCGCCGTCGCGCTTGCCAAGGAGGGCGGGCTTTCGTTCATCTTCGGCTCGCAGTCCATCGAAAGCGAGGCGGAGATGGTGCGCCGCGTGAAGAGCAGCAAGGCGGGCTTCGTCGTCAGCGCCTCGAATCTCACGCCTGAGCACACGCTGGCCGATGTGCTCGCGCTCAAGGAGAAAAACGGCTTCTCCACCGTCGCCATCACTGAGGACGCCATGCCCAACGGGAAACTCCTCGGCATCGTCACGAGCCGTGACTACCGCGTCAGCCGCATGAGCACAGACCTCAAGGTGCGCGATTTTATGACGCCGCGCGAAAAGCTCATCACTGCTCCCTCCTCCACCACGCTCAAGGAGGCCAACGACATCATTTGGGAGCACAAGCTCAACGCTCTGCCCATTGTGGATGAGAACGACTGCCTGCGCTACTTCGTTTTCCGCAAGGACTACGCCGAGCACAAGGAGCACCCCCTCGCCCTCCAGGACGCGCAAAAGCGCTATCTGGTCGGCGCGGGCATCAACTCCCACGACTACCACGAGCGCATCCCCGCGCTTGTTGAGGCGGGCGCGGATATTCTCTGCATTGACTCGTCCGAGGGCTACTCTGTCTGGCAGAAGAAGGTCATTGACTTCGTGCGTGAGAACTACGGCAATACCGTGAAGATTGGCGCGGGCAATGTGGTCGACCGCGACGGTTTCCGCTTCCTCGCCGAGTGCGGCGCAGACTTTGTCAAGGTCGGCATCGGCGGCGGTTCCATCTGCATCACGCGCGAGACCAAGGGCATCGGCCGCGGTCAGGCGACCTCTCTCATCGAGGTCTCCGCCGCGCGCGACGAATATTTCCGCGAAACGGGCGTCTATGTTCCCATCTGCTCCGACGGCGGCATCGTCCACGACTATCACATGACGCTCGCCCTCGCCATGGGCGCGGACTTTCTGATGCTCGGCCGCTACTTCGCCCGCTTTGACGAATCGCCCACGAATAAGCTCCTTGTCAACGGCGTGTATGTCAAGGAATACTGGGGCGAGGGCTCGAACCGCGCGCGCAACTGGCAGCGCTACGACCTCGGCGGCAAGACGGGTCTTGCCTTTGAGGAGGGCGTGGATTCCTATGTCACCTACGCAGGCTCTTTGCAGGATAATGTCGCGCGTAGCCTTTATAAGGTCAAATCCACCATGTGCAACTGCGGCGTGACCACGATCCCCGATCTTCAGAAGAACGCGAAGCTCACGCTCGTCTCCGCCACCAGCATCGTCGAGGGCGGCTATCACGATGTGATGCTCCGCTCCACCGGCAAGGGGAATGACTGAGCAGGGGCGCGCCAATTGACAACGCAAAGCGCATCCAGCTTATCGCTTATTGGGCGTAGATTTTCAGAAATTCGCGGATCTGCGCCGCGTTCAGCTTTTTTCGCAGGGCAAAAAAACGGCGGCTCGAAAGCCGCTGCACATAACGCTTATCAAAAACAACGATGACCCTTGGCCGATCTCCTGCGTTTCACGGCCAAGGGTCATCCATGGTTCTTAATATCTAACATCATTGACTACCTCTCTTTCTGCGGAGTCACGGCATACAAGATCTTTCCTGTGCTGGGGTGCTCTCTGCTATGCAATGCACCGTTGCGCGGTTCTCATGATGCGGGGAACATTGGAGTGTTTTTCTCAGATCCCTTGCAGCCGTCTTCCCCGTGCCGCCATGGCTCGGGGGTATCCTCACTGTACATTGGTCTCACCCTTTCTTTTTGTACTTAAAGGATAGCATCTTTTTGTGGGGACTGCAATTCGCAAAACAGCAGAAAAAAGCAGTGAAAAACTGTTTAAACTGATGAAATTCTGCACGGTCCCGAATTTTCACTTGACCGATTTATCGCTTTATCATATAATACTATGCCCTGACCTCCGGCGTGGATGTGAAAACGCTCTCAGGCATCCTGGGTCATACCCGGGCGACCTTCACGCTGGACACCTACACCCACACCACCGGCGATATGCAAAAGAGGGCGGCAGAGATCGTAGATGAATTTTTGACCGATATTTTCGGAGAGGAGCTGAAGCCGTGGCAAGAAAATGAAAAAACGGAGAAGGAACTGTCCGCCTGAGAAAGGACGGCCGATGGGAAGGACGCGTGGTCATCGGCTACGATGACAAGGGTCTGCCGAAAACGAAAAATGTGCTGGCTAAAACAAAATCAGAGTGTGTGGAGAAGCTGAAAACGCTGAAGGACGCCCTCGCGCCGCCCGCGCCTCCGAGGATCAAGGCGGATATGCCATTCGGGGACTGGATGGAGCACTGGTATGAGACGCAAAGCAGACCTGCCGCCCGTCCCGGCACACGGCGGATCTACGAAGGCTACCTCCGGCTGTACATCAGACCGGGGCTGGGTCATATCCCGCTGAACAGGCTGACCGCGAAGGATATGCAGCAGTTCTTCGTCTGGCTGAAAACAGAGGGGCGTGCGGACCAATCGGACGGTGAAACGGGGCTGGCGGACTCCCAGCTCCGCAACATCCACAGCCTGTGTTGGCGGGCACTGGAAAAGGCAGTATCGGGAAACCTGATTCCACAGAACCCAGCGTCCGGCTGCAAGCTGCCGCCCGCCCGAAAAGGGGAAATGAATCTCCTCTCGCGGGAGGCCATGCAGAAGCTGCTGATCCAGGCGAAGGAGGAAAAGTACTACGAGTTGTTCCTGCTGGAATTTGCCACAGGACTGCGGCTGGGAGAGCTGACGGTCCTGCAATGGGAGGACCTGAATTTGACCACGGGCGAACTGCGAATCAGCAAGCAGGCGGTGGTCATAGGCTCGGAGGTGGTGGTCACCGAGCTGAAAACAAAGGCGGCGGTACGCACCCTGCTCCTGCCGCCCAAAGTGCTGGAGGTGTTCAGAGAGTACCGGAAAAGGAATGTTTCCAGATGGCTGTTCCCGTCCCCCAAGAAGGAGGACTCTCCTCTGCTGCCCTCGGTGGTGCGCCAGCGGCTGCACAGGCTGTTGGACCACGCGGGCTGTGAGCGGATGCGCTTTCATGATCTGCGGCACCCGTATGTCAAGCACACGACAAAAATTTTTAGCTTGCGCTTGATGGA
>OGXK01000957.1_pt1 | contig 15179 bp, 14 predicted proteins | sample 1576261 | NCBI WGS metagenome assembly OGXK01 (sample SAMEA3541581, study PRJEB24748) | human gut metagenome | biome: human gut; feature: human-associated habitat; material: faeces | place: China | collected 2012 | reverse complement strand
AGAGTAGCTGACTACGGATCAGCCGGTTACAGGTTTGAATCCTGTCGCGGTCACACAATAAAGCCCTTACCTATTTGGTGAGGGCTTTATTATTTTATTCTTATTTAATAATAAGAATAGGTGTATTAGAATGGAAAAGCATCTTTCGTGCAATGCTAGGATTAAACAAGCGAGCAAAGATATTACGTTTATAATTCGAAGTACATATCACATCTATACCATTTTCCTGCACAAACTGATCCAGATTGCCCAGTAAATGATCTTCATCAATATTCAAGTAAGTAAACTCAAGCTGTGGATATTGTTTCTTAAAATACTCTTTGATACCCGCCAGTTTAATTTCATTCCATGTACGCTTTTCTTCGTGAGAATTCACATGGATAAAGGAAATCTCAAACTTATTGTCTTTAAAAGTAGTTATCAATGAATCGAAAGCGATCAAGTCACGCTGGTCGAAACTGGTAAACAAAGCAATCTTATGAATATTCTCAAGAGATTTCTCCGGTGCATTCTCTGGAATTGCATACACAAATGAACGGCTCCGTTCAATAACTTCAGCGGTCACACTTCCTATCAGATCCAGATCTTTCTGATGCTCACCACGAGTACCCATGACGACAATCAAAGGTTTCTCCTGACGAATGTAATATAATATTTCTTCTTCCGGTATTCCTTCACGCAACACACATGTATATTTTACATTCGGATAATCTCCGTTCTGTATCTTTTCATTTATATTCTCCGATAATTTATTCAACTGTTTATGTATGTTTTCTATCATTCCTTTAACCGTTGTCACATCATTTCCTGACGGAACCTGATAGTTTTCTATGTCATACTGCAAACTAGGAATATAAATCGGTGTGAAATGAACATGCAATAAAACAACTTCTGCATGCATACGCGAAGCTACATTGAAGCCAAAATCACATGCTTTAAGAGAATAAGCTGAAAAATCAACAGGAATCAGCACTTTAGGAACTTTTTCAGAGTCGGAGTCAGCAGATTTCTCTTCCAGAATCTCAGAAGACAGCCACGAAGAACTTTCTATAATTTTCAAGGCACGAGGCAAATCACTTTCCTTAATACGTACTCTTACTCCCGATGAAATTACCGGCTGGATGAGATTCACATTATGAATGTACGATTCTATACCTTCACTTTCGAGTACAGACTTCAGGATTTGTGCTTTCGAATAGGTAAGAATGGATAATGTAATAAGTTTATCTTCCATAGACTAAAGTTTTAAAAGGTTTCACACAGAATCATACTTAACAAAAAATCCTAATCAGTAAAATACATACCGATTAGGATTTTGCACTTATTGTCAGCTTTAGGCTGTTTGCTCTTTCAGAATTGCTATTGCTTTATCAAGCACGGTCGTATCGTCCAACATCACCAACCCACCGTCTGGACCGGGTTCCAGATGGATACCTACGCTTTTGCCATCCTTAAAATTATGTCCACCGAAGAAGTTACGTACGGTTTCTACACTCAAGTTTAATTCATCGGCAATGCGATGCATGCTTCCGCTGGGTAATGAATCCTTAATTTTACGAAGTTCATTGAATGTTATCGTTCTGTTCATAGTAATCAAAATTTAAAGTGTTAGACAAAATCTTTTGTTAATTCACGATATAAATGTAATGAAAGAAAATGAATAAGCAAACAAAAATTTAACTTTTTTGCTATACCTGCAATTATTTTGCTCAGAAATAAAAGGATTTGCAAACAACTAATGCAGCCACTACTGCATAGAAATAAGTCAATAACAGAACGGTATGAAACACTTTGATATCAGTTATCTCAAAACCTGTGATAGTATATTGTCCAGAAACATATTGAGCCTGATCGAAATATTTTTTCTCGATAAATGCATACAGCCAGTAAACCAATGAAGCTATTACACATCCTGCAACAGCACCACAAATAATATCTCCCGGATAATGTACTCCTAAATATATACGTGAAAAAGATGGTATCAGTGCCCATATATATATAATGACAGTCATCCAGCAATTACGTATGAGCAAAGCTACAAAGGTAGCTACAGCAAATGTATTGGCAGCATGGCTTGATATAAATCCATATGTTCCTCCCCTGTAGCCATTCACGACATTCACCATATACATTATTTCCGGATCCTGAGCCGGACGGAAACGCATAAACAAGGGTTTGCAAAGCCCTGAAGAGAACTGATCGGCAAGCGTTACAGTCAAAACCAGCATCACGAGTATAAGCAACCCTTGAGTAAATTTGGTATTCTTGAATATGATATACAGCAACATAGCACCAACCGGAATCCATATCTTTGTTCCGGAAACAGTCCACATAAATCCGTCCCAGAACAAGGAAGAACTTCCGTTCAGAGTTAATAACAATTCTTTATCTGCTTCAATCAGTTGCTGTATATCAATCATAAATATCTGTTATTACAGAAAATAATCAGATAACTTCTATTGCCGAAACAGGAAGCCATCCTTTTTTTCCATCTTCCAGACGGATTTCTTTCCATCCTTTCATGGAATTGTCTTCTATATATACCTTAGTACCTTCATGCAGTACAAATAGGTCTGTTCCACTCTCGTTGGGAGTACTTTTAACTGTAATGCTTGGCGACATAACGATAGCTCCTGTACGGTTCAGCAATTCGTCTTTCTGTTCGCTTGCGAAGAAGTTTGCACATACAGCTACGACTAAAAATATGATAGCTGCAATGAAACCTATCTTCTTGAATACAATTCTATTACCAAATATATACAGTGCCAGTCCAGCCAAAAGGAGAAGAAACGCTATGATAGCAGTTACCCCCCATCCGCTTTCACTCATGCAGTTAGTCAGCGATTTTACCCATGTCACAATAAAAACTTCACTTGTAGGAGTAACCTGATCAACTGTTTTACTTCTTGCCATTTCCAGATTGAAACGAATATCGGCATCTCCTGGATTCATCAGTAGCGCACGTTCATAGTTTAATACGGCCTTAGCGATATTTTTATTCTTATAATAACTGTTTCCCAAATTATAATAAATATCAGCCGACTCACCTTCTGAAGCCAAAATAGCTTCATATTTTTCTATCGCATCCGCAAACTTATTTTCCTGATAATCTTTGTCTGCTTCAGCCTTTGTAACAGAGGCAGAAGCAAACTGAAAGAGTCCGATCAGGAATGCTATTATTATAGATAGTCTTTTCATATCAATTTTTGTTGTTCGGTCTGTTGTTAATGTTTGATACTATTCTCCATTTTACTGATAGCTTCTACCGATGTAGTATAAACTTTATCCATTGCTTCGTTTTCATCTCCCGGAGCATAACGAGCAAATTCACATTCATTCAAGGCATTGATAAAGTCTTTTATTACATCATCAGCAACTCCGTATTTCGCCAGCTCGGCTTCTATATTATCTTTCGAAAGTTGTGAAACCGGAATACTCAGCTTGTCACTGATATATCCCCACAAAGCTTTCAATACTTCATCATAGAACTCATTTTTACGATTTTCTGCCAATAGTTTTCCGGCAAGCTTCATTCTCTTGGTTGCCACTTTATTTGCTTTCTTGGTCTTTACTTTAGCCACATTTGCATTTTCGGCCGCCTGCTTACGGAAAAATACCACCAGTCCCACGAACAAAACAAATGGTATGATATACCATAAATAGTAACTGATTGTTCCGAAGAAGACATCACCCTTTGGCATAAGCTTCGTATCGCCCAACTTTATAAATCGGATATCTTGGCCCAATACCTTTACATTTTCCTTGTTCGTAAAGTCTGCAATTACCTGATCGGCATTTCCTTTACCTTTTGCTACATTAATATTGTAAGCCTCAGTTTTCAGCGTTTTATACGAATTTGTCTTTAAATCGAAATATGTAAACTCAACAGGCGGAATCGTAAAGTTTCCAGCATGACGTGGAATGGCCAGATATTCTATTGTCTGACTGCCGGTAAGCCCGCTTCGTGAAACATCGAAATTATTTGTTACCTTAGGATCGTAAACTTCAAAGTCTTCAGGGAATTTCACTTCCGGAGTACTTATCAGTTTCATATTTCCTGATCCGTTGATAGTCAGTTTAATAGTAACAGCATCATTCGTCTTTACATCTTTTGCATTGATAGAAGACGAAAGAGTAAATTCACCTACACCTCCTGAGAAGTTTTCAGGCTTTGCCGGAAGAGGCTGCACGTTTATAGTCAGTTTAGGAGTTACAATTTTCTTCTTCACTTCCCGATAACCACCTCCGTTGAAGAAAGCATCAAACGGATCATCTGAAATTGTCTGTACAGCTACAACTCCTTCGAAAGTTATTGAAGGTATCTCCAGCTTACCTGTCTGCTGTGGGAACAATATATACTGACTCCAGACTGCCGTGTTATAGTTACGTCCTTTATAGTGTTCCAATGAGAAAGTCTTTTGCTGAGGCAATTCTATTTCTTGCGTATGAAACCCTTTCAAGTCCGGCATTTTACCAAACAGCTGACGAAGATTTACAAGCGTATATACTTTATAAGTCAGCAAGATAGCTTCCTGTTCGTGTACAGTGGTCTTGCTGGCAGTTGCTGTAATAAACAAATCATTGTTAGTTATACGTCCGCTCGCAACTTGACTTGCACTCTGAGAAGAACTTCCCTGGCTGCTTTTAGCATTTCCAGCCGACTGATCGGGAGGAAGAACCTTTATAGTTATGGCATTAGAAAATATCTTCTCACCTTCAGCTTCGATACTGGCTGCCGGTATCGTGTAAGTTCCCGCATCACCTGCCATCAATATATAAGTATACGTAATAGAACTGCTTGAAGATACCTTGCCATTAATAATTTGCGTACTACTCTGCTGAGAACGGCTCGGCCCCATCAGCACATCAAATCCTTTTGTTATAGAAGGAGCGCGAAAATCCTTCACTTTTTGTGTGTTGACCGTAAATGTCAAGCGAAATTGATCCCCGCTTACTACCACATCGGGAGCTTCAGCCGTCAAAGTCGCTTTTTTATCTGCCCATGCATATACTGTAGTAAGAATCAACAGTAGAAAGAAAGTAAATTTCCTCATCATTTCCTTATTTCGTTTATATAATTATTCACCTAAAATTACCAGTCTTTTTCCAATTTACGTCCTTGAACCTGAACAGCTTTCTTCACCTTGTCCTGTACGTTCTTTTCGTCCTGCATGGCAGCTTTCAACAGTTGTTCCGCATTTTCTTTCGACATTTGGTTTTCATTCTGCTGCTGTTGCTGGTTGTTCTGCTGTTGGTCTTTCTTATCTTGTTCCTGCTGGTCTTTATTCTGTTGTTGTTCGTCTTTTTTCTGATCTTGCTTCTGATCCTTTTCCTGATTCTGATCTTGCTGCTGTTGCTGGTCTTTCAGCTGCTTTTGAGCAAGTGCCAGATTATATCGGGTTTCATCATCTTTCGGATTATTCCTCAGAGCCTGTTTATATGCTTCGATACATTGAGGCAACTGCTTCGAAGATTGCAGAATCACTCCCATATTATGATAAATCTGAGCCAGTTTAGCCTTGTCTTTCTCTACACGCGATGCTGCTTCAAACTGTTCCATAGCTTCCTTTGCCTTCTGCTGCATCAAGAGAGCATTTCCCAGATTGTACATCGCATCCGTAGACTTCGGTTCAAGCTCCAGTGCTTTACGATAATCGACTTCCGCTTTTACAAAAGTGCTGTCTTTATATAGCTTATTTCCACTGCGCAAATAGTCACGTTCTGTTTTCTGTCCGTAAACTGCAACAGAAACAAACATGAGTCCCAGCATCATATATTTTTTCCGCAACATAAAATCAATTCTGTTTAAAGAGTTTTATATTCTTGAATAGTGGATTCTTACGCTCCAGCAACATTAAATCTGCTGCAAGCAAAATCAAGGCGAGCCATGCCAATACCTGGAACTGCTCATCAAACTCTGTAAAGACCTGAGTCTCCACATCAGCCTTAGCCAATTTGCTTATTTCTGCATTCAATGCCCGTTCTGCATTATTTGTATTATCTACCCGAACATAGATGCCATTACCTGCTTTTGCTATCTCCTGACACATCTGTTCATTCAAGCGGGTTACGATAACATTGCCATCCTTATCTCTACGGAACTCATTCGTTCCTTCTGCCGGAATGGGCGCTCCATCAGGAGAACCAACTCCCAACACAAATACGCGAACACCTTTCTTGGCTGCTTCCTGCGCTGCTTCGACAGCTCCACCTTCATGGTTTTCTCCATCAGTTATAAGTACAATGGCACGACCGACTCCTTCATTTGGAGTAAAACTTTTCATAGCCAGATTAATGGCTCCGGCGATATCAGTTCCTTGTGTTGAGATAAGTGAAGGATTAATGGTTTCCAAAAACATTTTGGCAGAAATATAATCGCTTGTGATAGGCAACTGGGTAAAAGCCTCTCCCGCAAACACAATCATGGCAACTTTATCATTATTGAAAGTTTCCACCAAACGGGAAATTAATTTCTTCGATTTTTCCAGACGGCTGGGAGTAACATCCTGAGCCAGCATAGAATTGGATATATCGAGTGCTACAACAGTTTCAACTCCCTGACGTTTTACAGTTTCCATTTTTGATCCGAACTGAGGACGGGCCAGCATAAAAATAACCATAGCCAGTGCAGCAAAAACGAGCCAGAACTTTACATCTGGACGGTATTTCGATACATCAGGCATAAGATGCGCCAACAACTCCGGATCACCATATTGGGCAATCTTTTTACGTCGGCGATAATTGGAATAGAGATATAGCCCTACCAATATCGGCAATATGATAAGTAGATATAAATAAACAGGTTCTCCAAATCGAAACATAATTATTCTTGAATTTAAGGTATTTTCTTTAATACTGTATTACGCAGCAAAATTTCCAATAAAATACAGAAGAAAGCAATCAAAGCAAAAGTAGCATAAGCTTCTTCCCGCTTACTGAATTCTTTGACGTTCAGTTTTGTTTTTTCCAGCTTATCTATTTCTCTGTAGACTTCCTCCAGTTTTGAATTGCTGGTAGCACGGAAATAATTTCCGTTTGTTGTTCCGGCAATTTGGGTCAGTGTTTGTTCGTCAATCTCTACTGGAACATTGACATACTGAACTCCTGCATAGGTCTGCATTGGATAAGGAGCTGTTCCGTTCGTACCCACTCCGATAGTATAAACACGGATACCAAACTGTTTAGCTATTTCAGCCGCAGTCAGTGGAGAAATATCTCCGCGGTTATTACTACCATCTGTCAGCAAAATGATGACTTTCGATTTAGCCTTACTGTCTTTCAGTCGGCTAATAGCATTGGCAAGTCCCATACCGATAGCAGTACCATCTTCTATCATTCCACGCTGAGCGATATCACCTTTGATACTATTAAATAAATTCAATAATACCCCATGATCTACCGTAAGCGGACATTGGGTAAATGCCTCTCCAGCAAAGACAGTCAGACCGATGTTATCATTTGGACGCCCATTTATAAATTCAGCAGCTACTTGTTTAGCAGCTTCCAAACGGTTGGGTTTCAAATCTTCAGCAAGCATACTGGTTGATACGTCCACTGCCAGCATGATATCGATACCTTCTATTTCTGTATTTTGCCAGTTATCAGTTGTCTGAGGACGCGCCAACACTAATACAATCATGACAAAGGCTACAATTCTCAAAACAAAAGGGGCATGAAGAAGATAAATCTTCCAGCTCTTCGGCGCATTCATATACATGCGGGTAGAAGATACCTGCATAGTAGGCTCTGTTTTCTTTCTACGCATGAAGTACCATACGATATATGGTATCAGCAGAAGTAACAAAAACAGATATTCCAGATTTGCAAAAATCATAGTTCTTACACAAGTTAAATGTTAAAAAAAGAGGTCGATTATGTGGCAAATAACCAAATACAGGCAAACTACAGCACCAATACTTACCACTGAAATACTGCATAGAAGCGCAATTCTACCTTGTTTTGAACGCTTCTCTTCTACCCTGATTTCTGTTGGTTCTTTCTTCACATTCGGATCTTCTTCCACTTTGGTTTGATTAATAAAATCAACGGCATTCACCAGATTCATGTCATTTTCATTCATCATAGGTGCATGCTTAGCAAATTTTACAAGATCGGCCGTCATAAACAGAGTCTTCAAGTCACTGATTGACTGTTGATCTTTTACTTCCAACAAATGTTCAATGATTTCCGAAGATGTCATTTCCAGCGCATTGAATCCAAAGCGATCTTTTATATATGTACGAAGTACCTCGGTCAACTCCGTATAATACAGTTTCGGATCTTCACGTCGCACTTGTTTGTCAGCCTTAATCTCCTCAATCTTCTTCATGGCAGCTTGATGAGGAGGTAATTTAGGTTCAATTTTAATAATCTTGATAATAGGCTTGTTATCGCGGTAACGAATGATAAAGAACACAGCTGCCGCACCCAATATCAGCATAGCAAGTGCTGAATAAACCAACGGAGCAAGATCATTCCAAGTTATAGGCACTTCCCGAATATCTTTTGGTCCAAAGAACTGATCCGGATGTAAAGTATCTACCGGAATCGAATAAACTTTCAACGCCAAAGCTTTCGAGCGGTATGCCTGATCGTTTACCAGAACCTCAAAAGGAGGAAGATAATACAATGCAGAGTCAAATGAAGTAATCGTATACTCTTGTGAGATCAGCCAGCGCTTATCATTATTCAGCAGCTGAGTATCAGGCTTTGCAACATCCAGAATTTCAACACCTGTAACCAATGTATCACGAAGTAACGGCAAACGTAACTTCTGATTAGCATCCATGCTTACCTGAAGTTTTATTTTTGCTTGCTCGCCGATAAGAAGCTGTAAAGAGTCGATGGTAGCTTCTACCGTAACTTGTGCTTTTACAGCTGGAGCTGCAATAAACAAAAGCAACGCACACCATAATGCCTTCACATATCTCTTGCTACTATTGTATTTCATAATTATTTTAGTTTCGTTTCGCAAATAAATTAAGCAATGCTTTCACATAATCCTGATCAGTACGTACTGATACAGCATCCACATTGCTATGAGTGAATATCTCATGAAGCTTTTGCTGACGAGATTTCCACCATTCGTGATGAGTTTTCCGTAAAGATTTTGATGAGGTATCAATCCATTGCTCGTGGCCAGTTTCAGCATCTCTTACTTTCATAAGACCTACATCCGGTAGCTCTTCCAAACGACGGTCGTATACCTGCAGAGCTACTACGTCATGTTTTCTGTTGGCAATCGTCAATGCATTCTGAAAATCACGTTCATCTATAAAGTCGCTCAACATGAATGCCGTACAACGTTTCTTCAAAACGTTTGTCAGATACTCAATGGCACACTGAATATTTGTACGTGTACTCTCCGGCTTAAAGTCCAGCAATTCACGAATGATATACAAAATGTGTTTACGTCCTTTTTTCGGAGGAATAAATTTCTCGATACGGTCTGAAAAGAAAATCACACCAATCTTATCATTATTCTGGATAGCCGAGAAAGCCAGGGTAGCCGCAATTTCCGCAACCATATTTTTCTTCAGCTGCTTCACTGTACCAAAATCCAAACTGTTCGAAACATCGACCAGCAACATGACAGTCAGTTCACGTTCTTCCTCGAAAACCTTTACGAATGGCTTGTCAAAGCGAGCGGTTACATTCCAGTCTATATCGCGCACATCATCGCCATACTGATATTCACGTACCTCGGAAAAGGCCATTCCCCTGCCCTTAAAAGCCGAGTGATACTGGCCGGCAAAAATATTGCTGGAAAGCCCTCGTGTCTTAATTTCTATCTGACGAACGCGTTTTAATAGTTCACTTGTTTCCATTCTATTTTCGGATTACGCTTTGTATTTCCAAAGCAAAATACACCAAATATTACATATCATTTACTTAATGATATGCTTTCTTCTCCAACCTGAGCAATCTGAATCCAAATTGCTCAGGCAAAGTATTCTTTATCGTTCCGATAAATGATTAGGGCACTTCTACTTTATTCAAGATCTTGCTTACAATCTCATCAGAAGTAACATTGGTAGCTTCGGCTTCATAAGTCAAGCCAATACGATGACGAAGCACGTCATGAGCTACAGCACGAACATCTTCGGGAATCACATATCCACGACGTTTGATGAAAGCATAGCTTCTTGCGGCCAGTGCCAGATTAATAGATGCACGAGGAGATCCTCCGAAACCTATCAGGCCTTTCAGATCCTTCAAATCATATTTCTCCGGATAACGAGTAGCAAATACAATGTCTGCAATATACTGCTCAATCTTTTCATCCAGATAAACCTGATGAACAACCTTACGAGCTTCCATGATATCTTCTGCCTTCAAAATTGGAGAAATCTTAATTTTATCACCTGATATATTCTGGCGAATAATCTTCTTTTCTTCTTCCAGCTTCGGATAGTCAATGATTACCTTCAACATGAAACGGTCCACCTGTGCTTCAGGCAATGGATAAGTACCTTCTTGTTCGATCGGGTTTTGAGTTGCCATTACCAAAAATGGTTCAGGCAAGCGGAAAGTTTCTTTACTTAATGTAACCTGACGTTCCTGCATAGCTTCCAGCAAAGCACTCTGTACTTTCGCAGGAGCACGGTTAATTTCATCAGCAAGAACAAAATTTGCAAAAATAGGACCTTTGTTTGTCACGAACTGCTCATCTCGCTGGCTATATATCATTGTACCCAACACATCGGCAGGAAGCAAGTCTGGGGTAAACTGAATACGACTGTATTTAGAGTCGATTAACGATGCCAGTGTTTTGATTGCCAATGTTTTTGCCAATCCAGGAACACCTTCCAGCAAAAGATGTCCGTCGGCCAATAAACCGATTAATAATGATTCAACCAAATGTTTTTGACCAACAATCACCTGATCCATACCAGCCATCAGGTTGGTCACGAATGCACTCTGGCGTTCAATGCGCTCGTTTAATTCACGAATGTCAATAGCTTCAGCCATAATTTCTTTATTTTTATGTTTTCAAATATACATTTTAACTACCGGTCAACTGACCTTTTTTTATCGAAGCCAAAAGTACGGCATTATATTAACAGAAGCAACTAATTTTTATTAAAAAAACTAGTTGCTTCTATCGTTTAAGTCTTATTGGATTAAAGATATTTAAATAATATCGAAACGTATGCCGTTATTTCTTATCAGCCTTAGGTGACAATTCCGGTATTTTAATCGTAGTTCCAACAGGAACCACATCTGCATTTTTAATTATATCTTTATTATGTTGTACCAAATAAGGCCATAATTTTTTATTTCCATAAAATTTGAATGCGACACGCACCAGACTTTCTCCCGGTCTGATGGTATAAGTAGTTTTTGTACCTGTAATAGCATACTCAACCGTATCTGCCAAGGTTTCCCGTTTCACAACTGGAGTGATTGTTTTTTCTGGTGCCGGACTCATTGCTACAGATTCACGCACAGTGTCTTCCTTTGCATGTGGAATCTGCTGAGTTTGAATTACCGAATCCTTCTGAATTGGTTTACGAACAACAGTATCTTGCTTCAAGTCAGAGGCCTGCTTCTCCATAAGAATCCCAACTACAGATTCAGGAATATACCTTCTTCCTGAAAACATACTCCATACGACAATACCTCCTAAAATAACTCCAGCCAACAAAACTGTAGCCAACATGCACCATGGTAAACGAAATATATTCTTTCGAACAGGTTCCTCCTTAATCTCCGGAAGTTCATCTTGAGGCATTTGCATAACATTTTCCGAAACATCTTCCTGCTTATCAGATTTTTCTTCTATAGCAACAGCTTCCACTGTTACTTCGGGAGATGTTTGTGTACTACCCTCTAAACAAGAATGAGATGCTTCTTCTGCTTCTACAAAAGCAGTTTCAACAGTTTCTTCCTCTTGCCCTTCTGTATCATCTTCCAACTCAGAAGTTTCCTCTAAATCATCAAAATGAGTGTTTTCATTAAGCAAAACTGTTTCAAAATGACTAAAAGGCTTGTTTACGGTTTCCCTCATCGTTGAATCTGGAGTAAACGAAATACGTGAGTGTTCTCGTATTTCAATCCTCTCCCCCGTATTTATGTCGATACTTTCACGGGCATCAACCTCTATCAGCTTAAAAGTCCCCAGTCCCTTAATCTTTACATATTTATCAGATATTACAGATTCTTCGACAAGAGCAAAAAGAGTCCTTACAAATGCTTCTGCATCTGCCGGATTCATTTCATGGCGTTGCGCTAGCAAATCAGCCAAGTCCTGCTGTGTGAATTTATCACTCATTATCGGAGATTTTCTTTAATCGTTCTTTCCAGAGATTACTAGGTCTGAAATTCAAAATCAATTTAGGAGGAACAAGGAAGCGCTGTTTAGTAACAGGATTTACAGTAATTCGCTCCATTTTCTTCTTGACTTCAAATGTTCCAAAGTCCTGAATAGCGATTACTTTCCCTTCTTGTAACTCTTCACCCATTATTCCGGTAACTGATGTCAGCAACCGTGCCGCATCCTTGTTGGTATATCCCAAGCGGCGTGACAATTCGCCTATCAACTCTTTATTGTTCATGTCTTCCGCTTAATTATTTAAAAACTATACTAACGTTGCATATAAATCAAAATCGTCTGCATCATAAACCTTCACCTGATGGAATGATCCTGTACGAAGCATTCTGCCTTCATCTTTGATCAAGACTTCCGGATCCACTTCAGGCGAATCAAACTCTGTACGGCCAATGTAATAATCACCTTCCTTGCGATCAATGATTACTTTAAATTCCTTTCCAATTTTATTATGGCTCAATTCATTTGATATTTCCTGCTGTATTTCCATCAGTTCATCCAGACGCTTCTGTTTCACGTCTTGTGGAATATCATCTTTATAATGTTTTGCAGAATAAGTTCCTTCTTCTCCCGAATAGGCAAATGCTCCCATACGATCAAAACGCGCTTTACGGACAAACTCTTTAAGCTCCTCAAAATCCTGATCTGTTTCTCCTGGATGGCCTACCATCAACGTTGTGCGCAGATGAATTCCCGGAACCTCTTTACGAAACTCCTCTATCAACTGATATGTTTCCTCTTTTGTTACGTGACGACGCATCTTCGACAACATATTATCACTGATATGCTGTAAGGCAATATCCATGTATTTGCACACATTATCATGTTCACGCATCACACGGAACAGTTCTTTTGGGAAATGTGCAGGATAAGCATAATGCAAACGTATCCATTTCACACCTGGAATTTCAGCCATACGTTCTATGAGCTCCGGAAGCATTTGCTTTTTATACAGATCAACGCCATAGTAAGTTAATTCCTGAGCGATAACCTGAAACTCTTTTACGCCCTCTGAAACGAGCAAACGTACCTCGTCCAATATTTCCTCCATAGGACGGGATACATGCTTTCCTGTTATAATAGGAATCGCACAATATGAACATTTACGGTCACAGCCTTCTGATATTTTCAAATAGGCATAATGCTTAGGTGTTGTCAGATGACGCTCTATAGCAAAATCTGAATGATATGTCTTACCTAAATCTGCCAATAGTTCATTCCAGTTAAACTTACCATAGAATTTATCTACTTGAGGAATTTCTACCTGCAGTTCTTTCAAGTACCGCTCCGAAAGACATCCCATCACATAAAGCTTCTTCAAACGTCCTTCTTCCTTAGCCTGGCAGAACTCAAGAATCATATTTATTGATTCCTCCTTAGCATCACCTATGAATCCGCACGTATTTATGACTGCAATTTCCCCTTGAGGATTTTCACTGTCATGAGTAACTTTATATCCATTGGCTTCAAGCTGTTTCATCAGCTTCTCCGAATCAACAAGATTCTTGGAGCACCCTAGCGTAATAATGTCTATTGTATTTTTTCTCATTTGTTAGCTGTACCAAACAATGAATCAACAAATTCTCGACGACGGAAGATCTGTAAATCTTCTATACCTTCGCCCAAACCAATATATTTAACAGGTATCTTAAACTGATCAGAGATACCAATTACAACTCCTCCCTTCGCCGTACCGTCAAGCTTTGTTATCGCCATTGCATTCACCTCTGTTGCCAGTGTAAACTGCTTGGCTTGTTCAAAAGCATTCTGTCCTGTAGAACCATCCAGCACCAACAATATTTCATGCGGAGCATCTGGAACAACTTTCTGCATTACATTTTTAATCTTAGTCAGCTCGTTCATCAGGCCTATTTTATTATGCAAACGTCCGGCTGTATCAATAATAACCACATCGGCATTATTGGCAACAGCAGAGCTTAAAGTATCAAAAGCGACAGAAGCAGGATCAGATCCCATTTTTTGTTTTATAACAGGAACTCCTACACGTTCTCCCCAAATCACCAACTGTTCTACGGCAGCGGCACGGAAAGTATCGGCAGCACCCAGATAAACAGATTTCCCTGCTTTTTTAAACTGATAAGCCAGTTTACCGATGGTGGTAGTCTTTCCTACTCCATTCACTCCGACTACCATTATCACGTAAGGCTTTTTCCCTTCGGGAACAGTAAATTCTTCTGAATCGACCGTATTGTTTTCAGTAAGCAGAGCAGCAATTTCTTCACGCAAAATATTATTAAGCTCTTGCGTATTTACATATTTATCTTGAGCAACTCTTTTTTCGATGCGTTTAATAATCTTCAGCGTTGTTTCCACTCCAACATCAGAAGTTATCAGAACCTCTTCCAGATTATCCAACACTTCATCGTCCACTTTAGACTTTCCGGCAACAGCACGAGCTATCTTACCAAAAACGCTTTCTTTTGTTTTGGATAAACCTTTGTCCAAAGTTTCCTTCTTTTCCTTCGAAAAAAAACTAAAAAATCCCATACGGCTTATGTTTATTATCTATTTATGATACAAAGATATAACTATTCTTGTTCACTCACAAATAAATATTATATCATTATTTACGACACCAGATCCTGTAAAGCATATTATCCATCCTCACAAGAGAATAGAAACAATAAAAAAAGTTCCCTTTGTCTTCCGACAAAAGGAACTTTTTTATCTATCAGAAAATAATATTATTTCTTAAAGAAGTCCTGAACTTTTTCGTTAGGAACCATTTGTTCGTCAAAAACGTAAGCACCAGTTTTCGGAGACTTAACCATTTTGATAACCTTAGTATAAGAACGTCCTTCTTTACCTGTCTGAAGGGTTGCGACTG
>OGXK01000950.1_pt1 | contig 15254 bp, 11 predicted proteins | sample 1576261 | NCBI WGS metagenome assembly OGXK01 (sample SAMEA3541581, study PRJEB24748) | human gut metagenome | biome: human gut; feature: human-associated habitat; material: faeces | place: China | collected 2012 | reverse complement strand
GAGGTTAAGGCAAAAAACTCGAAAATGTTTAGAAGGAAAAGCACAGAAAAAACGTATCCATAACCAGTTAAAACTGATATACCAATTGTAGATAGTTTGTCTATGTTGAGTATATAATTTTGATTTTTTTATATAGTTCTTAATTTTCATACTTTAAATGAAATTTTACTTTAATTGAACGTAGATTTCTTTTAACATAATTCTAATAGAGTTTTCAGAATAAAAACTTTTATAAAACTGTTGTTGCTTTTCTTTCATCTCATCTGTCGAAGAGTTTAGTAATTTTAGTAGTTGTTGGGTTAGATCATTTGTATCATTTTTATTAAATGTAATAGCAATTCCTGATGAATCAATGATTGATTTAAAATAGGGTATATCAGAAGTTAATGTAGGAGTGTTAAAGAAGCATGATATTGATAATACACCAGATTGAGTTGCTGAAATATATGGATATACAACTGCTGATGCTTTTTTAAATAGATAACCAACTTCTGTGTCTTTGATATATCTATTTATAAATACAATATTAGAGTTGTATTCATTTTGTGGCATGAGAAAACGACCCTTTCCTGCAATTACTAAAGTGTATTCTTTTTGAAGTTCTTTAGAATTACAAAAAGATTTATATAGGATATCAATGCCTTTATATTTTTCAATACGTCCAAAAAATAAAATATATTTTTTTTTGATATTTTGTATTTCTGGTGGAATATCATTTCCTTCTCTTATATTCTTGGATACTAATGAAGGAAATTCATGGAAAAAAATATTTTTTTCAGGAAATAAATGTTTTAGTTCGTTATATTGAATTCGACTGTTTGTGACAAGATTAGGGCAAGTATATAAACATTTTTTTTCTTGTTTTGCTAAAGTATGATATTTCCACCTTTTGTATAATTCTTTGTCACTCTCATGGGGGTGTAAATCGTGTACAGTGATTAATGTTTTTATGTTGTTTTTATGTAATTTATTAATTAGTGTATTATCTGTACAACCATTTATAAAGTGTACTGCTGTTATGTTATGTTGGAGACAGTAATTTAATAAGAACTTCCGATTTTTTCTTTTGTAAATGCCTAAAAAGAAATCAGCCTTAGATATGATACCATGATGATAATTTACAAACTTACACTGTGATCTCAATTCTGATTTTATATTTTTAGCAAAGAATTGATCTTCAATATCAAATAACATATAAGTTATGTTATCATCAAGTGTGAAAGTGTTTATTATCTCACTTACGTAGGGTCCCATTCCAGCAAAAGACATGCTGCCATATATAAGAACTTTATTTTGCATCATAATATATCTTTTGGAAATTAAATATTGATTTAATATCAGAAATAAAATGCTTGAATGAGTGACGATAGCAACGTATCATCATTCTCAAATGGTAAATTAAATAATAAATGGTAGGAAAGTTTTTAGCGGATAGATATCCTTCTACCCATTGTATTTGGTCAGGTATTCTGCCTGTTATTATTTGTTTATAGGATAATGGAATAGAATAGTCACTTAAGAATTTATCTCCATTGATATCGTCATCATTTAAATGGCAAAGTATTAAGGCGTCTTCTTTTATTGGAAATGTTATACTATTTAGATAAATATGATAACTATGCATTTTAAGATTTAAATTGAGATTATTGCGATAGTCTTTGATAAATTGTAATGCCATTGATTGTAGTGACTCTATAAATTGAAAGTTATTTCTTTCACTTCGTGGTTGTTCACATACTACATCTACATTACTTTCTGATGCCTTAAAATAGAGTGATGTTCCTGAAGGTTCAAATAACAGATGTTCTAATAGTAAGCAATTAACTTGGAAAATATAACTAGAAAAATGAGAAATATTGTTTTCTGTAATCCAAGCTCGGCTTCTTTTACCTAAACGTTTTATACATATTTCTCGTTTTACAAATTGAAGTCCAATAATGTTTGAACTTAATTTTTTATGTGACAAATAATTTTCAATCATGGACTGTCCACTACCATTCATGCTATTATTTATCAATCCAATTTTTCCTTTGGTTAATTTTTTTTCTTTTATATATTGATTTAGTAAAGAAGCTTGTTCGTTTATAATATTCTTTTGCTTTTCAATTAATATTGATAGAATATCATCAAATTTATGTTCTTTTAAATCTGATTTTAAAATAACTTTATTATAATCAAAATCTTTAATTTTAGATTTTATATATTGTGAGATTTCCGTATGATCTGAAATAAGTAAAGCATTAAAAATTTGTTTCCATTTCATTTCACGGCAATCAGGTAAGTATTCGATGAATCTTTTAATGGGATTATCGAATTGAAGTAAAGGTAGGCGAAGTAAATTTCTATTTAAACGTATGTAATCTGTTTTTTCTGAGTAGATTAGCTCATAACATTGTCTAATGAAATATCCCTCTCTTGCTACAAATAATAGAGATTCAATGTTTTCTTCACTTTTTATTTTATGTATCCATTTACAGAATTCAAGCATGAGTGGACCTAGTACACAATACCCTATGCGATAAGCATTAGTTATGTTGTTTTGATTTTGACTCTGACGTAATATAAAATTATAAAGATGATCTTGGAGTATATCTTTCTTATTAAATTTTATATACTGTGGTGAAGTTATTGGGTTTTGGATACGCTCTAAAGATTTTATTCCATATTCTTTAGGTTTTTGTATATCGTTATTAAGGTCGTCGCCTATATGTATTAGTTCAGATGGATGAATTTGTAGCTTTTTTAAAACGATAGGAAATAATTTTCCAGTACGTTTAGTTTCTCCCTCTTCTCCAGAGATAAACATATAATCATACTCAACATTTATTTTCTTCATTATCTTTTCAAATACTGAGCGAGGAAGATACATATCTGTTGTTATAATTATTTTTTTATTCTGTTTTTTACACCATAATAGTATATCTATCATTATAGTGTTAGGTATTACATTTTGGATTTCACATTGTTCCTCAATATTTCGTAATCTGTTTCGGGTGATATGATCATAAGGGAGATTCTCATAAATCATTTCAATATTTATTTCTTTTCCCTTTTGGGCCTTTCGTGCTTTATGCTCTGCTAAGATTCTTGCTTTAGGAAAGCTTTTTAAAAGCTCTCCATATTTTTCTTGGTATTTTATAGTAACAATATCAAAAATAGATTTGTAATTCGTTACTGTTCTAAAAATAAGTGTATCAAATACATCGAATGATATATAATTATAGCATGAAAGCTCTTTTTTTAATAATTCATTATTTAGCATATCGTTTATGGATTATTTAGAACAGAGTTGAAAATGGTCATTATTTCATCTGTATATCGTTGCTCAGAAAAATTTTCAATTGCTTGTTTCTTGCCTTGTTCTCCTATTTGCAATCTATATTCTTTATTGTTTATTAGATATTTTAGCTTGTCAATTAATTCTTTTTTTGAATTGTAAAGCATGCCTGTTTCATTTTCTTTGATAATTTCAGGAGTAGCCCCTCCATTGCGCCCTATTACGGGTAATCCAGCCATCATGTATTCGATTGTAACCCTTCCAAAAGCTTCATAAGGACTCGACATGATTGCAATATCATATTGATGTCTTGGTATTTTATTGGCAGGACAATATCCTTTTAAAAATATAACATCTTCTAGTTTGTGCTCTTTTATATAGTTAGTTATTATAGGTTTATCTATTCCTTCTCCCCAAATATCTAATTCTATACAACTATAACCTGATTCTTTTAAATTATTAATAGCATAAATAATATCTAGTATTCCTTTCTCTTTAGATAATCTACCTACAAATAAAATTTTTATTTTGTTTTGTTCTTTTTCTTCAGAAAAATCTGTTTGTGCATAATAAGGAACTCCATTATAGATTAGTTTTGTCTTAGTTTTAAAGTAGGGGAGAAATTTATTTTTTACGGCTTGTGATATACAAATTGCGTAGGTAATAGATTTATTGAGTATTTTAAGATATAAATTTTTTCCTATGTAAAAATTGAAATGAAAGTCTTCGTCTGATAATTCTCTTATGTGTATTATGTGAGGTATTTTGTAAATTAGTGATAACAAAATACCAGCAGTAGGTATGATTGTATTTGTATAAATTAAATTAGGTCTAATTTTGTGTTTACGTAGTTCTTTTATTATCTGTATATCGCAAAATATTTCTTGTTTAAGAAAATAAAGTCCCCAGTAAATCTTATTAACGAAATAGTTTTTAAATGGTGGATTATACATAGTTGCACTAAAATTTATTGGCACTATATAGTATTCTATATCTATTTCATGCAGACGTTGTTCAATCTTGCCTTCACTTGGTATTAATAAGATGATACGATATCCTTTTAATTTTAAGCATTTTAAGACAGACAACATTGATTGTACTGCACCGCATAAATCAACATGACAACAAATTGTTAAAATTGTCTTCATAAAGAGAGCTACTTATTTTTTAGAATTATATTAGTTTTAATTTGATTTTGTTGGATAATATATAAAGCAATGCCAAGCGTCAATGATCCTGAAAATATTAGAGCGCTATTTGCCGGGGATATAAGGTATAGATAGAATATATAGAGTTTGGCAAAAGAGCCCTCAGGTGTTACTTTTGTTCTAATTACTATCCATAATAGTTGAGCATACAAGATTAAACCTATAATTCCAAAATATACATATATAGTAGTAAATGCAGTATCTACAGGGTAATAATCTCGCTTATCTCCAAGTTTTTCAATGATTTTTGCATAATGTCCATTATATCCTGGAACTCCATTTCCAAATAGAGTTCTTAAAATATTACCTTCATTGAATTCTGTAAACATGTATCTGGCCATTTCTATTCGGATATCTTCTTCTTTTTCATTGCTACGTTTTACTTGATGTGATGTCATTTGAACGTATTTTATGATAGCATTATCACTATCACTATTAAGCATCATTTGATATATTGGGCCACTACATATAAACATCATTATTCCAATGAAAACTATTATCCATTTGTGCTTTATTTGCCATAAATAATATATGAAAGCTATAATGACGGTAGCAAAGAAAGGAGTTCTTGTTCCTCTCATTAGTAATGTGATTGCTACAGGAATTAGAAGAAGATAAAAAAGCTTTTTATTTTTATATCGAGTCAGTATGAGAAAGATTATTAGTATTACAAAATCTCCTCCTGGAACCCCTAATCGAATTACACCGCGCTGGGCAAGGGAATTAGCTAAATCTTCTATGGTACTTTCTTTTGAATATCCAAATAAAGGTGTAGGCAAAGTATATAACCCTATTATATAACATATTACATACAATATGTATATTATAATTATTGCTTTTACTAATGTTTGAGTTGATATTTTATATTTCTGTAAAACGAAATATATTAATAAGGGAAAGGCACCTCCTATTGATCCCATAACAATCATACTACTCCATGGAGGTTGTCCCCAGAGAATAAAGGCCCATATAATGGATAGTATGAACATCATAAGAAGCTTAGAAACTATAGAGGAGGTATTGCTTCCGTTTATATGTTTTAATATCCTTTTAGAATATAATATTAAGAGTAAAGAAAAAAATAGTATAGCGACTCCTCCATAAAATGGAATTTTGGTCTGTACATAATAATTGTTGAAAAATGCATTTAATATACAATATATTAGTACAATTTTCCATTCTGGACGGTATAACCATTTTGCCATATTATTGATTCCTTTTTGATTTTAGTTTTTTATACAGAAAATTTACTTGATTCTATGATATATTTATTATATCAAATATTCCATATATATTCCCACATTTCTTTTGTTTCATTTTGTATATCTGGTATGCGCTTTAATAATATATTTTTTATTTCTTTATTTTTTTGAGTATCAAGAAACTCGTTTACTTTATTTAGACATGAACTTATATTTTTTAAGTCTAGTACACAATCGGACATATTATAGTCTTTAAATAGTTCTTCATATTTATGACTCCAACTAGTTGCAAGACAAGGAACAGCTGAATTTAAAGCAGATGCTACACCATGAAAGCGAGATGATATACATAAATATGATGATGCTATTAAACCTTTTACTTCTAAGGCATTAATATTAGTTATAACTTCAATTCTTTTTTGAAGCTTTTCTCTGCATTTATAAGCTAATTGTTCATCTTGTATGCCTTCATGATTAAGTAAGTAAACTAAATGTCCTTTCTCTTCTACACATTCAATAATACTACTCAGTAAATTCACATAATCGCTAAAGGAAATTGCATTTTTATCAATCATTCGCATATTGGGAATAATGCAAACACCATTTTTTAGATGCTCATATTTGGAAGGGATTGTACCTTTAATTAATGATGTGAAATCAGTAAACATCTTAATTTTATTCTTGTCTACATTATTTGTTAATAAGTAGTTGAGAGAAACTTTCTCACGTGGAATGATTAAATTTGCATATGAGCTTAGGAGTGCTAATAATTTTTTTGTATTAGGTAAATTGGCAGGACCAAAGGCTTGTGGTAGAAAAATAATTTTAGTTCCTTGCATACTATATTTTTTTAATTGGTACTGCCAAAAGTCAAGTGTAAATTTCGAGTGATTCCATTGGTCTGTAAAGGAAAATCCACTAGCATCTATAAAATAGTCTGCATTTTTTATGGGGCGGCTATCATAAATGGGATAAATTGGAATATTTAGGTGATGTAATACACCATAAAACTTTAATTTTTTTAGTATTCTAATATATTTTGCATAAGGTTTTTCTTTTATATTTAAATTTGTTTGAATGTATTGAAGTCCTTGTTTTATAGCAAATACTGGAAGGTAGATTTCTGCATTAGGATATTTATTTCCTATTTCTTGTAAAATTGCATAGAGCATTAATTCTGCTCCTTTGTTATTTGTTTCAATACCTGATAAAACGATTTTCATTTTACTATCAATGATTTAATTTTTCTTAATATACGGATTATTAATAATTGGCTTAATTTTTCGCGTTTCACTGCATTAGATATTTTCCTTTTAGCTTGTAGAACAACTTCTTCGGACGATAATGCTTCATATTTTATGAATTGAAGGAATTCCTTTCGAGCTTTTTTTATTTGAAATTCTGGTAGTATTGAAGTATCTTGTTGGTGATATAAATAAGAATTTATTTTGAATGGTATTACACTTAGTGCTCTTGAATAATAGCTTACAGTTTGTTTTCTTTCGTTTATAAATTGGCCTTTTAATAATTCATTTATATCTGCTTTTTTTGTTGAAATGTATCCTTTGTCTTGCATCTCTTCTATTAAAGATTGGCCTATTTGAGTTCGAGTGATTATTACAGAATTTCCTTTGTTGTAGTCTATTTCACTCATTCCCCATGGATCTCCTAATACAATATCTGCTAGAGTATTTAGTTTGTCATAGCATACTCTACAGCGTGGAGGAGTATACATATCTTTTAGAGCAAATCTATAAAGATTGGGAAATATATATTCCTCTCCTTTTTCATTATAAATTACTACAGGAGCATTTTTATATGAATAATATGTATTATCTTTTGTGAAATTTTTTCTTCTCCAGTCTATTTTGACTTTTTCTGTTCCATGAAAATAACTTAACATAGCGTTCTGAATACCTTGACATAGAGTTCTGTCACAGATTAGTCCTACACGATATTTTATATTTTTGTATTTCTTTGAAATGCTATCTAAAGCTACAGACCCTTGAATATGACACGGAAGACCTACTACTGCAATAGAAGTATATTGCTGTGTTTCTCTTAGTACAGAAAGGATATCTACAGGAGTGTAGCACGATTTTTGACATTCGTATAATTGTTCGAAATTGGTAATTAATGTTGCAGATACTATAGGTACTTTTCCAAATGACATTTTACAGACTATAGCTGCATCTATTTTATTTGTTTGAAAAAGGTATGTTAGTATAGCTGTACAAAGGCCTCCACTTTGTGCATTTGAAAAAATCTTTTCATTAGTGGCCTTTCCGGTCATAACTGTTAGTATATTTCCAATATATTTATCTTTTTGATTGTTGGCATCTGAATTATATTCCTTCTTTAACGAAGGACATACTTTTACGCATAAACCACAATTTATACATGATGCATTAACTGTTGCAAATTTTCTTCCTATAGAAGAAAATTTGAACAATATGGCATCTTTAGGACAAATAGCTTTACAGGCTCCACATGCAGAACACATTAAAGCATTTGAAACAGGAATTATATTATTCATAAATAAAAGAAGAAATTACATTTTTTTTCTGATTAGTATATTATGTATTTTGCTAAAAATAAATATCCGTTCATCTTTATTACAACCAACAAATAATATGATTAAAGTTGTGTAAATAATAACTATTATACTACTCAATATAAAAAAAGTTATACTATCAGATGCCTTAAATGAAAGACTAATTGGTAATATAATAGCTATTAAACAGACTTTCAAGATATTCAAATATACTTTAGAAAAAAAAATGGATGGAGAAAGTTTGATAGATGTTTTCATCATCCACAAACGAGCCATTAGGCAGACTTGAGATATGAAAATAGCAATAATAAAAATAGCCTCAGGGTCAGTTCCATTTTTTAAAGTTAAATATGCTATAGGAAGGTTCATCATTTGTAATCCTCCCACTATTATTTGATAATTTCTAATTCTTCCAGTTGCATGTTGGGCTGTAATAAGTGGCTGTGATATTGATTCGCTTAATGTAAATATTAAGATTAGTCTAATAAATTCTACTGTATGTTCAGGAACGATACCTAACCATAGCTTTAAAATGTAGTTTGTATTTAAGAATATTGGTAGAGTTAATATAAGTAAAAGATAAAATGAAAATCGACCTCCTTTAAATATAAGTTGCATCATGTAATCATAGTTTCCTGCAGCATAGGATTTCGTTATTTGTGGGTTTATTGCCATCATAAAACTAGTAACAAAATTTTGTGTTGCTGTATTTACTTGGAAAGCAATACCTCTTGCTGCATTCACAGCTGGACCAAAAAATAAGTTAATTAATATATTGCCTCCTTGATCACGGAGTAATGCTGAAGAAGAACCAATGAAATTCCATCCTGCAAATCCAAACATTTGTTTTAATAAACTTTTATTCCAGTAAAAACTATAAATACATTCTTTAAAATGTAATTTGCAGTAGTAACCATATATAAAGCGAATAATTAATGAAATAGAACATATTAAGCAAGCATAAAAAATTAACTTGTCTATTGGAGAAACTACTATTAGAAATGCAATGCTTAATTTTAAAATAGCTTCTAGAATGCTTATATATGCAAAAGCAGACATTTTTTCATGTGCAATAATAGCTGCATTATAAGGTACGCTGATTAAGTTGATGACAAAAGTAATTATTGAAAATTGAAAGGTCCAGTTTGCTGCTTCAATACGTTCTATGGGAATATTCATTTTTATATTGAGAAACCATAATCCAATTGTTTCTGCAATTAAAATGATAATAGTTGCTAATATGATTTGAATGGTTACAGCCGTAGAAAAAATATTTTTTAACTTTTCAATGTTTCCTTTCCCTAATTCATAAGTTATAAATCGACTGATTGCTGTAGAAAGAGAAGCTGAGAGTATTGAAAACATTGTTACAACCCCACCTACTACATTATAAATACCAAAATCATCTACCCCAAGCGCGTTTAAAACAACACGTGAAGTGTAAAGAGTTACTGCCATCAGTAATAACATTCTTACGTACAGTAACATTGTGTTTTTGGCAATTCTTTTACTACTTCTTGAAGTTTCAGACATAAAAAATCTAGTCTTAAAAATTGGTAATTTTTAAATTATGAGTGCTTTTGAAACTATATTTATACTTTAATCTACTTGTTGAATTCTATTTTATCTAATTTGATTTTTTAACTTCTTCCAAGATTCTTTTCCTATTAGTATCCATATTCCCGTACTACATACTATAAAAAAAATAACTCCTACTAAAATTATTTTTCTACTAGTGCTAGAAGGTTCTAGTGGAATACTTGCTGGTTCTACTATCGCGAATACTGGTTTTTCTTCCTGTATTTTTGCTCGGGCTACCTGTAACTGTTGTGCAACCTGACTATATACCTGATAGGCAAGGTTCATATCGTTTTGCAAACGTTCCTGTTCAGCGCGTACACTTTGGAAAGCAATATTGCGGTTGGTATCAAAATAGTGGGCATATTTGCTTTGAGCTTGATAATATTCCTGTTGGCGTTCCTTATAAAGCTCTTCCAAGTAGGCGCAGTCTTCTTTAGCTTTTTTGATACGGTAGTCGATAATATACTGCTGGAGTTTTGTTACTACGCTATCAGCTACAATAGCAGTGACCTTTGGGTCTTGTAAAGTGACTGTAACAGTAGTCATAGCTGTTTTTTTATCTACATTGGCTGTAATCACTTTTCTTAGATTTTCTACTTTTTGATACTCTTGTTCAGTTAGCTGGAAAGGGTTTAATACAGATACTGTGTCGACTTTTTCTGTAAAAAGTGATTTGATTGCTTCGATTGCTAAACTTGGAGCTGCTTTGATATATCCCCACCACGGAGTTTTTTGTTCATCTAGATAGGCTACCAGCGTAGTATCCAGTTCTCCATCGAGTGTCTGTACATGGGTATTAAACAACTCAAGTACAAAGGGAGTAGATGCTACGATATCTGGAGCTAGGGTTACATTCAGTGCATCATTACTGCTACTGGTTGCTCCTCCACCTAGGAAAGAAGATGCCAGGCTGGCAAGTCCTCCACTTGTTTTATCTCCGTTCATCTCGGGAGAAAGAGTGACTGTTACGGTGTATTGTTTAGGAATACTCAGGGCAATGATAATACCCAGCACTACGCCTACACCGGCTGCTTTATAGAGAGTCTTACGGATGGCATAGATACGGCGTAGAATATCCATCCAGTCTATTTCGAGTTCATCGTTTTCCGGATCCTGTACGTCCGGTTGCTGATAATTCTTGTTTTCGGTCATATATGTTTATGTGAAAAATACCACAGTCGGCACGGCTTGGTAAGTGAGAAAAGTTGCAGTAAAGTGTTCCTTACCGTGCTCCCTGTGGCTTATGAGAAATCTATATTATTTTATCAAGTTAGCAATGGATGCTGCCATGGTTCCCAGTGAAGCGAACGAAGTGGCATAGCCCAAGATGCTGCTTAACTGGTTCGGCTTGTGGCGCTTGCTGGGCACGATGATCTCGCAGCCCGGCTCGATCTGCTTCTTGCCGCTGCCTTTCACTTCGGCTATCTGGCCGTTCATGTAGACAATGAACTTCTTGCTCTTCTTGGCGTTCTGGCTGTAGCCTCCTGCCTGGCTCAGGTAGTATTTCACACCTTCTCCCTGCTTGTAAGATACGGTGTTGCTCATCATTACTGCACCGCTGATTTTCACGGTGTTCACGTATTCGGGCACGCTGATCACGTCGCCTGCACGCAATACGATGTCGGCATCGCTGCCCGGATTGGCAAGGGCTTCTTCCAGGTTGATACCTACGGTAAAGGTATCGAGTACTTTCAGACCGAGTGAGTCGATGGCTCCGTTACCCATTTCCTTGCGCATCATATCCACTACATCCTGCATGCGGCGTTTCTCTTCGTCGTTTGCTACACGGGTAAGCTTGGCTCCCTTTACGTAGGCAAACTGAGTGGCGCCTCCTGCCTTGGCGATGATGCTGCTGATGCGTTCGTTTTTGCTGCTCAGGGCATAGGTTCCGCCGTAAAGCACTTCACCGTCTACTACCACGTTCTGCTGTGCGCTGTAGCCCGGGCTGCGGCGTACGAATACCTGGTCGTAAGGCTGGAGAGTGAATCCCGGTTCGCCGTCTACCACAAAGCCGTCTTTCAGGCCGAAAGAGAAGTTCTGTCCGATGGTAGCGGGGCTTTCGGTGCTCTTCGGATCTTTTACGCGGCGTGCCACGTCGACACGTACTACGGAAGCCGATTCACGCAGACCGCCTGCGGTGATTACGAGGTCTTCGAGGGTCATGTTGTCGGCATACGGATAGTCGCCCGGATGAGCTACTTCGCCGAATATCTGTACGTTGCCCAGGTCTTCCAGGTCGTGGATGCTGGGGATGTAGAGTACGTCGTTTTTCTGCAACGGGATGTCGGGCTGGCTGCCGTCCATGATGGCGCGGATGTCTATCTGCTTCACTTCGCGGGTCTTGTTTTCACGTTCGCGGTACAGTACGGCACGACCGGTAAAGGCGTCGGCCATCAGTCCGTCGGCTTTCTCTACCAGTTCGCGTACGGTGTTCAGCTTGCCGCCCAGCTCGTAGATGCCCGGACGGTATACGGCGCCGCGCACTTCCAGCTTGTTGGTGAAGCGGTCCAGAATGGCTTCGGCGGTGATTACGTCGCCGTCGTGCAGCTGGCATACGCTGTAGTCGGTGTCATCCACGGTGTTTACCTGATATTCCTTACCGTTCTGGCGTACGATGCGCAGGCTCTTGGTATAGGCGTCGCTGGTAAATCCGCCGGCATATTTCAGCAGGGTAGAAAGGGTTTCGCCTTTCTTCATTTCATAGCGCATGGGGCGTTTCACGTTGCCTGTAATCTGTACCAGTTCTTCGTAGGCAGGAACGATGATCACGTCGCCTTCTTCCAGGCGGATGTCGTCGCGGGTCTTGCCCTGCATGATGAACTGGTAGACGTCTACCGTAGCTACGGTCTGTCCGCCGCGCGATACTTTCACGTTACGGAGGCTACCGATGTCGCTCACACCGCCTGCACGGTAGAGGGCGTGGAATACGGTAGAGAAGGCGGAGAGGGCGTAAGTGCCCGGCTGTATCACTTCGCCCATCACGTTGATCTGGATGGTACGGGTGTTGCCCAACGTGACGCGTATCTGGTTGCTTTGGTCGGAATAGATCTTGCGGAGCTCGCCGGTGAGGTACTGCTGTGCGCGCTCGATGCTCATGCCGCTCAGGAATACGGGGCCGAGCTGTTCGAGGTTGATGGTTCCGTCGGGCGAGATCTGCTGGCGGATGGTGTTCTGGCTGGCTCCCCAGATGTCGATTACCACTTCATCGCCCGGACCGAGACGGTAGTTGGGCGGGGTGGCTATGTTGACGTTCGGTTCGAACGTAAGGTTGCGGGTATTGAAGATGTTGCGGCCGAATACGGCGTCCTGCTGTGCCACTTCCTGTGCCTGTGGCTGTTCGTCGAGCAGGGTAGAGTTGTCTTCCTGCACTTGCTGGCGCAGACGTGCTTCTGCCTTGGCAGTTCCGCTCAGGTCTTCCGAGCCGGTGTTTGTCTGCTGTTCGTACATTTTCTTCACGCGTTCCGCCTGTTCGCGGGTTACGCCTCGGCGTGCCAGCTCGGTAGCTATGGTACGCTGGTCTTTGCCTTGTTTAACTCCATCTTTAGCATATTCCAGCACTTGCTGGTCGGTCATGCCCGACTGCGCCATGAGCAGGGGCGAACATGCCATAAAAATAACAAGTGATAAAGCTTTTAGTTTCATGCTTGTCTGTTAGTGATTTTATATTGTTTTTCTGAATTTACTCTTCGATGGTTTCGCACCAGGTGTAGCTCACTTTGAGCAGGGCGGTGCTTTGGGGCATTTCGATGGCGATGTAGTGGCGGCCTCCGTAGCGGAGGAACTTGCCGGTCACACCGTAGAGCGGACCGCGGCGTACTACCCGGACGGGGACGCTGCGCTTGCCGCGAAGCTTTTCGGAATCGATGAACCGCGTGCCCTGGATGTCGGGGTTGGTGGCATGCATGAAGTTCTGCATGTCGCGTTCGCTCACCGTGCAGTAGTCGTTGCCGTTGCGTTCCTTCTTCAGGAAATAGACGGGCAGCGGGGCTTCGGAGGCGAACTGCCGGCACCAGTTGGCGTCGTAGGGACGGTGGATGAAAATCAGGTTGTGGATGGCGGGTACGAGTATGTGGGTGCATTCACCCTCGTGTCCGGTGTCGCGAAGTTCGTATGTCATGGGGATGTAATGCTCAATGCCCTGCTCTTTGAGATAGTCGGCTACAAGCAGCTCTTTGTTGTACACCGTTTGCAGGGGCAGCCATACCTGTTCTTTTTCCATGTCTGTGGATGTTTGTCCTTCTGATTTTTTGTTCCCTTTTTTCTTGATTGAATGTTTGTTGAGGTACGGATGCACCTCTCTCTCCTTCCTAGCGTCTGAAAAACACTATGAATCAGTTTGTTATCTCCAAATACGGAAGATGACGCACATCGTGCTTCTGTCTAGGATCCGCTCCCACAGCCGCATAGGAAGTCGTTCTTCGCTGCAAAGATAACAAATAATGGGCAGAAAGGTTCACTCAGAAGGGCTTTAACTTGCGTTTGTTGAGCTTTTTTGTGATATGTTATTGACGTTTCAGCATGTTTGCGCAAACGGTTGCCCGATTTGTCGATTTGTCCGGATTTTGTCGATTGGTACGGATTGGGTGACCGGACAAGTGTTGCTGCTGGTCTTTCGGTCTGATTCTGATGCGTAAAGATGTTCCGGAAACGGATGCGATGGGCAGACGATGTCCGGAGATTTTTTGAATATTCGTACGAAAAGCCGGAGCTTTTGTACGAATATCCGGGTAAACTTCCTGATGTTTACTTCAACTTTTCAGCTTTTTTTCCCGTCGGGTTGCCTTTTCGGGAGTCCGTGCCTACGGAAAGCTGCTTCAGAATCCTGAACTCGTTTTCTCCCGGCTCCTCGTCGGGATCGGCCTCGCGTACTATCAGGTTCGACTTGTGCATGATGCAGCTCTCTATGATCAGCCTCAGGGTAGTTACGTCGAAATCTATCTCGCACACCTGTTCGGCTGCCTTGAAGAAGGTGGCCAGCGTCTTGAAACGGAAATTGCGGACGGTGTCGAAACACGTGTGCGTGCCGATGCCCGTGATGCGCTGGATTTCCGACTTCGATACGTGCGACAGGGCGTACAGTGTATCGATGAACTTTCTTAACTCTTTGAGCCACTCGTCTATCTGTTGCTTCGTAGGCTCGCACGAAGCGTATAATTTTCCGAAATATTTCATTAGTCTTGTCTCTCGGGGTTTATCTCTGCCGTATAGGGCAGTAATTAATACTCTGCCAATCGGTATTTTTACCGATGAAAGACAAGAACGGAAGTTTACCTGTCAGGTTCTGTTGATGACACAAAGATAACGGAAAAATCGTGGCTGAACGTTTTTCTTTGCGAGAAAAACTTCCCTTGCTTTTACTCTTTCTTTTAATATATAATCATTAGTGTCCCGTTAAAATGGGACGAGTTAAACAATTAATCAAAAAGCCCCGG
>OGXK01000931.1_pt1 | contig 15408 bp, 16 predicted proteins | sample 1576261 | NCBI WGS metagenome assembly OGXK01 (sample SAMEA3541581, study PRJEB24748) | human gut metagenome | biome: human gut; feature: human-associated habitat; material: faeces | place: China | collected 2012 | reverse complement strand
GCATTGCGACATACACCGGAAAAAAGCGGCATGACAGCAACATGGGATAGCTATGTCCTGCCGTGAACAAGAACAGTGAAATCCCATGAAAAGAAAGAAAGGAGAACTGAAAAATGAATGAAATACGGATAAGAGCAGTAATGAAACGAACGGGGTGCGGGCATGAACTTCACACCTCTTTCTGCCGGAAACAGCAGTCAAAAATTGAAGTTCTATATAGTATGTAATAAAGGAAATAAAAATTGTCTCGAACATGAGGATGAACCGCCCTAAACGGTCGGCTATCCTCTAAACAACAGCGAACAGTGCGGTGAATGTGCCAAGTGCGTTAGGACGCAACTCAATATCCTTTGTACCGGAGAAAACCCGAAGGATTGGGGATTCGCCCGCTTTGATGAAAAAAAGTTCTCGCAACTGGTGCGTTCTTACTGTTGGTTTGAAAATAGTATTGATGATGTATGGGGTATTATTGACTCCATAGACGACTCCCGTACTTATCCTTATAGTAACGAACTGCTGCATTGGCTTAAGCGAGTAGGTTATAAACGGTATTTCAACCGTTCCCGATGGATGCGCAAACTGATGTTGAACATAATTTTTAAGTTCAGTAAATATCCGCATTATATTTGTGTTGCTTGGCACAAAATGATAGGAAGATGAAAACGGCAATAAACTCGTAGAGCTGATTCTTATACATCCAAATTACAATCAAGATATGAAAGCAGGTTAAGAAAAATATAAAATAAAAAATATGGCTAAGGAAAAATTTTATACATCAGAGAGGAATGTACAAATCGTGTTGTCGTTGTTGAAAGCCAATGGTATTAGAAAGATTATAGCTTCACCGGGTGCTACTAACTTCACATTTGTAGGTAGTGTGCAAAATGATCCATTCTTTGAGGTCTATTCTGCTGTGGACGAACGTTCGGCAGCATATATGGCTTGTGGCATGGCGGCTGAAAGTGGAGAAGCTGTGGCTTTGAGCTGTACGGGTGCGACCGCCTCGCGTAATTACTATCCAGGATTAACAGAGGCTTTTTACCGCAAATTGCCGGTGCTTGCCATCACTTCGCACCAAGGGACAGATAGGATAGGACAACTTATTCCTCAGAACATAGACAGGCGTATTCTTCCGAATGACATAGCACGGCTTTCGGTAGAACTGCCTGTGGTCAAAGATTGCAGGGACGAAGACTATGTCGTGATGGAAGTAAACAAAGCCATGCTTGAGTTGCGCAGGAATGGAGGAGGACCGGTTCATATAAATTTGATAACAACCTACAGTCGTGATTTTTCGGTGAAAGAATTGCCTCATGTGAAAGTCATGCGTCGCTTCCAAGCCTGGGATGAACTGCCTGTGCTGCCTGAGGGAAGAATAGGTGTTTATGTGGGCTCTCATACACATTTTTCTGAAAAACAAAATAGGGCTATTGATCGCTTTTGTGCCACTTATGACGCTGTAGTGATTTGCGACCATACGAGCGGCTATTACGGTAAATACAAGTTACTTCCGACGCTGGTCCAGTTGCAATCCGATATCACTTCACCATTCCCTCCATTGGATTTGATGGTTCACATCGGGGAAATATCAGCAGCTTCTTTCAACGATACAATCCCAGCAAAGGAGGTTTGGCGAGTAAGCGAAGATGGGGAATTGCGTGATCCGTTTAAAAAACTGACAACGGTATTTCAAATGTCCGAAGAAATGTTTTTTCTGCATTATGGGAAAGATGGTTGCAATCGGCACGTTTTGATAGATGAATGCCGAGAACTGTTTGGTGAAATCTATGAGCAAATTCCTGAATTGCCTTTCTGCAATATTTGGACTGCCATGCAGCTATCTTCGAGACTTCCCAAAGGAGCGTTGTTCCACATGGGCGTTTCCAATACCCGGCGTTGTTGGAATATGTTCCAGTTGCCGGAAAGTGTTGAGTCTGCTTGTAATGTAGGTTGTTGTGGTATTGACGGTTGTGTCAGTACATTGGTCGGGGCTTCATTAGTCAATCCCGATAGGCTTTGCTATGTCGTAGTGGGTGATTTGACTTTCTTTTATGACCTGAATTCCTTGGGCAACCATCATATAGGGACGAATTTACGTGTTATGCTTGTCAATAACGGGAGGGGTACGGAATTTCGCTTGGGCATTCATCATTGCAATGTTTTTGGCGATGATGCCGACAAGTATATGGCTGCAGCTGGGCATTTTGGTAATAAATCTCCTCTGCTGGTTAAGCATTATGCTGAGGATTTAGGTTTCCACTATTTGTCTGCTACTACCAAAGAAGAATTTATGACTGCATTGTCTAATTTCACCAATCCACAGTTAAGTGATCATTCTATGATATTGGAAGTCTTTACTGACTCGAAAGATGAAAGCGAGGCTTTGTATCTGATGAGCCATATTCAAAGCGATGCCAAAGGCATGGTACGTAGTAAGCTGAAAGATGCGGTAAGGAATGTGGCAGGAGAAAAAGGCATTAATGCTATAAAAAAAATTTTGAAAAAATAAAAGATGGAAACGTATTGTTGGTAGGAATAGGTGAGGCTACAACTACGGCTGCAAAGCCATCGGGTGTGGGACGGTGAATATCTTGGAGCAGGTAGATTTCACGTTTCTTTTTTGCAACTTGTGAAATTTGAATATATCTATATGAATAATAACTGTTTAACAAGCGAAAAGGTAGAAAATATTCAACTACTGATTCGCATTATTTAAGAAATAGTGCATATCTTAATAATTTCTCTTCCTCTTCATACCAATATAGGAGGTATATTACAATCCTATGCCTTACAGACTGTTTTATCTCGCAATGGTCATGATGCAATAGTTCTGAACAGACCATTTTGCAGTAAGCCCAGTGTTGCGAAAGTTCTAGCCAAGGCTTGTTGTAGATTGCTTAAGAAAATGCTTGGTCGTGAGACTGTACCATTATTTTATGACTTCAAGCATTATAAAGAATATACTGTCATCAGTCAGCATACTGAGGCATTCATAGAGAAGAATATCCATTGTCGTTATTACAAACGCTATACAGATATACGGGAAGCGGATTGGGATGCTCTCGTGGTGGGTAGTGACCAAATCTGGCGGCGCAACTTCAATCAAAAGATTGAGAATGTATTTTTCGATTTTGCTTGGGACTGGAAAAATGTGAGACGGATTGCCTATGCTCCTTCTTTCGGACTGGATACTTGGGGATATTCAGATGTTGAAACGAAAAATTGTGCAGGGTTGGTGAAGAAGTTCAATCTTGTTACAGTACGTGAGGAGTCTGCAGTGGGGCTTTGCGAGAAGCATTTAGGCGTAAAGCCTATGCATGTCTTGGATCCAACGATGCTTCTCGATCGAAAGGATTATGAAGCACTGACATCAGAAGTTAAAGAAAAGTCTGATGGTGATATGTTGGTCTACTTGCTCGATCCGATGGAATCAAACCTTGTTACGGTAAAGGAGGTGTCTGCAGTGCTTCATCATAAACCTTTCTATGTATTCTCAAAGGTCAATGACACAAGTCTGCCACTCAGTGAACGTATACAGATTCCGGTAGAGAAGTGGCTAAAGGGGTTTCAGGATGCTAAGTTCGTGATTACAGACAGTTTCCATGGCTGCATATTCTCTATTATCTTCAATGTGCCTTTTGTGGTGTTGAGAAATGAACAAGGTGGATTGGCGCGTATTTATTCTCTTTTGAGCATGTTCTGTTTAAAAGACCGTTTAGTAGACTCAGTTGATGATCTGAAGCAGTTGAAGATTATTGATTGGAATAAGGTCAATGCCATCCGAGAAAAAAAGAAGTATTTTGCATTGGGATTAATTGATAAAATACTAAGATAAACCAACAGCTTCCTTTACAATAATAAATATGTCTTTATGCTCTCAATAATTATTCCCCTTTATAATAAGCAAGCTGTAATAGCGCGCACCATTGAGTCGATACTCAGCCAATCCTATATCAATTGGGAACTGATTATCGTGGATGATGGATCTACCGATGGCAGTGATGAAGTGGTGAGACTGTATCTTGGTGATCAGCGTATACGGTATATACGTAAGCCTAATGGTGGGGTGTCATCAGCCAGAAACCGGGGTATCAAGGAGGCTAAAGGGGAGTGGATATGCTATATTGATGCGGATGATTATTTTCTGCCGGAGGGATTGAAGACAATGGTTGAATTGGCAGAGAAATATAATGTAAAGGTGGCTGCAGGACGTTTTTTGATAGAAATTAAAAAAAAGAGATTTCCGGGAGTGAATGGTAAAAGAGAAGGCGTATTGGAAGATAATTTTAAAGAGTGGTTTTTTAATAGGGTGATACCTCGTGCAGGAGCTGCTGTCTTTCATGCCGAATTATTGAAGAATCATTTGTTTGATGAGACATTGAGTCGATATGAAGATGCAAAATCTCTTTTTGAAATTTTACGTGAAAACAGAATGGCTTATACTCCTATTGATGTGATGACTTATTCTCTTGATAATCTCGGTCTAAGTGGTAAGGTGGCTGATTTTTCAAAGGATTTTATATTTAGTATGAACTTTGATGGAAAGTCTTATTGGGAAAAAATGCTTTTGGGGGATATGCTCAACCAGGGATTAAAGCTATATCCCGAATATAAACAATTCTTATTGAATAAATATGGCAACGATTTAATGTGGAGTAATAAGGCTAAACGATGCAATTTTATGAATAGGATAATATTTATTCCGAGAAAACTAATAATGAAGTTAAAGTTTTATTTGTCAGGTCCTTTAGCGGGGTAAGCTATTGATAATGAGCTTATTATTGGTGAATTTTGTTGTTTTGTATAAATCTGATTTCTTGCCTAAAGTAGGTAAAAGGCTAAACCTTGATTGAAGTTAGTCCGACTGACGCACCCGATTACTGGGCTATACGTGGTTGGACAAATACATTGCAAAAAATGAGTTATGATGCGGATATTTGCTTTTTGGGTAATTCAATTACGTATGCGAGTAATTTTCAAACTTATTTCACGGATAAGAAGATTGTAGAACTAGGCTATCCTGGTGATACCATGATTGGCATGATGCGACGTATGGATATGCTGCGTGCTGTTTGTCCTGAAAAAGTGTTTTTGATGGCAGGTATCAATGACTTGGCAAATCAAAGTATGGATATGGATGAGTTTGCTGAGCGGTATAATGTTTTAGTGGATTCTATAACTAACGCTTGTCCTCATGCAGAAGTCTATTTGGAATCTATACTTCCAGTCAATCGTAGTCATAGAATGTATAGAAACTGTGACAGAATTATTCAAGCTAATCAAATTATTACTCGTATAGCAGGTGAAAAAGGAATGATATATATTGACCTATTTTCTCTATATTGTATAGATGGACAGCTGCCTGATGAACTAACTAATGATGGCATTCATCTTTTACCAAAAGCTTATGATAGATGGGCTGAAGCTATTCGTGAGTATGTAACAAGTTCTCTCAAATAAAAGTATATAAGACCACTAATACTCTTTGTGCTATTGATATATGGTTGTTTTGATATGGTGAATAAGAAAAACAATAGGAGTTCATTTTTTTGTGTATTTAAATACTTGATATTTATATTACAACATTTTCTAAGATGGATTTTTATTAATAGTTTATCTAGAGGATTTTATTATAGTATTAAATATTCTAGTACGGTTACAATAGGTTATGGAGCTAAGGTTACCCGTATATCTAAGTTTGAAGGATGTAATAGAGTTTGTGCGCACAGTACATTTAATGGCACATTAGGTTATGGATCTTATATAGGATTCAATTCAAGAATAAGTGGAGAAATTGGACGTTTTACTTCTATTGCAGATGATTGTATGGTTGTTCGTGGACGTCATCCTTACGAGTATCCTTATGTAGCCACAAGTCCTATGTTTTTCTCTATGATGAAGCAAACTGGATATACTTTTGCTGATAGGCAAATTTATAATGAATTTAAATTTGTAAGAGAATGTGTTCCAGTGGTTATTGGTTCTGATTGTTGGATAGGAGCAGGAGCAAAAATCATTGAAGGAGTTACGATAGGTATAGGGGGCATGGTACTTGCTGGCGCTTTAGTTACTCATGATGTACCCCCTTATGCAATAGTGGGAGGGGTTCCCGCTAAAGTCCTCCGGTTTCGATATAATGAAGACGCTATACAAATGCTTCTGAAATCTAAATGGTGGGAGAAAGATGAAAAGTGGTTCAAGATAAATTGGCGTTTACTAAATGACCTAGATGCTTTTGAAAAGTATTTTGCTAATGAAAGTAAATGAGATGGGGAATTCACTAACTAAAACAAGATGCTGATATATATATTACTGATTATATTGTCTACCATAATATTTATTTCACACATATATGTGAAAGATGAAAAGGTCAATTTTGTGACAGCATTTGTGTGGGTATTGTTGATGACACTCTTTGTTGGTTCACAAGATGGTATAGGAACAGATCACAGTAATTATATTGCTCAAATAGAGAGCCCTTGGGTTGTTCCATCAGAACCTTTTACGATTTTAGTTTTTGCAATAATTCGTTCATTTGGAATATCTTCATATGCCTTTTTTTATATATATGCTTTCTTGACTTATTTTTATTTAGCAAAAGCAGTGCTATTATCTGATCGAAATATTAGGTTTATTGTTGTAATCATGATATTACAATCATTGTTGTTTTTTCAATCATTCAATTTGGTTCGTCAGATATTAGCTTGTGCCATTTTCTTGTATGGCTTAATGTTAATTTCTTGTGGGAAGAAACATTACATAGTTTTTGTTTTGGCTTTTCTAGTGCATTATTCTGCATTGTTCGGGATATTGATGATTGTATTAGCTAAAATGATAAAGGTGAATATTGTAGTGTTGATGATATATATAGGATCCGTTTGTATCTTACTATGGGGAGGATTTATGAGTGGCTTTATATCAATATTTGAGCCTATAATTGGAAAAACGTATTATGGCTATTATTTGGAATCAGCACTTATAAATGAAAATCAAACAGCTCATTTTGGTGTAGTATATCAAGTGATATTTGTATTATCTCTTATTGTTTATGCGAAGAGAAATTATTATGTATCGAATAATTTAGAATTGATTTTGAATGTTTTTTTTCTTGGTCAGATAATGTATAATGTGCTTTCTGCTAATATAACTTTACAAAGAATTACATATTATCCCTATGTCTCTATGGTTTTTGTAATTCCTTTATTGGCTAAGTCTTTACATTCTTATTGGACGACTAGAAATGCTTTATTATTATACTTGATTTATTTTGTTTTCATCTTGGCTTCTTTATCTTCCAAAGGAAGCCCGTATGTACCATATAAAAGTATTTTATAAATATTTGCAAAATATAAAGTGATGAAAGTTCTTTATTTAGGTTGCTTTTGTGAACCTACAATTTCTACATTTATAAAAGAATGTACAAAAGGGGTTATTACAGTAAGCGCAACTACATTTCAGAAAGCTCTTTTAGCGGGATGTAACGAGTGTGGTATAAGACCTGATTATATAGTGAATGTACCTGATATTGGTAGTTTCCCATTTCGTTGTAACAATTTGTTTTTTTCAAAATCTAAGTTTGAATATGCTTCAATAAAAGGGGTAAATGCATCTTTTTTTAATGTCACATATTTAAAAAAATGCAGTATATATCATACCATTATGAGAGAAGCCAAATTGTGGCTTAATAAAAATAGGGAGGAAAAAGTAACAATTTTAGTTTATTCTTTGATTTATCCTTATTTGAAAGCTGCTATTGATTTGAAAAAAATGTACCCAAATGTTCAAATTTGTTGTATCGTATTGGATTTGCCTGAATATTTTGGAGATAGCACTTCTTTATTGTACCGTTTTTTAGGTAATTTGGAAACTAAACGAATATATTCATTAGTACCCTCTGTTGATTCCTTTGTTCTTCTTACCAAGTATATGAGAGAAAAACTTAATGTTGGTTTACGTCCCAGCTTACTCTTAGAAGGAATATATAATCCAGTATGTATAGTTCCTCAGAAAAAGCGGAAAAAAACTATTTTATATACAGGCAAGCTAGACATTCGTTTCGGGATTAGAGATTTAATCAAAGCTTTTAACGATATTGATGATTCAGAATTTGTTTTGTGGATATGTGGATTTGGACTTGATAGAATCTTTGTTGAAGAAGCTGCAAAAAAAGATAAGAGAATAATATATTGGGGAGTTGTAGAACAGAAGCATGTTTTTGAAATGCAACAACAAGCTACATTGTTAGTTAACCCTCGTAAAGGGCATGAAGAATATACCAAATATTCATTTCCATCAAAAACAATGGAGTATATGGCTTCGGGTACTCCAACTATAATGTATAAACTTCCAGGATTACCTATAGAATATGAAGAATACCTTGTTCTATTACCAGATAATTCACAAGAAACATTGACTGCTATTTTAAAACAATGGGGAAGTAAAACACAAGCAGAACTATATGAGTTTGGAGAGAAGGCGAAACGGTTTATATTAGAGAATAAAAATTCTGAGATTCAGGCCAGTCGACTAATGAATTTTATAAAACATAGCTAAGGTGTGAAAAGAATTTTATTTTATTCGAGTGTGAATTCACTTGAGTTATTTAAGACTCAGAAATTCTATCAGATAGATATATCAATATTGAAAGATTTAGGATATGACGTTTTACTATCTAATCGAATATTCGATAGCCTTTTATTTTGGAAATATGATATTCTGTTTTCTTATTTCTATCGATATTCATTTTTTGCTGCATTGTTAGCAAAATGTTTTGGTAAAAAAACATATTTTACAGGAGGTATTGACTCTTTGGATTCGGATTATGCATCTGCTTTTAATTATAAAATACAAGCATTGTTTTTTAAACTTTGTTATTGGGTGGCTGATTCTTGTATAATTGTGTCGCAATCAGATTTGAAAAACATCTTTAAGGTATCATCATTAAAGAAAAAATTGAGTTATAGCGAGCATGTTATTAACACAAAACTTTTTATTGCTGATGTTCCAAAAGAAAAGATATTTACTTCTATAGTTTGGATGGGAGATGAAGGTAATGTGGTAAGAAAGGGGGTGGATAAGGCTTTACAAATTTTTGCTGAATTGAAAAAAATACCGGAGTTTGTTGATTATCGATTTGTAATTATAGGCAGAAAAGGAGAAGGAGAAGTCTTGGTTCGGTCAATAATAGATAAATATAATTTGAAAGGCTCAGTTGAATTGAAAGGAGAAGTGTCTGAAGAGGATAAAATTAATCTTTTGAAACAATCTAAATATTATTTTCAACTTTCATTGTATGAGGGATTTGGTTTAGCTGCATTGGAGGCATTATGTGCTAATAATATCATAATTCATTCAGGAAAGGGTGGTTTGGCTAATCCTATTTATAAAGAACAGTTGTTGTTTGACATAGATAATGATTTCGATAGTGAATTGCTTAAATTGGTTAATAAATTAGCTTGTTTTACTCCAATAACTTCATATGATAATCTTCTAGAATATTATGATATTCAAAGGCGAAAAGATGATTTTGAAGCTATAATAGTTAATGGGAAAAGCAATTATAAATTAAAATAGTTATGTCTATATTCAAAGACAAAGTTTTATTAATCACTGGCGGTACCGGTTCCTTCGGTAACGCCGTATTGCGTCGTTTCCTCGATTCAGATATCAAGGAAATTCGCATCTTTAGCCGTGACGAGAAAAAGCAGGATGACATGCGTCATCACCTGCAGAATCCGAAAGTGAAATTTTACATTGGTAATGTCCGTGACCGCCAGTCTGTGGACGGTGCCATGATGGGAGTGGATTATGTGTTTTCCGCCGCCGCCTTGAAGCAGGTTCCCAGTTGCGAGTTCTTTCCGTTGCAGGCTGTGCAGACCAATGTGATCGGTACCGACAATGTACTGGAATCCGCCATAGCGCATGGTGTAAAGAATGTAGTAGTGCTTTCTACCGACAAGGCTGCCTATCCCATCAATGCCATGGGCATCAGCAAGGCCATGATGGAGAAGGTTGCCATAGCCAAGGGCCGTGCGTTGGGTGAGGAAGCCGGCACAACCATCTGCTGTACCCGTTACGGCAATGTGATGGCAAGCCGCGGTTCTGTAATTCCCTTGTGGGTGGAGCAGATAAAGAACGGCAGGCCCATTACGGTAACGGATCCTAACATGACCCGCTTCATGATGACGCTGGACGATGCCGTGGATCTGGTAATCTATGCGTTTGAGCACGGACATAACGGTGACCTGTTCGTGCAGAAGGCTCCTGCCGCCACCTTGGATGTACTGGCGCAGGCCTTGAAGGAAACATACGCGCAGGTTGATCCGAAATACGGTGAGACGGAGGTGAAGACCATCGGCACGCGCCACGGCGAGAAACTGTATGAGACACTGGTAACCCGCGAAGAGATGGCAAAGGCTGTCGACATGGGCGACTACTACCGCATCCCCTGCGACACCCGTGATCTGAACTATGACAAGTTCTTCACGGAAGGCAATGAGGATATTGCCCGTATAGAGGACTATCACAGCCATAACACTGCCCGCCTGGATGTGGAGGGCATGAAAAAGCTTCTTTTGAAACTCCGCTTCATCCGCGAAGACCTCGGAATGGAGGAAAAGGCGAAGAGCGCGGAAATCAAGAGTGAATAAGTCTTTAATTTGAATAATACAACAGGAAAGAAAGAGGGAATGTATTGTTCCTTTAGAAAAAAAAACTATCTTTGCCATATTGAAACTAATAATTGAGAATATGGCAGCAACAGTATTAAATTCAGTTCAACAACATCTTTTGAAGATGTTTGCTTTTGATGGTTCGGAGGAGCGATTGAATGAAGTTAAAGAAGTGTTGACCAAATATTTTTCTCAGAAGTTAGATGACCGCTTGAATGACTTATGGGATTCGGGAGTTTTAAACCAAGAAAAACTTGATGAACTGAGAAAAATTGATGTCCGTACACTTCCGAAGAGATGAATAGAATTGTATTAGATACAAATAGCTTGATACAGTGCATTTCTCCCAAAAGCAGGTACCGTAAGATTTGGGATTGCTTTTTGGATGGAACGAATCAGTTATGCGTTTCTGATGAAATTCTTAATGAATATGAGGAAATATTAGAACGTTTGGCAGGTGTGGAAATAGCTAAGCTGGTGATTGATGTCATTCTCAATAATCCTTATACTTTGTTCTTTACTCCTTATTATAACTTCAATCTGATAAAATCAGATCCGGATGATAATAAGTTTGTGGACTGTGCAGTTGTGGCTAATGCCAAGTTTATTGTTACGGAAGATCATCATTTTCATATATTGAAGCAATATAATTTCCCAAAAGTAAGTTTTATAGGTTTGGATGATTTCTGTCATTCACTATGAATATCTTCTCTTTTCTGTGACAAACAGAACCCATTAGTTTATGAAAATCTTAGTAACCGGCTCCCGAGGGTTTGTCGGCCGGAACCTTGTATCCCAACTGCATAACATCCGTGACGGGAAAGCCCGCAATTATGGCATTGCAGGTGAGAAACTTACCATTTACGAATATGACATGGACAGTGACCCTGCCGAACTGGATGTCTATTGCAGACAAGCTGACTTTGTCTTCAATCTGGCAGGCGTGAACCGTCCCCAGGATGCGTCTGAGTTTATGAAAGGGAACTTCGGCTTCGCCTCCACGCTGCTTGATACATTGAAGAAGTACGGCAATACCTGTCCGGTAATGATTTCCTCTTCCACGCAGGCCGCACTCGACAACCCTTACGGTGAATCGAAGCGGGCAGGGGAGCAACTGTTGTTCGAGTACTCCAGGGAAACGGGTGCAAAGGTACTGGTGTACCGCTTCCCGAATGTTTTCGGCAAATGGTGCCGCCCCAACTATAACAGCGCGGTGGCCACTTTCTGCAACAACATCGCCCATGACTTGCCCATCCGGGTGAACGACCCTTCGGTGGTGATGCATCTGGTTTACATAGACGATGTGGTGGACGAGCTTATCTCTGCCCTGGGCGGCAGGGAACACCGCAACGGGGATTATTGCGAAGTGCCCGTGGTACATACCATTACCCTGGGCGGCATTGTGGAACTGATAAGGTCTTTCAGGCAAATGCCCGGTACCTTGTCCGTCCCGGATTTGAGCGATGCCTTTACAAAGAAACTCTATTCCACATACCTCTCATACCTGCCTGAAGAACGGTTCAGCTATCCCCTGAAGATGAATGTGGACGACCGCGGCAGTTTTACGGAGATTATCTGTACTTCCGACCGCGGGCAGTTCTCGGTGAACATCTCCAAGCCGGGCGTTACGAAAGGCCAGCACTGGCACCATACCAAGAACGAGAAGTTTGTGGTGGTGAGCGGACACGGTCTGATACAGCTCCGCAAGATAGGTACGGAGGAGGTTGTCAGCTTCGAGGTAAGCGGCGGGAGGATGGAGGTCGTGGAGATGATTCCCGGTTATACGCACAACATTGTCAACCTTTCGGAAACGGAAGACCTGGTGACCTTCATGTGGTGCAACGAGTGTTTCGACCCGGCACGTCCGGACACTTATTTTGAAAAAGTCTGAAACGAGTTAAAGAATACAGGAACAGATGGATATAAAATTTGATTATTCGCAAGTCAGGTTTCAGGAGAACGGCAGACTGAAACTTCTGATTATAGTGGGCACCCGTCCGGAAATCATCCGCCTGGCGGCTGTCATCAACAAATGCCGCAGTTATTTTGACTGTCTTCTGGCCCACACCGGCCAGAATTACGACTATAACCTGAACGGTGTCTTCTTCCGTGACCTGAAGCTGAAAGACCCCGATGTGTATATGGATGCCGTCGGCGATGACCTCGGTGCCACGATGGGGAATATTATCAACGCCAGCTACAAGCTGATGGTGCAGGTGAAACCTGATGCTGTGCTGGTGTTGGGAGACACGAACTCCTGCCTGAGCGTGATAGGCGCGAAACGTCTGCATATCCCCATCTTCCATATGGAGGCAGGCAACCGCTGCTTTGACGAGTGCCTGCCTGAGGAGACCAACCGCCGTATTGTGGACGTCATTTCCGATGTGAACCTCTGCTATTCGGAGCATGCCCGCAGATACCTGAACGCTTCGGGCGTGGCGAAAGAACGTACATACGTAACCGGTTCGCCCATGGCGGAAGTCCTGCATGAGAATTTGTCCGAAATAGAGTCCAGCGATATTCACCAGAGATTGCATCTCCAGAAAGGTAAATACATCCTGCTTTCCGCGCATCGGGAAGAGAACATTGACACGGAGAAGAACTTCCTGTCCCTTTTCAAGGCGGTTAACGCTATGGCCGAGAAATATGACATGCCCATACTTTACAGTTGTCATCCCCGTAGCAGGAAACGTCTGGAATCAAGCGGCTTTGCACTTGACAGTCGTGTGATTCAGCATGAACCTCTCGGTTTCCACGACTACAACTGCCTGCAGATGAACGCCTATGCCGTTGTGAGTGACAGCGGTACTCTGCCTGAGGAGAGCAGTTTCTTCACTTCTGTGGGGCATCCTTTCCCTGCTGTATGCATCCGTACCAGTACGGAGCGTCCCGAGGCTCTTGACAAGGGTATCTTTGTCCTTGCCGGTATTGATGGGAAATCCTTGCTTCAGGCTGTAGATACTGCCGTGGAGATGAATAGGAATGGGGACGATGGCCTGCCGGTGCCCAATTATACGGATGAGAATGTATCGGCCAAGGTTGTGAAGTTGATTCAGAGCTATACGGGGGTGGTGAACAAGATGGTTTGGAGAAAATAATGGTGAGACATGCCTAAGAAAATTTTGATACATAGCCTGATTTTCAGTCCGGATGGAGTTTCGACAGCCTATCTTTATAATGATATTGCTCTGAAATTCCAAGAAAACGGTTATGAAGTATTGGTATTGACAACTACGCCTCATTACAATGTTGTGGAATCACAACTGGCAGCACAACCTCTGAAATGGAAGGTTTGGGGGATTTGTAAAGAAAGCTGTTTTCATGGAATCAGAGTTCTTCATGTACCCCAGAAGAAATTCAGAAATACATTTCTGCGTGTCCTGGGATTTGTCTATTGGCATATTATCTCTTTCCTGATTGGTTTGTCCCAGAGAAATATAGATGTCATACTGTCACCTTCCCCTCCTTTGACTATCGGTGTAATCAACATTTGGCTGGCGAAAATCAAGGGATGTAAAACCATATATAATGTGCAGGAAATATATCCTGACATCTTGAAACGAAAGGACGGGCTTGTTATAGAACAGCTACGTAGGATGGAACGGTATGTTTATAATAACTCAACGGCCGTAACGACAATAGACCAGGTTTTTTATAATGTAATAGCCGGAAGGTTTAAGGATAAGTCCAAGCTTTGTATAATACCTAATTTTGTAGATACAGAATTGTATAATTCTCAAGGTGGAAATGTAGAATGTCTGAATCCCCATTTTTTCCCTACCACAGATTCTTTGAAATTGCTTTATGCCGGGAATATTGGTTATGCCCAAGATTGGGAGCCCTTAATTTGTCTGGCAGAAAAGACGAAAGGGTTTTCCATTGAATACTTTATAATCGGTGAGGGAGTCATGAAACCCGTTCTTGAGGAGAAAGTACGTGAGTTGGAGCTGGATAATGTGCATATTTTGCCCTATCAGCCCAGAAGTTTGATGCCGTCCATTCTTGCCTATTCAGACATCCAGTTTATTTTCATGAACCCTGAAATGGAGATGCAGGGATTCCCTTCCAAGGTTTATACAATCATGGCATGTGGTAGGCCTTTATTGGTCTGCTCGGGAAAGGATACGCCTATCATCAATTTCCTGCAGGAACATGGCTGTGCAAAATTGATTACAGAGAAGAGTTTGGAAAAGAAGGTGGGAGAAATGGTGGATTGGCTGAATTCCGTCTCAAGAAGCGAACTAGCTTTACTGGGTCGAAATGGTGTAGAGGTGATTAAGCGATTATATTCCAAGGATGTGGTAACTCAAAAATATGTAGACTTAGTTGAAGCTTTATGAACATACGATATTTATCAGTCAATGATTAGGATAACTTGATATTTCCGGGTATCTTTGTGGAAAGATTGGATGTATGAGGAAGATTAAGCCATATAAGGAACAAGAACCGATGGTGCCGAATGTTGGTGAACCGGTAGTTGTATATACGGGTAATGAGAATAATCCGAATATCGTTACGGAAGGACGTGATGACATTAGGCATGCTATTTCCGGTGAAGAATTATTGGATAGGCTTTGCCCTCGTATAAAGGCTTTGTTTGGATGAGAGTCGTATTCGCTCCCGAAGTAGAGGAGGATTTGTATGGGCTTATAAAAATACTTGTTGAGAAGGAGTATTTAGGTAGTAAGCAGTCAAAAAATGGCTATTGATTGCAACCTCTATCTTCGCTGCGAACAAA
>OGXK01000930.1_pt1 | contig 15411 bp, 15 predicted proteins | sample 1576261 | NCBI WGS metagenome assembly OGXK01 (sample SAMEA3541581, study PRJEB24748) | human gut metagenome | biome: human gut; feature: human-associated habitat; material: faeces | place: China | collected 2012 | reverse complement strand
GAAGGTTCTGTAATCACAGAAAAATCATTTGATAAGTCAATTCTTGAGGAAACAACATCAGATGTTAATTCAAGCGATGAGAAATCTGTATAAGTGAAAAGTTGTCAGCTCACCACCTTTTATGGTTGGTGATTGTTGTTTTATATAACTTTTTATGATAAAATGAAAATATTATAAAACAACAGGGAGGTTTTTATGAAACGATTTTTTGCAATATTCATTTGCATTGCTACAGCATTGATATTTGTTGCCTGCACAAATAATTCTGAAACAAAAAGCAGTAAAACCGAAACTACGAAAATATCCGCACAGAACAGCGGTGATGAAAAAAGTTTTGCGAGCATAGAGGACTATATAAACGCAGAAGAAACCCAAAAGGCCATAGACAGTATGAAAAAATCATATGAGTGTATGTATGATTTTGATTGCTATGCGGAGGATAACAAATTTGTTTACGAGTACAAATATCTTGAAACTGTAGGCGATGAGGCATTGCCGCAGATAAAGAAAGCGTTTGACGAAAAGTTTGAAGAAATGAAATCGACCGTAAAGCCGTTGATGGAGCAGCTTTTAGGCAATGTAAAGGAAGAAAATCCGATTGTGGTATTAAGGTTTTGTAACAGCGACGGTTCTGTAATATCGGAAAAAGCATATGATAAAACCGTTCTTGACGAGGCTGTATCCCAAAATTAAAAGCTGCAATAATACTAACAAATTTTATAATAATTTTTAATCATCACCTGTTAGGGGTGGTGATTATTTTTGTATTGAGTTTAAATGGTCTGTTTGAATTTTGGAATAAAGTTAATAATTAGGGTTTAGCAGAGTATTTCGTAAAAATTATAAAAGTTTGGTCAACCTTTGAAAAGGCTTGACCTGAATTTTTAAATTATTTGCCTTAAACACTGTGTTAAACCATAATTTTCCCAACTTTCAATAAATTCCCATTAAAATAAAAATATTCTTGCAACCTTTTTATAATTAAAAAAGTGTTATATACAAAGGTGGTGAAATAATGAATGATTTAAACAACGATGATTTTGTTACAGATGTCGTAAATGAATATTCCGATACGATTTACAGGGTGGCTTTGAACATAACAAAAAACAGTGCTGACGCATTTGATGTGTGTCAGGAAGTTTTTATAAGATTAATTAAAAACAAACATAAAATCAAAGACCGCAGTCATCTGAAAGCATGGCTTTTGCGTGTTGCCGTAAATTGCGCCAAAAGCTGCAAAACATCGGCATATGTTCGCCATTGCGTACCGCTTGCCGAGGCAAGAGAACAGGGTGTGTCGGATAATACTTTTGATAAAGCAATTTTTCAATTCGTTATGCAATTGCCGCCAAAGTACAGCGTTGCGATTTATTTGTTTTATTATGAAGATTTAAAAATCAGTGAGATTTCAAAAATACTGAATGTAACACAATCAACGGTTAAATCAAGACTTGCAAGGGGCAGAAAACAACTTAGAGAAATTATTGAAAGGGAGCAATCATATGACTGATAAAAAAGATTTTAATGCGGAAGTATATAAAAATAATGTGAAAAATATTAAACTTAGCGAAAAGCAGAAAGCTGAATTGATAAAAGTAATGCGTAATACCGAAAAACAATATAAACAAAACAATGTATCGCACAAAGTTTTCAATTTGAAAACAGGAACAGCGGCAGCAATAGCCGCAGTGTTTGTATTTGTTGCAATATATGCAGGATTTTTTAAACCGAATACAGAGCGAATTTCCTCAAATAAAAATATTTTTACAATAACGGCAAACGCCGCCGAAATTGAGGACAAGTCTGAAATAGGTGTATTTTCGTCGGTCAACGGAAGTCAATATTTATTGAAAGATTTTAATAATGATGACACGATTTATCGAAACGCACAGGGAAAAACCGATTATTTTAATGATTTTGAACTTACAAACCTTAAAATCAGCGGAAAAAATATTGAAAGCGTGACATTTAATTCAAAACAAAAAGGAATTTATTTTCTTATAAATTCATATATAAACGATAATGAAAATTCGGAAGATGCAGAAGACGGCAATAGTTATAATTATTATAACGGTATAGCCATAGCCGAAATCGGAGATTTTTCAAATTACGGAAGTCTTGATAATTCACAATATACAAAAGCGGAATTTAAAGAACATTCGGACGGTTTATATGGGGAGTTTTGTGACGGATTTACATTTACGGTAAAAAACCCGAGTGAAAACGAACAGGAGATAAAACTTGATAAAGCGATAAATCTTATGGTTGAAACCGACAGAACAGACAGTGAAATTGACAATTGGGCAGACGAATATTACCGACTTGACAGTGAACTTTTAAGTATGAGAGCGAAAAATTGTATGAGTGATGACGGAGAAATTCAAGTTACAGATGAGGAAAATGCTCTTGAAACAAAGATGGAAAATATAAATAACAGCATACTTTCAAAAATTGTTGACGGGGCAGAGATTGATGTAAGCGTGCAGTTTACGGACGGAAGTGTTCAAAGCGAAAAAATCAGAATTTCTTACAATAACGGCAATTGCGGCGGGGAAGATAATTTCCCGAGTATTACTTTCAGATTGGTGTGAGTTTGGTTTAGCGAATAGTCAAACTAATAAATTTAAAAATTCAGGTCAAGCCCTTAAAAAGGCTTGACCAAACTTTTATAATTGTTTGGCAGGAATTTTGATGCTTTTCAAAAACTGTAATTTAATAAACATACAAAAAGACCGCTATCATCAAAATAGCGGTCTTTAAATATTCGATTATCAATATGACTGTATTGCAGAGAGCATTTTTTCAGGTGTTATTTGTGTATATTTCATTCCGTCAAACACAAGGTCATTGCCGTCAAAGGTATAATCATATGTGTCTGTCTGCTCGCCGTCCATATCATAAACGGCTGTCACCTTATTGAGTTTTGTATTGTATGTGAAATATGTAAATGTTGTGCCGTAGGAGTTGCAGTACATTCTGCCGTCCTCGCCAAAGTAATAGTAAAGTCCTGTTCCGCTGTCCCATGCGCCTACAAGTTTTTCGTCTATCTGCGGATTTTCCGGTGCGCTTGGAACAAAGGTCGGATTATCCACCTTTTCAAGCACTGAATCTTCACCGTTATTTGTAATTGTAATTTTTTTGCCGTCCTCGGCAACTGTATATGAATACTCGCCGTTAATGCCGAACATAAGCTGACATTTAAAGGTTTCTTCGCCTGTACTTTCGTCAGTGCCGACCGAATATTTGCCGCAATATCCCATATTTCCCACAATAATCGACGCTCCGCCTTTACCGTTAAACAAAAAAGTAAAACTTTCAAGTTTAGAGCCTGCGCCTTCCGCTATTCTCCAATATCCGGCAAATGGGTCTGCCGGATTTTCCAGCGGTGCATGCAGAGCATCAAGGCTGAAATTCACTTCTTCGGGTGCGGTTGTCTGTGCCTGTGTCGCTTGAGTTTCTGTCGGTGTACTGCTACTCGATTCGGCATTTGTGCCGTTTGAACAACCGGCCGCAGTTACGACAAGCATTGAACATACAAGTGTGGTTATAATCGACTTAGTAAAAATTTTTTTCATTGCAAAATTACTCCAAATTTAATTTTGAGGCGGTTTTTCCTCAACATATTAATTTTATTATTATCTGCTGTAAAAGTCAATATCGTTGCAATAATTTATGCACACCGTTGTGTCAGCGGTATCTGATTTGTGCGGTTTTCTCCGAAAAGCCTCCGAGTTTTGTATAAACTTTTGCTTCAACATCAACGGGCACTTCATAAATAATAATGCATACGGCTTTTTCGTTATCTTCGCTGTTTTCTTTACTGCGGCAGTAAGTTATGTGGGGGCTTGTATATCTTTCGGAGTAGTACATATTTGTACATATCACGGTATCGTCTTTGTTGTCTAACTCTACCGCAAATAAGTATAACGAATATTTTTTAAAAAATTCGTCGTTATATCTGTTGTCAACATTAATTACATCACCCATAGGCATAACTTTGCTGTATATCTCATTTAAATAGTTTAAGCTGTCATATGTATCTTTGGTACTGCGTATTCCCATTAATGTACCGGAAACCGCATCTGTAAGGTTTATTATTTCGTCTATTGCGTTGCCCTTTAAGTCGTCGGAGTACACATATTCGTCAATAGCGTCAGCATATACTGTGTTGATTGGGTCTTTATAATAAAAGTTACTTTCATCGTTTGTTTTGTCGCTATAACCCGAAGTTGATATATAAACATACCGTGGAGTAAATTCAAAACTTCTTAAACAAATGATATTGCACACCAAAAGCACTGCAATAGACACAAGGCACATAGCAAGCCGTATAAATATATTGCAATTCAAATACTTTACCGCATATATAATGAAAGCGACGCTTAAAGCAATCAAAAACCACAGCAGTACGGGGACGCAAAAGCTGTATACAATAAATTCGCCGACTATCAGAACAGCCTCCGTAATGATTATTGCTTTCATATTAGTTATTGTGAGCGAGTGGTAAATATATCTGTATGCCGAAAAAATGCCTGCACCCAGAACAAGTATAAACAGTTCCATAAAAAAAGTCATAGCTTTTGCATACATTTCTTCTTGGAAAAATATTCTTGTTGCAAAGAGTATCGTATTTTCCGCAATTAACACGATAAACAGAAATAAAGCCGTGTTGTCCAAAACAGAGTGTTTTTTGTATTTTCTTTCTTTTTCTGCCTGTTGTTCCAGTAACTGAACGGCATCTTCGTTTTCCGTGTTTTCTTCACCGTAAAATTTAAATTCGTTCATATTATTCTTATATTCCTTATTTTTGATATATTCAGAATTTTCTGCCTGTTTATTATAATAAGAAACAAAATTGTTTGTCAATGCTTTTTGTTTGGTTATCAGAATTTGTCGAAGAGTGGGTTTCGTTAAATAATAAGGTTTTGTTCTGAAAGTTTGGTCAACCTTTAATAAAAATCCCAAAAATCATACAAAAAGTCCTGCAAAGCATTAAAGCCTTACAGGACTGATTATAATATACAATTTTAAATATAACTTATGCGGCGGAAGATACGATTCTTTTGCCTCTCCAAGTGCCTCTCTGCCAACGGATAAACACAATAATTCCTCTGAATATTTCATCGCACGCCATACCTATCCATACGCCTGCAAGTCCCATATTCATTACAATTCCGAGCACATACGCAAGCAGTACGCTTATGCCCCACATTGAGAAGATTGCAAGTATTGTCGGGAATTTTACATCGCCTGCGGCTTTCATGGAGTTAATGATTACAATGTTTGTTGTTCTGCCTATTTCAAGGAAAATCGAAATGAACATCATATTTGAAGCAAGCTCGACAACTGCCATATCGTCTGAAAATGCTTTGAAAGTATATCCCGATACAAGCCAGTTAATAACGGCAATGGAAATCGAAACTATCATACCGATTCTTAGCGTTTTCATAACTCTTTTATATGCAAAGTCGTAGTCGTTTGCGCCAACGCTGTGTCCTACAATTATCTGCGTTGCAATGGCAGCGGAATAAGCAAACATATATGTAAAAGTACACATCATATTTGCGTAAATTCGTGCGTTAATTGCGACCATTCCCATTGTGTTGATAAGTGCCTGCAGCACAAGCTGTGAAAAGTTATAGCTTATGTTTTCGCCTGCGGTCGGGATTCCGAGTTTTAACAATTCTTTAAGAATATTTATAGGGAACGGGCGGAGGTATTTAATACCGAGTCTGCCTTGAATAACCTTATAGAAGTAAATAATTGCGGCTACAAGCGCAAAAATACGGCTTAAGCATGTAGAAATCGCAACACCTTCTGTGCCAAGGTCAAGAAAAGAAAGCGGGCCGTAAAGGAAACAGTAGTTACCCACGATATTTACAATATTCATACCGAGGGATACAAACATTCCGAATCCCGTTTTGCCGTGGCTCATAAATATTGCTGAAAAAGCATTGAAAACAGCCTGTGTAAATATTGTACCGCCGACTATTTTCATATACATATTGGCGTCAGGTATCATTTCGGCAGGTACCTGCATAATAATAAGTAGGGGTTCGCTGAACAAAAATACAATAAGACTTATTACCACGCTTAGCGCAAGGTTAAATGAAATTGCAACCGTGTAGATTTTATTCATTTTTTCAAATTGCTTTGCGCCGAGGTATTGGCTTACAATAACGCCCGTTGCACTCGATATAATGTTGAACGCAAGGTTTAAAAATCCGAGAATAGAGTTTGCATTGCCTATTGCACCGACTGCAATGTCATTGTAGTTTGACAGCATAATAGTGTCAATGTAGCCGAGCGAAAGTCCGAGCAGTGACTGAAAAAATATCGGCAGTGCAAGACTGAATACCGTTCGTTTTAAGGGATCAACTTGTTTTTTCTTTAATTTGGCAGGCGACTCAGCCATAAAAAAACACTTCCTTTACAAGATGTATGTTGACTTTATATTTTAATATTGTATAATAAGGTCAGAAAATAAACCTTATATTGCTTATAATTGTTTTTAAGATTTTATATTATGAAAGGATAAATAAAATGAAAATTTGCGTATTCGGTGCTTCAAGCGAGCAGATAGAGAAAATTTATATAGATACCGCCGAAAGTCTGGGCAGAGCGATTGCAAACCGTGGCGATGCCGTAATTTACGGCGCAGGAAAATACGGTGTAATGGGTGCGACCGCAAGGGGTGTAACCTCTGAAAAAGGTGAACTTATAGGTGTAGCGCCTGAATTTTTCAAGAAAGACAATGTTCTTTACGACAAGTGCACAGAACTTGTTTTTACGGACACAATGCGTGAGCGTAAAGGTGTAATGGAAGACCGTGCGGACGCTTTTGTAATTTGCGCAGGCGGTATCGGCACTTTTGAAGAATTTTTTGAAGTGCTTACTCTCAAACAGCTTAGTCAGCACAGAAAGCCGATTGTTATGTACAATGTAAACGGATATTACGATTCACTCATAAATATGATGAAAAAGTCCGTATCAGAGGACTTTATGAGTGACGATTGTCTTAAACTCTTTACCGTAGCAAATACCGAACAAGAGGTTTTTGAGCAGATAGACAACTATAAAGAATATACCTACGATAAGTACGGCTTTTTAAGGGACGGTGACAACAATGGCTGATCGTTGTGACCAATGCACATATTTTGTAGAAGATGACGAGTACGGTGACTACTGTTCTTTGAGTCTTGATGAAGACGAAATGGAAAAGTTTTTGACAGGCAATACCGAACAATGCCATTATTTCAGGCTCTATGACGAGTACAAAATCGTGCAGAAACAAAATTAAATCTTCTTTATCCCAAAAATATAATGTGAATATAAAATTCACATTGATTAAAGATTTGTAATATTTATTTAAAATCTCAGAAAAATTCAATTTTTGTTCTTTTTTATATCTTATCAAAAAAACTTCCTTTTTACAAGGAAGTTTTTTTGTTTTTATTGTCATTTATAAACAGATAGAATAATAAAAAGATATAATCCATAAAAATATAAACTATTCAAAATACCGAACTTTTGCTGTTTTGTTAGTGCAACTATACAAAAGTTATTCTAATATTGATATTTCCGTTGAAATGGTGTGCCAAAAGTATTAAAATAATATAGTGGCTTATAGAAAAAATGTAGTAATGTTTACAAATAAACTGTTTTGTAAATACGGAAAATTACAAGAGAGGGGAGTGTGTGACGAGTTTTTTGGGTAAAGCTGTTGAGCGTATGATGACCGAAAATATCTCCCGTCATAAGTGTAAACGCTTGATAATCTTTATAACTGTCATCACTTTGCTCTCTATGGTTACCACAACGGTTGCGTGATTCAGCGTAAATACTTTTGCCGGTGTAGATAACCTCAATTTAAGCATTTCCGTAAGCGCACAGCTGAAAGTAGGTATGGAAAACTACGGTACAGAAATCGATGGACTTGATTATGTTCTTGCCCGCAAAGTTTTCAGAAAGTTTGAGGCGCTTAATCTCTCTTATATAAGAGATGAAATTGACGGCTTGCTTGCTTATCTTGACGAGCTGTTCGGTGAAGAGAATATGAACGAATGTAAAGACTACTTAAAGATGCTCAAAAAGCTTGTATAATTTGCAAAATAAGGGCGAACTTTGTTTGCCCTTTAGCTGATTTATTGACATTGTTCATTTTTGCTGATAAACTATATATAATGGCTTTTGTTACGCTAAAATAAAATTATAAGGAGTGTCTAAAATGGTGGATTTTAGTAAGTATTACAGATCTTACAAATATATGCAGGATATGCTGAAATCGGATTTTACTCACAATTATATAGAAGAGGCTCTCAAAGACGGGGACGAGGGCAAAGATTCTATATTCGGCAAAACTAATGAAAAAGTAATTGATATGGATTGGGTTATCGCAATCGAAGAAACCCTGCCGTATATTCAAAAAGCAATTGACGAACAGCGCAGATTTATCAAACAGGCAGAAAATGTTGTTCGCATTAAAAAGGCAAAGAAAATTCTTACGGTTGAGCGTGAGGAAGGTTTTGCTATTTACGAAAATCGTGTGCTTTTGACACTTATTCACAAGGCGCTTATGTTTGTTGATGACAAATATTCAAAAATGAAAGATGTACCTAACGATTCTTACAATAATATAACAATGAACCGTCACCTTGAGCTTAATCAGCAAAAGCTTGATTTCAGCGTTAATTATGTAAACGAAAACCACGAATCACTTGCAGAAGACCTTGATGTAGAGGATATTGAGTCGCTTTCAGATTTTGACCGTATCCGCAGAATTCGTCAGGGACTTAACGAGTGTCTTGCAACTCCGCTTATGAAAGAGATTGCAAAAGAACCGCAGGTAAAACCGCCGCTCACACAGACTAACCTGCTCAAGGAAAACCCTAACTTTAAAAAGGCAGTAGAGTTGTGGAACTTCCTTGATACATACAAAAAGAAGGGCTTTGAACTCGTAGGCGAAGAGTACAACGGTAAGATGACTGACGAGAACAAGGAAGATGTATATCTTGCTATGGAATTTCAGCATTTTATGATGTCGATTACCACTAACCCCGCACTCAGAAAAATGCTGCAGGAAAAGTACGAAGAAGAAAATGCCCTTGCCAAAGAAGAGGCTGACCGCCCCGAAAAGGTAAAGGAAATGGTACTTGAGGCACAGACAGAGGCAGTGCACAAAGAAGAAATTGAAAAACTTACTGCAGAGATTACGGAGCTTAAGCAGAAAATCGCAGAGCAAAAGCAAAAGATTGAGGAGCAGGCAAACATTATAAAGACACAGGAGGGCAAAATCGCTGCTCTTAAAAACGAAAGAGAAAGTCACGCAAAGCAGGTAGAGCAGATGAATGCCGACTTTGCAGAAAAAACAAGAATTGCGGAAGAAAATTTTGCAAACCGACTTAGTGCAAAGCAGAAAGAATTTGACGACGCACAGACCGCTCACAACGAATATGTAACAAAGCTCAACACAGATAATGCAAATAAGATTGCCGAGTTAAATACTAACCACAGCAACGAGGTTGTACAGCTTAAGAGTGATTATGAAAACAGAATTGATACTATTAATAAAGAAAACGCAACCGCAACAGCTAATTTGAAATCCGATTACGAGGGACAGCTTACTTCCATGAAAGCGGATTACACCTCGCAGATTAAGAATTACGAAAAGCAGATTGCCGATATTAATGCGGAAAACGCTAAGAATGTAAAAGAACTTAACGATAACCATGCCAAAGAAATCAAGACCATTACCAAAGAATCCGAAAAGCGAATGGCTGATTTTGAAAAAGAAACTACCAAGAAGATGAACGATACTATAGCTGATGTTAAAAAGAAAGCTAAAGACGAAGTTCGTCAGGCTGAAAAAACAGCAAAAGAAAAAATTGCAGAGGCAAAGGGAGAAAATAAGCTCTTTAAGAAGAAAAAAGAGGTATTCGAGGCGGCTTATGCGGCAGGTTCGGTAGGACTTATGGCAATGCTTGCCGAAAAATACGCATCTGAGGGCAGAACAGACTTTGCCGACCACCTTGTATCGGCAACAGCGGCAATCAGAGCAATTATGATTGCGCCCACACCAAAGGGCCTCACACTCACAATGTACACTCACGGTTCCGCAAAACTCTTAAAACTTTATGCAGGCGTTACAAGATACGATGTAGCTATCGGCGACACTGTTTCTTCATTCGGCGGTGTTGAGGGACAGCCTGTATTTATCAGCTTTGCAGGTGTTGGAAGTGAGGTTGCCGACGAGATTGCAGGTAAAATCAAAGAAACGGCTGATTGTAAGGTAACTGTTTCTCAAAACAGAAGAATACAGTCAACGGGAATTATCGGCATATATTTCTGCGGAGAATAAGCAGGTATGCTATGAATAAGTCGGCACAGCCCGACGAAAATGTCGATTGGTCGCAGGCAACTCCCGGTGTTGATTACCTTTGCTTTGACCTTTATATGAGAATGCAGAATCCGAGAAAAATTTACATTACCGAAACTTCAGCTCTCACTCCGCTTGCAGTGTGCTCACCTGGGATAATGAAACCAATAAAAGCAGTAACCCGAGCACATACGGTAATTTTTCAAAGGATTGTATGATTGGCGCAACAAGATTTTCCGTAAACAGCGCCGACGGTACAGAAAATAAACTTAAGTGGATCCATAGTGACGGTTTCCTTTCGGATTTTTGTTGTGGTAACTTAATTCTACTACGAAATCGTTTCTATGGATATTCTTTTTTATTGTTTCATCTTCATTTAACAATATGCGTTTTTATGATTTTTAAAAAACTTACACACTTTTCTTGACAAAGCCTATGAGTTAAAAATTGTTTCAACTTACTATTGCAATTTGCGTAATTTTATTTTAAAATATTCTTTTGAAAATAATAATGCCATTTTCTTTGTAGATGATATTAGTAGTTTTCAGGATATTATTTACTTTAATGTTGTCGAATGCGGAATGGATAAAGAAGGTGCAATAAATTCAAAAGGCAAACAGATATATGCTGTATATGATGAACTATTATCTCAAATATAACACAACTATATTTTTGTTGTGTTAGCTTTGTTATATAAAATGTAAAGTTACACCTCCAATTCATTAAAATGCAAATTAAACGATTTTAAACGGCATTTAAAGGAGCTGTAAAAAACAGCCTAAATAAAAAAACGACTGCATTCTAACCGAAAGGTAGGAATGCAGTCATTTTTGTGAGATGGACTATCTCCTGTAGATTACAGACACAAAGCTGCATAAAAAAGCGACCAAGATCTCTCTTAGTCGCTTTGCATAATTATTTCTTTATAACTTTGTCTAACTTTTGGGGGTCAGTTCATTCTTCGACTGCTGTCCTCTTTCATTTGTTTGTTAAATAAAAGTGGTGCTATTCTGAATGTTGAGTAATATTTAAAAATAATGGGCTTAGCCGATTTTCGGTCGGGCAACAAAGTAAAGCGAAAGTCAAATTTTCCGCCCGAAGTTAAAAGTTTGGTCAACCTTTTTAAAGGTTGTAGGTGTGGGCAACGCCCACAAATACTTTCCTTTTATGCAATCTCACGATAGCCAAACGGCTTGCCGTTTGGCGGCTGGAACATAACGGCGAAAGCCTAAAAATTGCGACAGCAACAAAGAAAAGCCACGCTACTAAACTACTGATTTGCCACTTTTCAAGAGCAAATTAGCCACACACGCAAACTTTTGCGTCCTTTGGAATATCTTTTCTCTAAGACTGCTAATGTGCAACTTTCTTGCTCTCTGCCACTCATTAGTCTTAACTTTTGTTTTCTACTAAAGTCTTGAATAATCTAAATTTTAGTTATTCTATAATATAATTGCAACTGTTTATTTATATTTCAATTCAGTGCCTTTTTACTATTTTATGGGCTCTGCCAAAACCCGCAACCCTTTAAAAAGGGTTGACCTGAATTTTGAATTTATAAAACGAAACTTTATGCACTAAACCATAATTTACCCAAATTTTAACAAAAACCTAAAAATCTTAACATCACATCACAATTTCACTATCAAAATATTGCTCTTAAAAATGAACTCGTTGCCTAATCTCATCTTTAGAAAATATCATTCCGTCAGGCACAACCACCCACTTTTCTTCTATGTCATCTTTCCTATGTACGATATCAATAATATCTTCAATGTAACCGTAATTTAACGGATAATACATATCCTTGTGTTTCGGATGGTAACTGCCCAATGGTCTGTCAACAGTGACAGTTACTGTTGTTCCGATTATAAAATTTTTTTCATCTGTAAATACTTTTCTATCAATTTCGGCTGTATCAAAGGATATGTCCAGTTTTCAGGTAACTCATCCATAAGAACAACCTTCTCCATTTCGCTATGTAATTCTTTAGCAAATTCGGTTATCTCTGCAAAACAAAGCAAACCAAATGTTTCCTCTCCTGTATTATTTACTCGTGTCTTACCTATCACTGAATAAACACATATTGGCTTTATCTCAAATTCTACTGCTCCTGTTTCTTCCTGTAACTCTCTTTTAGCAGTTTCAAGAATATTCTCGTCTGCTTCTCTATGCCCTCCCGGCACTTCATAGGTATCTCTTTCTTTATGCTTGCAAAATACCCACTTGCCGTTGCTCTGTGAGATTATTACTGCAAATTTTAATAATTCATCATTAACTGCATCATAAAATTTTACTTCCAAATTATCCATTACAATACCTCCAAATTGTTACTCTCCCCACAATAGAGCAATTCAATAAAACAAATGCCAAAAATCCGCATAAATACAGACTTTTGGTATTTCTGTCCGTTGTTTATACTTAATAATATCTAATCAAAGATATAACCTTGCCGAGGATTGCTACCTCGTCAGCTATAATCGGTTCAAAATCATCATTTTCAGGCTGTAATCTGAAATGACCGTTTTCCTTATAAAATCGTTTAACCGTTGCCTCGTCGCCGATAAGGGCAACTACTATTTCGCCGTTGGACGCAACAGGTGTGCGGTTTACAATTACAATGTCACCGTCCAAAATACCTGCTTTTATCATACTTTCGCCTTTTACATGCAATGCAAAAAGTTCTCTGCCACGGCTAAGACTTTCGGGAATAGGTATGTATGTTTCGATTTCTTCAACGGCAAGGATAGGATAACCTGCTGCAACACTGCCCACAAGAGGGACATTTACACTGCGCTCTTCACCTGCGATGCGTATGCAGCGGTTTAAACCGTGCTCACGCTCAATAAGTCCTTTTTCTTCGAGTGCGCTTAGGTGATGATGAACCGTTGAAGTTGATTTTAACCCCGTAGCCTCGCATATTTCACGCACAGACGGAGTTCTGCCTTCATCCGCACACTGTTTTAAAAAATTAAATATAGCCTGCTGGCTCTTGCTTAATGGTTTCATAGTAACCTCACAAATTGCAAAAGTGCCGATTTGTAACAAACTATTTACGGCCTATAATATTATAACATATTTTCTCTGAAAAATCAAACATTTGTTTTATGTTTTGAAAAATATTTTTTTCAATAGGTTTTCATATTGACTTCACATGATTTTCAAATAAATATAGTTTAATATAACTGTACTCAAAAGGCGGAACCGCAACCGCCGAGTATATTGTTCTACCCTCCTCAATACGGGCACTCGGCCCGTAATTGTACCCCTCATTTTTTTAAGAACAGGAAAGCACCGTGTAATCATCAGCACGGTGCTTTTCAATTTTTGGGTGAATTATGCGATTAGGTTTAGATTAAAAAATTAAAAATTTAAATTTAGGTCAAGCCTTTTTAAAGGCTTGGCAGAGCATTTTACTGACTGTAAATACAACACAAAACAACAGGCAGATGTACTATTACACCTGCCTGTTGTTTATAGATTAATTATTGCAAATAATTATATTATTTTGTCAAAACCTCAACGATTTCGCTGATATACATTTTATGGAAGTCGTTGTCGTACCACTTATCTACAGCGTCGTTATCAACAATGCTTTCGCCGTTCAAAAATTGTGCGTACATCTTTTTACATACAAGTACAAGTTTAGCCTCTGCAAAGTATGGAATACCGTCCTCTGTAAAAGCAGGTGTAAGACCTGTTTCGGCAACTTTGTCAATATCTCTGCCGCTCTTTGAACCGCAAAGCTTGAGTGCGTCACGGTATTTTTCGTCAAAAAAGCTCATTGTGTAGTAACCGTTATTCTCAATAAATTCAAATGTATATCTCTGCGGACGAATAAATGTAAACGCAACAGGCTTGCCCCACATAATGCCTGCGCCGCCCCAGCTGATTGTCATTGTGTTAAATTTATCGGAATTTCCGCTTGTTACAAGCGCCCAATCCTTGCCGATAAGGTCAAAAATGCTTTCGTTGATGTCTGACGGATTAATTTTCTTAAAATCTGACATAAATATCCTCCTTAAATTCTGCTCTTGCTTTAAAATAGATGAGAGCAGGTTTTTATTTTATTATTTTGTGCCTGTAGAGCCGAAACCGCCCTCGCCACGCTCTGTATCGGAAAGTTCGCTGACTTCTGTAACGGTTGGGACGATTACAGGTGCAATCACCATTTGTGCCACTCTTTCAAACGGCTCGACGGTGTAAGGTTTATCCGAAACATTGCAAAGACCGACGCAGATTTCGCCCCTGTAGTCGCTGTCAATCACGCCAACGCCGTTGGCAAGGCAGATTCCGTGCTTGATGCCGAGTCCGCTCCTGGCGTAAACAAATGCGGCAACCGACGGGTTGGGCAACTCGATTGCTATACCCGTGGGAATAACCGCAATCTTCTGCGGCTCAACGGTGATTTTTTCGGTAATGCAGGCATATAAATCCATACCGGCGGCACCGCTTGTTGCGATTTTGGGAATTTTTGCGTTATCTTTTACTTTTTTTATCTTTAATTCCATAACTGTCCTTTCAAATTAAGTTGCATTTGTAATCTTGTTTTGCAGGATTTTTTTAAATTCCTTGCAAAAGAAAAATTTACTGAATTTTAATAATGTTTTATTAGAATATTAAAAACCTGTAATTTTTGTAACAAGGCATTAATTTAATTCTTTTAAACAATTTAAACAGAGTTATTAACATTAACATTGTTTTAACAATGCTATTTAACACCCCTTAGATATAAACCTCTTGTTGATTTGACTTTTAACATCGGATTTTGCGTAAATTCGCATATACTTTCCACATTTTCAACATAGTTTTCAACAGTTAAACGAAGTGAATAAAAAGATGTTGAAAGTGTTGAAAACTCATTTTGGGGTATATAAAGGGGTACACAGTTCAGCACTTCGGTACAAATTCCGTCACATTTCAGCGGGAATTTCTCACCCTTTCTGTCCGTCATTTTTGAATTGTTTTTGCAAGTTTTGCAAGAAATGTTTTCGCTCTTTGCAGGGCAGTTTACCGTAAGCATAAGAGGAAGATAT
>OGXK01000926.1_pt1 | contig 15483 bp, 8 predicted proteins | sample 1576261 | NCBI WGS metagenome assembly OGXK01 (sample SAMEA3541581, study PRJEB24748) | human gut metagenome | biome: human gut; feature: human-associated habitat; material: faeces | place: China | collected 2012 | reverse complement strand
CACCTGTATCTCGTCCTTGCTTTCGCGCATCTCCAATTGGATCGGGGTGGTCTTGTCTGCCTCCACATTGAAAAACTCGATCTCGGCCAATACGCTACCGTTTGCCATACGAGTACCGGTCACTAACATATAATTACCTTCATCCATGGATAACGGTTTCTTCAGTAATCCGCTCCAAGTATCTCCCAAGCCCATATCCACATTACCGCCTCTCTCGAAATTCAAGGTCTGTAAAGTACCGTTCGGCAAAACCTTGGCGATCGTGAAGTGACTGTAATATTTCGGGTCTTGCAGCGCCTTGATCGGTTGGTAAGAAGCGATTACCTTGCCTTGTTTAGCGGTCGTCTGTACGGCAGCCTCGAAATCGACGTCTACCCAAGCGTTGTCCTTGAAGTACTGGATCTTGCGGGCTACCGGCTCGATACGTGCCGGAATACCTAAGCTACGAGCCACGGCCACGAAGAAGATATTACGGGAGCCCTTATCAGCGATGCGGGATTTCCATACACCCATCGGCATGATCGGAATACGTTGTGCGTTTAGCGCATCGTTAATGGAGACGTTATTCTTCACCCAATCCACCAATGCCTGTGGATTCTCTACGGCTTGTTTCGCAAGGGAAGGCTCAATGTTTGCAGCGAAGAAACTCTTATAAGGAGTCAGGAACTCATTGGCCACACGAGGATTCATGATATATTCATTGAACCATTCGCTTTGAACGGCCGGCGTATTGTTTAAATGGTCCGCGAAGACAGACGCAGGTGTATCACGTAGATCCTTAGCGGATACGACATCCAATAAAGCCATCGCTTGCGCACGCTTCTCGGCGGGAGTCTCCCGTAAGAACTTCTCGATCTCCATCCAGTTACCACGGCTACCGATCATGAAATCCTCCGTCTTCATCGGGTCGATACCCAATTCTTTCGCTAAAGCCTCTGCTTTCTCTTCCGTATAGAAAGTAGCTACATATTTATTACGGATAGCGTCTTCTTCCAATAAACGTTTGGCGTTCGCCTCCTTTTGCTCCGGTGTAACTTCTGCGGGGATAGAGCCGTCTACCGGTGGTACGATATCTAGGGCGATCGTCTCCACATCTCCCGGTTTCTTATTCAAGGCGATCGTAACCTCTCCGTCCTTGCCGAAAGAGACCTTGCTGTAGCCGAACTTGCCATCTTTGCTGGCCCATACCAGCATATCCCCTTTTCCGGCGGATAATGAGCATTTGCCATCCGCGTCCGTCTTCTTGCGGGCTACACTGTTAAACTCGGCATAGTTATAAATCTTGAATTCTACCAAAGCGTCCTTTACCGGCTTGCCATTGGCATCCGTAACCGTGATAACAGCTTTAGCCGAAGGTGCGTAATTATCGATCACGTTGATCTCGGTATACCCATCGGTACGTTCCATGACATCCTCCGGGCCATTGTATTTACCGAATACTTTCGTATGCATCAACATACCCCGGTAAGCAGGGCCGTTGAACCAACCCAGATTCAATACCGGTTCGGGCTCGCAAGCGCCGAGGAAATACCATTTACCATTCACCCAAGCTTCTACCCATGCGTGGTTATCATCCGTATGCGCCCAGCGAGGCGTATATACCTGACGCGCGGGAATACCCACGGAACGTAAAGCGGCTACCGTGAAGGTAGACTCCTCGCCGCAACGACCGTAAGCGGTCTTTACGGATGCCAAAGGGGAACTTGTGCGCCCATCGGAAGGGGTATAGATAACCTTCTCATGACACCAGTGATTCACTTCCAGTACGGCATCGTACAACGAGAGACCCTTCACCCGGTCTTTCAACTCATCAAAGAAAACCATGCGGCTTTCATCCAGATTCTCATTGTTGATTCGTACCGGCAATACGAAATGGCGGAAGATATCCTCTGGAATGCTATCGCCCCAAGGCATCTCATTCCGTGCTTGGAAAGAGGAACGGATGTTTTTCAAATAGAAATCACCACTATAGTCCGTGATGTCTCCAATCGGCATATAGGCGTACATGAAGGTTAACGCCTCCCTCTCTTCGGGAGTCATTTGATCGTTAAATACTGCGAAAAGGTCTCCGTTAGGCAGAGCGGCCTGTTTCGCTTGGAAATCGTTCTCGACCTCAGCTCGGTAAGCGGCGTCGGTAATAAAATGTTGTTGGTTGTTACAGCTCGTCCATACGAGTAATGTGAACAACAGCGTAAATAGATGTTTTTTGTTCATAAAGCGGATATGTATGTTTGCCAAAAGTAATGATTCTATGCGAGATAGAAAAATTCTCGAACAATTTGTAAGAAAGATTTGTTTTTCTATAGAAAGAATAAATCTGGTCTTCCTGTAAATTTGGGACCGGATTTCTTCTTTTTGTGTGATTATAATTACAAAAAGTTTACGAACTTTGTGACAAAGTATCAAATCACTAATCATAAAACCCGTTTTGCGTATGTTTCAAAATCCTGAGCAAGTGCTATTAATAGCTTCTGTGATCCTGTTTTTAAGTATATTCGCCGGTAAGGCCGGTTATCGTTTCGGCTTACCCGCTTTGTTGTTGTTCCTTGGTGTGGGAATGTTGTTTGGCAGCGATGGTCTGGGCATCCAGTTCAGCGATCCGAATGTGGCCCAGTTTATCGGCATGTTGGCGTTGAGTATCATCTTGTTCTCGGGTGGTATGGATACGAAAGTTGCGGAGGTCAAACCTATCGCCTCGCAAGGTGTGGTATTGGCTACGCTCGGGGTGCTGGCCACGACTTTTATCACGGGCGGGTTTATCTATTGGTTATTTGGTTTATTTGGCAAATATGTTACGTTGACTTTCCCGGAATCTTTATTGCTGGCGGCGGTCATGTCCTCTACGGACTCAGCCTCGGTTTTCTCCATCTTGCGCAGTAAAGGGGTTTATTTGAAAGAGCGTCTGCGTCCTACCTTGGAACTGGAGAGTGGTAGTAATGACCCGATGGCTTATATGCTTACCTTGCTTCTGATCGCTTACATACAAAGCGGAGGTATGAATATTTGGGAGGCCGGGCTATCCTTGGTCATTCAATTATCGGTGGGAGCTATCGCCGGTTTCTTATTGGGGAGACTGGCTGTGTTGATTATCAATAAGATCGATATAGATAACGAGTCTTTGTATCCGATCCTTTTATTGGCTACGGCTTTCTTCACCTTCGCCGCTACGACCTTATGTAAGGGTAATGGCTATTTAGCGGTTTATATCGCTGGTTTGGTGGTTGGTAACGCTAAGATTGTTCACAAGAAAAGTATGGGGACGTTCTTTGACGGTTTCGCTTGGTTGTGGCAGATCGTGATGTTCCTTACGTTAGGCTTGCTAGTGAACCCGCATGAGTTATTACCGGTGACGGGTGTAGGTGTTATGGTGGGAGTCTTTATGATCTTGATCGCCCGTCCGATTAGCGTGTTCCTTTGCTTGATACCTTATAAGAATTTCTCTTTCAAAGGTAAACTGTATATCTCATGGGTGGGATTACGCGGGGCGGTTCCTATTATTTTCGCTACTTACCCGATGATCGCCGGGATCGAGCATGCCGGTATGTTCTTTAATATCGTATTCTTTATCACGATTCTTTCTTTGCTGATTCAAGGAACCACGGTTACTCAAGCCGCAAAATGGCTGGATATGGTGGATGAGCCGGAACGAAAGGATGAGTTTGGCATCGAGCTTCCCGAGGAGATCAAGAGCGCTATGAGCGAGATCGATATTACCCCGGCGGTATTATCCCATGGAAATAAATTGATGCAGCTGACTTTACCCGATCATACCTTGGCGGTAATGGTGAAACGGGAAGGCCGCTATTTCATCCCGAAAGGAAATACGGAATTAAAGGAGAACGACAAGTTGTTAATGATCTCCGATAATGACGAGGCGCTTTTGCAGGCGTATGATTCCTTGGGGGTGAAGGATTATACGATGAAGAAGAATTGAAATAATGTGCCAATGTAGGCAATGTGCCAATGCGAATACTCTTTGTGTAGAATAAGCATTGGCACATTATTTTATCGTACCGGGAACTCGGTTATACGTAAAGTGGTACAGCCATAAGGAATTAACTCGATCGTCTCTTCATCACCCATCGGTTCGTTGGCTTGCATGAAGAAATTTACGGGGCCGGCGGAACCTTTGAACATTTTCCATGAAGGTAAGATCCGTCCCTTTGTTTTGATCGTGATAGGGGCATTCTCTAGGTTCCATGGGTAAGGGGCTATGTTCTCTGCCTTTCTAACGACGAAATTTTTCTCTAGTTCTTCTTCTTTCAGATATTTGCGAATCAGGGAATAATTCCATGCTGAAGTAGAGGTGACCTCATAATACCATTCTCCTTTATGTGAAGACTCCGGGCGTTGATCAACCTTGCGTTCCCATTTCTCATCCATCTTTAGGGAATACAATAATGGGCCTCGTTCGATGACAACCGCATCGTCATACCAATTGCTTGTGGATATACGCATGGGTAGCTCTAGCTGGATATGATCGCCATCTTTCCATTCCCGGTTGATTCGTACGATTTCGCCAGAGTGAGCTGCGATAGAGACAGCCTCGCCATTTATCGTAATCACGGGATTATTACACCAAGCAGGAATACGCAAGTGAAAAGGGAAAAAGGCTTTCTTGTCTTTCTTGCTAGGGAACGATAAATTGAAATCGATCTTTTCTTCAAAGGGATAATCGGTCTTCTCTGCGATTTTAACCGTGATGTCGTTTCCCACTTGGGCAGTCACTTCCGATGGTGCGTAGATAAGTGAAGCGATGCCATTATCGGCGGTGGCAAACCATAGATGTCGTGTGAATTTAGGCCAGCCTTGATGTAGATTGGAGGTACAACAAGGATAACCGCTCAATTCTCCGAAAATAATGTCTGTGTCTTCGTGTGGTGAGACAAAGTTACGTCCTTCGCAAGTGATCGCTATTTGATTGACTTGCTGATAATATTGTCGTGCGGAAAAGTCATCCTTGATCTGCGTTGGCAGTACATTGTATGCGACTTTCTCTAAATGATCAGCCCACTGGACATCTCCGGTTATCTCTAACATTTTCTCGAGAGAGAACATCATCTCGACAGCGGTACAGAGTTCTGATCCTTGTGTCGGGTTACCGAAACGTAAAAGTTCATCTCCCGCCCATAATCCTGTAGGAAAACCAATCGTATGGCGCATTTTCCGTACAGCTTCCTTAACCGCTTCCAGATTTTGAGGATTATGGCTCTGTTGGTAATAAATGACAGGTTCCTTGAATCCTTGGGCGAGATTTACACAATGCAGGCTGTTTTGCCGGGCTAAATGATCTTGGTTCAAGAACACGTCGGTCCAATTGAAGGTTTGCTTATGGATTAACTCTCCTAACTCCAGAAGGAAAGGATCGCCCGTGATATTATAAAGCCAATATACGACCATCAGATTATCCCCTCCTCGTTGTTCAGCCCAGAAAGTCCATTTTCCCAGAGGACTTTTAGGTAGTTCAGAAAGCTGGTATTTGAAATAATTAGTGAGGAACGAGATAACTCTTTGATCGTTGGTAGCGGAATAATATTGTTGCAGAACTTTGAGCATAACCATTTTGGGCCACCAATCTTGTGCGTTATCCCGTTGTAAGCCGGGTTCATAGTCTCTGTCTGTATCTGGCCCGAAATATCCGTTAGGCTTTTGAGAGGCCAATGTCCATTCAACCCAAGGCTTTACTTTTTGGATCAGGGCCTCATCATTCATGATGTAAGCCAAAGGTAGTAAGCCATCTATCCAGTATGGGCCTCGCTCCCATACGTCTCCATCTCCGCCTAACCAACCATTACGCGGTCCCATTACTTTCGTATAGATAGAATCCAGATGGCCGGTCATTCCCGTACACATTCGTTCCATTTGGATTTTTAGCCAACCCGCAGGTTTAACATCCCCAATAGGCAACTCTATATAAGGCTTAGAGGCTAATGGATAACGATTGTTCGGGTAATTAATGTTGATAGAACCTTCATTTCCCGGCAAAGTGGCAGAAAAGGAGGTAATTGAGATTAGGCTTGATAATGTTATCGTTAATAAATACTTCATTTTGATGCTTTTTTAGTTATTCGTTATAGGGGATCCATACCCTCATTTTTCCTGCTTTACGGTTATCCCACGCATAATAGGGAATGAAGGTAGCAGATTGTGCCCTACCGTTTGTTTTAATTGTTTTTATCCCATTCAATATATCGGAAACGAAGGCTGTCTGGAATGTTGTACTTGGGCTCAACTGGATTTGATCGAAATATTCCGGGTTGTCTATTTCTTCCATGCAGTATACAAGTGGCCCTCGTTGAATCGCCCGTTTGCCGAAATTTTCCTTGACATGCGGATCTGCCGCAACAATTTCCACGGGCATATCCATATCTAGAGCGATTACATCTTGCGATTTCCAATCCTTGATTACCGCATAGCCTTTTTTCTCAGACACGTTTATTCTCTTACCATTGATACTTAAATCATAGGTTTTGCACCAATTCGGAATGCGGAGGCGTATCTCTTTCTCCAAAGGCTGAGACGTAGAAATTGTTAGTTTTACCGATCCATCCCACGGATAGTCCGTTTCTTGTGTTAATAGGATATCAGTCTCTCCTATCCGTATTTGCCCCGTATTTCCGATATATAGATTTACCCATAACGCATCATCGGAGGAGGCGTAGATATAATTTCCGATAGAAGGCAAGAAGCGTGAAAGCTGACTTGGGCAACAAGCGCAACCATACCATTCTTGTCTATGGTGATCACCCTTAGATTCCAGCGGGTTGACATAGAAGAAGCGGTCTCCACCCAAGGAGATACCGGCAAGCGCACCGTTATATAAAGAACGTTCCAGTATGTCGATGTATTTAGAGTCTCCGGTAAGTTGGTTCATACGTTGGTTCCAAAGCACCATTCCGACAGAAGCGCAAGTCTCGCAATAAGCATCTAGGTTCGGTAAATCGTAATCCTCCGTAAACCCTTCGTTATCCCGGGATGAACCGATTCCCCCGGTGATATACATATTGCGGTGTACCACATCATCCCATAGACGATCTATGGCGGCTATATATCCCGTATCATTCTTCAAGGCAGCCACATCGGCCATACCGCAATACAAATACATACATCGTACCGCATGCCCGGAGATATCGGTAAGTCGCCGGACGGGAACGATATCTTGATAGTAAACCGGGTCCCATTTACCTTCATCACCCATAGTGCCGTGACCGTGTCCACGTTCCTCCAGCAGCCAATAAGCGAAATCCAGATATTTCTGCTCTTGGGTGGTTTGATAAAGCTTGACAAGCGCCAGTTCTATTTCCTCGTGTCCCGGTACCCAATGTCTTTTTCCCGGACCGAATTGGCTCATCATATGATCTGTCATGCGTATACATACGTCTAATAACTTGCGCTTTCCGGTAGCTTGATAATACGCTACTCCTGCCTCAATCATATGTCCGGCGCAGTACATCTCATGCTTGTCCATATTGGTCCACCGTTTATCCAATCCGGTGAGTGTATAGAAGGTATTGATGTAGCCATCCGGTTGTTGGGCGGCAGCGAATTTGTCAATCCATTCGTCCGCTTTCTTTTCCAACTCGGGATCCGGATTGTTGATCAGGCTATAAGCCATACCTTCTAACGCTTTATATACATCGGAATCATCAAAGAAAATGCCGGAATGCTCTCCTTCCCCTTTCGCTGCATTCTCGAAATTACGGATACGTCCGGTTTGATTCTCTATTTGATCGATACAGACAGGCAAGGTCGCCGAGACATGTTTGCTGAGTCTGGGTGACCAAAAGTTGTCATTGATTTTCACATGAGAAAAATCGATCTGCTCGATCATCTTCAAAGGCTGTTCCTTTATATCTTCTTTAGAGGTCTGGCACCCTTGCAAAAGAAAGGCAGACGCAGCGAGTAAAAGGTATTGCTTCATATAGCTTTAGAAATTGAGATTAAAGGAGGGTATGTCAATATAGAGACATACCCTCTATGTTATTATTGATAATTCGGATTTTGTTCCAGATTCGGATTGGTATCTACTACTTTTTGAGGTAAGGGAAATACCGTTTTATAATCTCCATTCGGCTCATGAGATAACCATTTAGCTTTTGTGAAATGACCGAAACGTATCATATCTCTCCGGCGATAAGATTCTCCAGCGAATTCCCAACCTAGTTCATCATAGAAACGTCCGAATTTTTCTGGATAAACTTGATTTTGCGAAGTTAATACATAGTTTTCTACCGTACCGTATTTGTAACAGGATTTTTCTTGTAATTGCGCTCCTGAGACAATTGCTTTTTCAGGATGTTCTTTAAAAGCTCTTTTTCTGACCATACTTACAATAGACGCTGCTTGATCTGCTTTCCCAGTACGTAAAAGGCATTCTGCTTTCATCATATGGACTTGCGTAAGTCTGAATAAGACCAAATCATTATTTAGTTCACTTCTGGCTCCCATCTCAACCTCATATTTTAACCAGCGATATCCTTCTGCCTCACCAGTGAAAATTCCGTTGGGCATTTTGTTGACGAAGATAAGCGGTTGTCCCATTAAGTCATAAGAGCCTGTGAGAGGTGTCCGGTCAGATGCGTATTGGGGACCTCCTAGCCAAGTCGCATTTAAACGTTCGTCATCTGGATCATAGGTGTCGATGAATTGAGGTATTCCTTTATAGGCCCCAGCTCCCCAAGGGCTTCCAACTAGATCATACGTTTTTTGGTTTGCTCCGTGTAAGGCGGCTAAATGATAGTTAAATCCAGTGGCAAATATTTCATCATAAGGAATGACTAATATATTTTCTAATGAGTTTTCATTGTGTGCCTTAAATGGATCGCTATAATTAATGTCTAAACTGTATTTTCCTGAATTAATAATATCATCACACTCTTGAATACAAGCATTCCATTGGGGATCACCTGTATATACTTCTGCGTTCAAATATACGTTAGCGAGGAGGGCTTTAGCTCCCCATAATGTGAATCTTCCATAATTAGATTCATTTTTCTCTGTTGGGAGATCGCTGAAAGACTCTTTTAGTTCTTTGACTATAAAATCATAAAGATCCTTCCGGGATGTTTTTACAGGTAATTCTGAGGTGGGTTCCGTTACTAAAGGAGCATCTCCGAAATTATCCATGATGTACCAGTAATAGAAAGCACGTAATGCTCGAGATTCAGCGATCATGGCAGCCTTGTTTTCATTAGCGGCAAAAGGAAAATCATCTTGGTTGATAATGCTGATAGCCCGGTTTGCCAAGATAATTCCGGAATAGCAAACTTCCCATAAACGATTCACTTGTAATTGTTCGGAGTTCCATGAATGTTGATGCATTCTACGAAATACACCTCCATCATCCCAACCGGAACCATTAGCGGGGAACACTGCGGCATCGGTACATATTTCTTGACTCAGCATTGGAGCTTGTCCGGAACCGCAATATCCCCAATCTTGAAGATTGGTATAAGCGGCACCAACCACTTTAGTTGCGTCTCCAGCTTCATATTTATAACTATCTTCAGTAATGTCAGAGAAAATTTCTTCGGTTAGGTCTGTGCAGGAAATAAAGTTCAATGAACAGCAACCTAATAATAAGATATTTATATGTTTTTTAATTGTATTCATGAGTTTATTTATTTTAAAAAGTAAACATTGCGCCTAAAGTAAAGGAACGTGTAGAAGGGTAACGGCCTAATTCATCACATCCGGGATTAAGTCCTTGCGTATTAACCTCAGGGTCTAATCCACTGTATCCTGTAAATGTGAATAGGTTATTACCGGTTGCGTATATACGTATCCTTTTTAAATAATCATTCTTAAGTTTTAAGGTATAACCAATGGTGATATTATCAATTTTCCAAAAGTTTCCTCTTTCGATGAAATAGCTAACATATTGAAGTTCCTGTTGGTCGTTTAGTACAGTCTTTCCGTACTTCGGTTCATAAGCTGTGGCAAGCAAATTTCCCCGGGTCAAGTTTACAGGACATTCATAAAACATGCGGGGGTAGTTGAGGATGTCATAGTCGAATGCACCTCGCATAGTTATACCTAAGTCGAAATTTTTGAAGGTAAAACTGTTATCCCAGCTTAATAGGTGTTTGGGCAGGCCATTTCCAATAATTTTTTTATCTTCTGCTTGTTGCTCTGAGATCGGTTTTGGATTACCGTTTTTATCTTCAATAATCCAACGTCCTTCGCTATCTATATCAATAGTTTTAAAACCGTAGAAATTACCAACCTCACCCCCTTCAAATATTCGATGGGTATATTGTTGGATAGGTTCGCCAGTCCAGCCATCTTCTATATAACCGGATTTTAATTGGAATTCCTCGTTGGATAAGGCAACCAACTTATTTTTGTTAGTCGAATAATTAAAGCTAGTTGTCCATGAGAATTCTTTTGTTTGTACTGGGATTGCACTGAGGTGTATCTCTAGTCCTTTATTTTGCATAGTTCCTGCGTTTGCGAGGATTTCCTGATATAAATAAGGAGGAGTGGCTACTTGATAGTTCCATAGCATATCTTTTGTCGTGCGTTTATAAAGGTCTATAGATCCACTGATACGGTTATCAAGGACACCGAAGTCTACTCCTAAGTTCCACTCTTCTTTTTTTTCCCAACGCAGGTTTGGATTTGCGTTACTTGAAGGTTTTAATGAAGGAAGCCAGCCAGAACCAGTATAGAGATTCTTATCGCTGGTCAAGCGGCTTAATGACATATATGGATCTTCAGGAATGGAACCCGTTACACCAAAACCTAAACGAGCTTTCAAGCTACTGATAAAACGTAAGGAGCTCATGAATTCCTCATTATGTATATTCCAACCTACGGATACGGCCGGAAAATTTCCCCATTTATAATTAGCTCCGAATTGTGTAGCTCCTTCATGACGGATACTGACAGATGCTAAATAACGATCATTGAAACTATAGTTGATACGAGCAAATACACCGATTAACTTAGACTTGTTTTTTTCAGACTTTTCCTCAACTTCTCCTCTTTTTAAGGCAGCTCCAGCCCCTATATTATTATAGCTATATTGATCGGATGGAAAATCCCAGTTTTGCATCCAATAATTTTCATAAGTATTGTCTTGATAAGAATAACCCGCTAAACCAGTAAGATTATGAGCACCAAAATTATTTTTGTATTGGGCTGTGATCTCTAACAGATTATCGATAGAAGCAGTTGTTCCGCGAGAAGCAAACCCGTTTTTGCCATTGCGGACAGTTGATATGTGTTTTTTAGTTTCAGCATATCCGCGGGTTTGATTATAAGAGGTTCTCGACACTAATGCTTTTACGAAAAATTCATCCATGGGAGTCAATGTAACGGTTCCGAATGTACGTAATTGGGTACTTTTATTCTCGCCATTACTTTCATATAGCGCAGCTACCGGATTCATATATCCGTTCATTGTCGGATGTTCAATCCAGTTTCCGTTATCGTCTTTCGGACGTTCAGTTGGAATATTGATTAACGCATTTCGGTAAATTTCCCCATTGAAGCTTTTGCCATCTCCTAAGGCTGTATATCTTTGTTCTTTACCCATGATGTTTAAATTAAACTTTAATAAGTTATCCCACATAGAGTGGTTGATTTCCAATCGTGTGGTTAATACTCTATTGTCTGAGCGTTTGATAATGCCTTGGCCAGACTTATAGTTTATGTTTGCGATATAATTAGAGTTGCGATTACCTCCGCGTAGACTGGCATTAGTTACGTAAGAAATAGGAGTCCTTAATATCTGGTCTAGCCAATCTGTGTCGTAACCATAATCAATAGCGCCGGGTTTCCCTTGTTTTACTAATTGACGGTATTGATTGGCATCCATCATATCTAATCTTTTTTTGATTTGCTGGGTAGTGACATAAGCTTGAATATCAATAGTTACAGGTATCTCTCCTTTCACTTTTTTTGTGGTGATGAAAATAACACCATTATTTCCTCTGGTTCCATAAATGGCGGCGGCTGAGCCGTCTTTTATAACATCTATGCTTTCGATATCTTCTGGTGCAACAGTGCTCATATCACCCGGAACTCCATCGACAATAACTAATGGCACCCGGTCTCCTTTTAGTGAGCCGATACCACGCAATACAATTTGGGATGAAGACGTCGGATCACCATTTGGCATGACAATGCCAAGTCCCGCAACCTTTCCTTGAAGCAACTGGGCTGCGTCTTGCACTGAACCTTGAATGAATGTTTCACTTTTTATGCTGGAAATAGATGAAGTTAATTCCCCTTTTTTCTGTGTACCGTAGCCAACCACTACCACCTCGTCTAATTGTTGCGTATCTTCTACTAAACGAATATTGATTTGTTGTTTCCCATTTACAGGAACATCTTGTGTCAAATATCCGATATAGGAAATCTGCAAGATGGCAGAAACAGGAACATCTAACGTATAATTACCATCTATATCTGTAATAGTTCCGTTAGTTGTTCCTTTTATAACGACGTTAGCACCGATAATAGGTTCTCCGGATTTATCTGTAATTGTTCCTGAGACCTTATTGTTATCCTGTTGTTGTTCTGCTTTTTCATCTTTCTTCATCAACATGATATTACTGCCTTCAATCGCATATCCAATATTCGTGTTTCTGAAAATTTGTGACAAAACATCCATTACCGTTTGGTCTTGAGCGTGTACGGATGCTTTACGGTTTAAGTCGATTTCATTTGTATTATAAATGAATAAATAATCAGTTTGCTGTTCTATCTGTTCTAAAATTGAATGCGTAGATTCATTATTAGCATTGATATTGATGCGCATCGTTTGTGAATGTACGGATGCGAGTAAGCTGAAACTGAATACAAATAATGCAATGAATGTTAATCTCATTATTCGAAATGTTTTGTCTTCTGTGTTAAAAGGGGACATAAAATGCCCGTTACAAATTTTTTTCATACATTTGTAATGTCTTATTTGTTAGTACTAAATGAATTTATTTTCGCAAGTCTGGTACTGACTTACGGAAGGGGGATGTTGCAGCATCTCCCTTTTTGTGTAATTTGTGCTGTTAATTGTTTGTTATGTTTTCATTCTCTATATTCTGTATTTAAAAGGTTAACGACTAAATATTTATTTTATCACGATTAGATTCGTCTCTTCATTTTTTGTATAAGTGAATTTATGTTTTAATTGTAATACTTTCAATACATGGTCAATTCCGTCTTTGATACGGAATTTGCCGGAATAACGGTATTGAAGTAAGGATGGTCGTTGAACATCAATTTTAATATCATAATAAAGCTGTAACTTTTCTATTAAACTTTGGATCGACTCGTCTTCGAAACAGAATAATCCCTCTTTCCATTTAAAGTAGTTGTAGTCAGGAATATGGGATGTATTTAATCCTTCCTGACTTGCGATCGCCATCTCGTTCGGCTTTAGGCGTAATCTTTTCGGCATAGTTAAGGAAGATATTTCTACGCTGCCATTTAATAATGCTGTCTCAAATAAAGGACTGTTGTGATATGCCTTAACATTAAATTCGGTACCCAATACATGAATTGCGTATTTTTCGGTTTGTACGGTAAAAGGACGTTTTTTGTCATGATGTACAGAAAAATACCCTTCTCCGTTAAGTTCTACGTTCCGTTTATTTGTGCCGAATTTATTAGGAAATTTCAATGTCGAGCGAGAGTTGAGCCAAACATGTGTCCCGTCCGCTAAAGTTAACTCAGCTCGCTGACCTGTGGGTACATGGATGGTTTGTATTTGTATATCCTCTACTTTTTGTTCTACGAATTGTTTAGTAACAAAGATTCCAATTAAAAAGATCGCTGCTATTTTTAGTGTTTCGATTGCGATACGTCGAATTGTTGGAATAAATTTTTTATGAAGTGTTTTTTGCTCTGGTCGGTTAATGCAAAGCGCGTGCCTATTTGTATGCCAAAGTGAAATATCATATAATTTACGTAAAGCCAGAAATTCACGCATGTTATCAGGACTTTCGTCCAGCCATGACACTACTTTCAGTCTCTCTTCTTCGGAAACCTTACCTCTTATGTACCGTTGTAGTAATTGCTCCATGAATGTCTGTTAATTTATTTTCTATTATAAAAACAACGCTGTGCGCTAAATCCCTAGTGGAAAAATGAAAAAAATTAAGAAAAAAGAAAATAAAATAAGGGTAGATAGTCTTTCAAGTTGATACGCAAAGCTTTTAAAGCCTTGGTTATGTGGTATTCTACACCTTTTATGGTGAGGTTTGTCTCATCCGCTATTTCTTTTACGGTTTTATTCTCGAAGCGGCTCATCTCGAATATTCGATGAGTTTGTTCTGGTAAGTTTTTTAAAGTTTTGTGGATGATCCTATTGACCTCATCAGAGAAGATCTCTTTCGGATCGCAAGCCTCGAGTGTGGAAATTCTAATGCTTAGTTCTCTATTTTTTATTTCCTCTAAATTTTCAATAGCGGCATCATGTATGGCTTTATGGCGTAAATAGTTAAGGGCTTTATTTTTCAAAATCGTGAGCAATAAGGCTTCTGTTATCTCGTTTTCTCCAGCAGAGACCAGTCGCCAATATTTTACAAGCGATTCAGCTACGATATCCTCAGCCACCATGTCATCATGTACATATGATTTGGTGAACAGGAATGACCGTCGGTAATTCCGTTCATAAATGATATTAAAATCGTCTCCTTTCATCTTCAATACAGATTTAGCGGTAAAAGTAGGAATTTTTGATAGAAAAATAGTTAAAGTAATCATACTTTCATTTTCCCCGCTTTCCGGTTATCTCAAGTATAATATGGGATGAAAGAAATTGATTGTTGTCCATTTATCGCATTGATAGTAAAAGGTTAGAGTGGAAAGAGGTCTTGAATACGGAATTCAGACTAAGTTCTATTTACTCAAAATAGTTGGGGTTATCTGTTTTAATTTTAGATCATTATGAGGCGGTGTCTATATGTGGAGACGGGGCATGCCCCGTCTCTCTCTAAATCCGTTGTTCCTTACCATTCACGATAAATCGCTTGATAGGTTGTTTTACCGGTCTTAATAGGTAACTCCAATCCTTTTCAGTTGTATCTAACGTGATTTCCAATCCATCTTCCAGTTGTTTTACTTTATAATTAATCTTATTATTTCCAACAGGAAGATCTTTCATTTCAATAAAGTCCCAATCTGATGGTAAATTAGGACTTAGGGTCAAGGTCTTTTTATAGGCTTCTGGTTGTATGCCATATATATAACGAATCAAAGGTGTTGCTATACCATAGATGGTCCATGCTTGAACAGGGCAGCCATAATCAGGCATCATCTCATTAATTGATCCCGGAAGTGTACGGCCAAATGTATCGACGATGCGATTGATATACCATAAAGCCTCATCTACACGTCCGTAAGCGCATTCGGCCATCGCTTGTACGCCTGTTGCGATAGTCATCATGCGATCTCTTTCGACTGCGGATAAATAAGGACCATATTCGCCGCAATGCTCTTTTCGTACTTTATCCAATTGCCGAATAGCTCTGTCTT
>OGXK01000909.1_pt1 | contig 15660 bp, 16 predicted proteins | sample 1576261 | NCBI WGS metagenome assembly OGXK01 (sample SAMEA3541581, study PRJEB24748) | human gut metagenome | biome: human gut; feature: human-associated habitat; material: faeces | place: China | collected 2012 | reverse complement strand
GCAACTTCATACGCTCCATAATGCAGGAATACAGGTTTGTTGTGTTATCTGTCTAAACTTTCTCCTTTAGTTTAAGTGCTGCTGCAATCCAGCCAGCAGGTCGTTCTTGATGTCCCACAGCTTCTGCGAGAGGTCGACATAGTAGTTGTGCGGATTTTCAAACCGTTTGACCTCGTCCCACAGGGTATCTACCTGCTGTTTGCAGTGGCTGCGAATCTGCTGGATGTCCGGCAGCTGATAAACCAGCTTGCCCTGGCGGAAGATGGGCTGAAGCATCTCCTTTGCCGTCACATTTTCCAGTGTGCACTTTTTCCAGGTTGCCAGCGGGTCAAAGATGGTCAAGGTGATAGGGTTCTGGGTATCCAGCTGCTCGTCGTGGACACAGACATAATCCGCTACTGCCTTACCATTGCTGTCAAACAGGCGGTAAACCTTCTTGAAGTGCGGGTTGGTAATCTTTTCCGGGCTTTCGCTGACCTTGATTTTCGGGATGAACTCTCCATCCTTCTCCACCGCTACCAGCTTGTAAACGCCGCCAAACACCGGGTCGGACTTGCTGGTAATCAGCCGCTCACCGATGCCAAAGCTGTCGAGCTTAGCTCCCTGTAATTGCAGGTCGCGGATGATGTACTCATCCAACGAGTTGGAGGCAACGATCTTGACGTCGGCAAAGCCTGCCTCATCGAGCATCTTTCTGGCTTTTTTGGAGAGGTAGGCAATATCTCCGCTGTCGATGCGCACCCCTTTCGGGCGGTGACCCAGCGGAAGGATGACCTCGTTAAACACCTTGATGGCGTTGGGGATACCGGATTTGAGCACATTATAGGTGTCCACCAACAGCGTACAATCGTCCGGGTAAATCTGTGCGTAGGATTTAAACGCCTCATATTCGCTGTCGAACATCTGCACCCAGCTGTGCGCCATGGTGCCGACTGCCGGTACGCCGTAATCGCGGTCGGTGATGGCACAGGCGGTCGCGCCGCAGCCGCCGATGTAGGTCGCACGTGCGCCCAAAATCGCCGCATCATAGCCCTGCGCCCTGCGGGAACCAAACTCCATAATCAGCTTATCTCCTGCCGCGCGGACCATGCGGTTTGCCTTGGTTGCCACCAGCGACTGGTGGTTGATGGTCAGCAGGATCATCGTTTCCACCAGCTGTGCCTGGATAACCGGACCTTTCACGGTGACAATCGGCTCGTTCGGGAAGATGGGAGTTCCCTCTTCCATTGCCCAAACGTCGCAGGAGAAACGAAAGTTTGCAAGGTAATCCAAGAACTGTTCGTCGAACACCTTTTTCGAGCGGAAGTATTCGATGTCCTGTGGGGTAAAGCGCAGGTTTTCCAGGTAGTGGACCAGCTGCTCCAGACCGGCAAAGATGGCAAAGCCACCGTTGTCCGGGATATTGCGGAAGAACATATCGAACACCGCTACCTTGTCCTTCATGCCGTTGAGGAAGTAGCCGTTGGACATGGTAAATTCGTAGTAGTCGGTCAGCATGGTGAGGTTTCTCTCCTCAGACCAGTTGATATGCATATCATCAAATCCTTTCTAAAAAAGCGGTATTACACCATAGATGCCGGAGAACCGTTGTCGAAAGAGAGCAGCCCATGCGGTTCATACGGCACACCGTCCTGCGAGCAGAAGTAGATGCGCTCGAGCATATCCACTGCGCGGTACGCCGCTGCATAAAAGATTTTGGGAAAGCTGCGGTTGTCGGTCTTTTCCGGTGTATTCAAATGATACCAGCTGTCGCAGTCGAGGTTGAGGATGTCCTCCATCACCTGCCTGCGGCGGATGTGCGGAGAAAAAATTTTTTTGCCGCCCAGCAGCGCCTCGCCCGCTTCGGTCAGGCGGACCAGACATCCGCTGCGGTCCAGCACCAGCTGCAAAAGGGTCCAGGTCTGCGAAAAACAGCCCTCCAGCTCCTTGACGCTGCACCGGATGCCGTAAACCTCCTCCAGCAGCTGGGCATACAGTCGTGCAATCACCCGATGCTCCCAGTGGCTGCCGTACAACCGCTTTGCCGGGCGGTATTCACGGATATTTCTGCCGCGCTTGATGCGGTACAAAGCGGTGTCAATATCACTTTCGATGCGGTGATGCAGTCCACGGCGCTCGTCCAACGGCAGCACCCGCTCCTTCTGCATCTGCTTAAAGTAGATGTATGGGTGCGCCTCACAGTCTAAACAATAATGTCCGGCAAAGCCTAAGATATAGGATGCCAGCGTTTCATATTCATCGGTATGCCTGCGCTCGTTGAGATAGCGGCTCATACACGCAAACAGCTCATCGACCTTTTTTAGGTGCATCAGATTGCCATAACGCGGCAGCAGGCTGGTGCCCAGCAGGGCATCCTTAAAAAAGAGCAGGTCGGGTCCCTGCTGTCCCCAAAAATAGGGTGCGGGATTGCGCTCGAGAAGCTCCTGAATCTCCTCGTCCAAAAAAGCAAAGACCTGTGCTCCAAACAATTCATGGGTAACAAAAGCGGGCATAATGCGCCTCCTTTTTTCCAAAATCGGTTGTATATCAACCGGCAGACAAAACTATGCCAAAAACATATTCGATGCAATCTTACCTAACAGCAGCAGCATGGCTACAATCATGATTGGGCGAACCACCTTGGCTCCCTTTTTCAGCGCCAAGCCGGAGCCGACCCAGTTGCCCAATACCGAAAAGATGGTGCACTTGATGCCGACATCGACCAGCACATTTCCGCTCATGCCGTAGGTTATCAGCGCAGCGACGTTGGAGGCAAGGTTGACCACCTTGGTGGTGCCGCAGGCGCGGATGATGCCTAATCCCAGTACCGAGTTGAGCAGCAATGTCATAAAGGTGCCTGCACCCGGACCAAAGAATCCGTCGTACATACCGGTACCAAAGCCGACTGCCGCCGACAGCAGCACCGAGCGCAGCAGCGGCATCTCCTGTTCGTGTTCTTCTCCAAAGTCCTTTTTGCGCAGCACCATAATGGCAATCAGCGGCACTGCCACCAGCAGAATGTAGTTGAGATATTTTTCGTCGATTGCCATTGCCAATTTTGCACCCAGCGGGGAGCCTACCAGCGCGCCTGCCGCTGCAATCAATGCAACCTTGATGTTGATTTGCTTTTCCTTAAAAAAGCGAACCGAAGCGGTCAGGGTACCGATGGCATTTGCAAACTTGTTGGTTCCCAGCGCCATGTGCGCCGGAATACCCACCGCATAATAAGCCGGCAGGGTAATCAGTCCGCCGCCGCCCGCAATCGAATCGACCAATCCACCCAGAAAGACGCAGGCAAACAGCACCATCATCTGCGAAAATTCTATTTCCATAATCTTGCTCCTGTCCTTTCTTTACTCCTCAAAAGTCACGTTTCATTCCTTTTCTGCCGTTACCGCATGACAGAGGTTCCCTTTTCCTTTAAATAGGTGGAGTAGACGTCCGCCAGATGCAGCTTGACCGCCAGCGGATATTTTTCATACGCCTGACTGATAGAAAAGCTGCCGCCGCGCGCCGCATCGTCAAACCCGCCCATGTGCCAGCGGATGGCAACCGCCTCGGAGGGCTTGAGCCGCAAAAAGCGCTCAATCAAAAAGACCGATTTTTCTCCATGACCAAACGGGAACTGGTCATCGATGGAAAAATAAGGCTGCGCCTCCCACCTGCCGGTCTCCGGGTTTTTGACATTGCGGGAGCTGACCTTGTAAAACTGCGCCTTGCACACGTCGTGCAGCAGCGCACAGATGGCAAAGCTCTCCATGCTGTCGCCTTCCTCAAAAAAGCGGTCCACCATCGTTTCAAACACGCTGATGCTGTGCATCACCAGCCCATGCTGACAGGCACAGTGATATTTGGTGCTGGCAGGCGCGGTAAAAAAATCGGTCTTTTTAAGCCATTCCAGCAGCTGTTCTGCACCCTCGCGCCTGATGTGGGTGGTGAACAGCTGTTCAAATTTCTGCTGATAATCCAGCTCTTCCATAGGCTCATCCTCCCAAAAACTGCTGCGCCGGAGGTTTTGTTGCATTGCGCAGTATATTATCAGACCCATTATAGCACAAATCGCAAAAAGTGTAAAAATGATTTTGCCTTGTCCGGCAATTTTTTCCGTAGATTGCTGGTTTTGTTTTCTTCTACAAAAAAGCAGGAGAAAGGTTCTCCCCTTCTCCTGCTCCTGTGCTTATTTTTGATAGAATTTTCCCTGCCAGCTGTCCCGTCGGACCAGCTCCTTGTCGATTTCATTGAGGACACACAGCTTTTTTAAGCTCCACATCGGTCCAACCAATGCCTCTTTTTCTCCGTCTCCGGTTACCCTTTGGACAATCAGCTCCGGCGGCAGCAGCTCCAGCTGGTCGCAGACGATGTTGACATACTCCTCACGCTCGAGCAGACGGAACTCTCCCCGCTGCAGCTGTTCTGCCATCACCGTCCCTTTTAAGACGTGCAGCAGATGGATCTTGATGCTGTGCAGCGAAAGCCGGCTCAATTCCCGTGCGGTTTCCAGCATCATCTGATGGTCCTCGCCGGGCAGTCCGTCGATAATGTGGACGCAGACCTGCACCCCACGCTCTTGCAGCTTTTGGTAGCCGCGCAGAAAATCGGCATAGCTGTGGCAGCGGTTGATCCGCTGACCGGTGACGTCGTGGATGGTTTGCAGTCCCAGCTCCACCTCCAGATAGGTGCGCTGTGCAAGCTCGCCCAAATAGTCGGCTGTTTCATCACTGATGCAGTCGGCACGGGTGGCAATGGCAAGCCCTGCCACATTGGGAAAGTTAAGCGCCTGCTCAAACTTTTCCCGCAGCACCGGCAGCGGCGCATAGGTGTTGGTGTGCGCCTGAAAATACGGGATGTACAGGGTGTCCTCCCACTTGTGGTCCATCACCTGCCGCACCTGCTCAAACTGCCGGTCCAGCGGAAGATGAACGTCCCCGGCAAAATCCCCGCTGCCGCGCGACGAGCAGTAGGTACAGCCGCCGGTGCCCTTGGTCCCATCGAGGTTTGGGCAGGTAAAGCCCGCATCCAGCGAAACCTTTGCCACCTTGCAGCCAAAGTGATGGCGCAGGAAGTAGTTGAAGGTGTGATACCGTTTATTGCTATCAGAATAGGGAAACGGATTGTTCATTATTTTTTCAGCAGTGCTCCTGCTTCTTCATCCACAAAGATGGTGACATCCGGGTGCAGACGCAGTACGCTTGCCGGTACCTTTGGAGTGATGGGACCATAAACGGTGTCATAGATGGTCTGTGCCTTCTTCGGACCGTTTGCCAGCAGCACGATCTTCTTTGCCTTCATGATGGTGCCGATGCCCATGGTCAGTGCCTTCTTTGGCACCTGGTCCATCGACTCGAAGAAGCGGGCGTTTGCTTCGATGGTGTTCTGGGTCAAATCGACCACATGAGTCTTTTCCGGGAACTCCTCACATGGCTCGTTGAAGGCGATGTGACCGTTGTTGCCGATGCCCAGCAGCTGAATGTCCACGCCGCCGGTCTGCTCTACCAGCTGCTCATAGCGCTCGCACTCTGCCTGCAAATCCTCTGCGGTGCCGCATGGAACGCTGGTGTTTTCCTTGTTGATGTTGATGTGGTCGAACAGATTGTGGTTCATAAAGTAACGGTAGCTCTGGTCGTTGTCGCCGTTCAGTCCTGCATACTCGTCCAGGTTGACAGTTTTTACATGGCTAAAGTCCACTCTGCCCTCGTTGTACATCTGAATCAGCTCTTTATACATTCCGACCGGAGTGGAGCCGGTTGCCAGACCCAACACGCTGTCCGGTTTTAAGGTGATCTGTGCTGCAAAGATGCGGCTGGCAAGCTTGCACATTTCGGTATAATCTTTGGTTACTACAACTTTCATTGATAAAGCCCTCTTTTCCTTTGGATTGATAAGACAAAATACAAAGAATTTCCGATATTATTTTAACACAATGTCCCCCACCGGTCTAGAGGGAGACGGTGTTTTTTGTAAAACTGCAACAGGCGCAGGGAAAACACCTTCCCCACGCCCGTTTATCTTTGTTACTTGATGGCTTCTTTGAGAATCTCTTTTGCCTTTTCGTTATCCGGCGAAATGACCACAAAGATATAATTGCCCTTTTCTTCGACCACTGCGCTGTCGAGCTTGGTCATCTCTTCGGGCTTGTAGTCCTCATAACGCACCTTCAAATCCTTGATGCGGTCGTTGATAAGGCTCTTGACCACGGTGACCTGGTCGGACTCTTTGACCTGGAACATGGCAATCTCGTCGGCGTTGCCGGTGGCATAATCCGCCATATAGATAGCATAGTTTTCCAGGGTGGTCGGGTCGATATAGTAGTAGTTGTTCAGTGCAGCCTCGCCCTGCTTTTGCATCTTGCTGGCAGAAAAGTCGATGCCGCCGGTCAGCGAGGAGTAGACCTCGTCAAAGGAGATATACTCGCTTTTATTTCCGCAGCCCGCAAAGCTGATTGCCAGGGTAACTGCTGCCAGAGTTGCTGCCAAAAATCGTTTCATTTTTTTCATTGTTATTCCTCCGCTGCTGTGTGCGACTTGAGATAGTCGAACCATTTTTGATAATATTTGTTTCCAAAGTGCATACCGTCGCCGTTGGAATCCTCCGGCAGGCAGCCCTTTTCGTCCTTAAAGGCAGAAGCAACATCCAGATAATGCACCTTCTGCTCTTCTGCAATCTCGACCACCAGCTCGTTATAGCGGTTGATCTTGTCGTTGGAAATGTCCTCGCGGGAGTCGTCAAACTCCTGGGTGACCGGCAGGATGGACTGCAAATAAATCTGGCTGTCGGGATGCTGCTCCTTGACCGCCTGCACAAACTTTGTGTAAACGTCGGTGAAATGCTGCTCGGTGAACCAGCCCACGCCGTTTGCGCCGAACATGATATAGATTTTTTTGGGCTCCGCTGCCTCCAGAGCGCCCATCACGGTGCTGTTTCCCTGTGCTGTACGAATCTGGTCGTCGGTAAAGACATTGTCCAGATTGATGCCTCTGGCTGCCACCACGGTAGCGTTGGTCATCACCTCATACAGCTTGATGCCTTCGGTGATGGAATCTCCCACAAAAGCGGCATCGTCAAAGTATTCGTCGCCGACGCTCGAGCCGCTGTTGGGCACCAGTGCCGACGAGGACAGGATGCGCTCGCTGGTCAGCTCGGTCACATCCGGCTGGCTCGGCTGCTGTTGTGGCTGCTCCTGCTCCGGCTGGGTCTGCCCGGTTGACTCGGTCGAATCAGATTGGGTTGACTCGGTCGGCTCGGTCGAATCAGATTGGGTTGACTCGGTCGGCTCGGTCGAATCCGACTGGCTCAAATCGGATTCCTCCAGCTGCTGCTGACTGAGCACCTCCTTTGGAATTTCTCCCTGTGCCTGTGCCTGCGCAGTTTGCTGCTCGTTTTTCTCCTGCATCTTTCCCCAATAAGCTGAAACGCCCAGTGCCAGGGCAGCTGCCAGGACCAAAACGGCAAGAAAAATCAGCAGACTTTTTTTCCTGTTTTTTCTGCGATGAGAATAGATACTGTTTCTGCTGCGCAATCTTTTTCCCCCTTTTTCCTCTCTTTGCTTTCCCATGGCGGAAAGCTCTTATTTAGTATACTACGTCTATCAGAAAATTCCTAGACCCTGCTTTAAATTTCATAAAAATTTAAAGCATCTTACTTTTGTCAATTCTTCTTCCTTTCTTTCGGAAAAGGCAAAAAAGTGCTTGACATTTCTTTTTTATGGTGGTATAATTAGGAACGTTGAATGCGAGTGTGCTGGAATAGGCAGACAGGCACGTTTGAGGGGCGTGTGTCTTCGACGTACGAGTTCAAGTCTCGTCACTCGCACCAAAAGCCATCGACCGACCGGTCGGTGGCTTTTTTGTTTTGCTTTCCCGTTTTTTTACCTTTAAAAAAGGGACTCCCGGTGGAGTCCCTTTTTTATTGTTCTTACAGGCTCAGTTCGTTCAAGCCAATCAGGCTCAGAATGTAGATTTTCAGTGCTTTAAACATACACTCGATGTTGTTGCACTCATCCGGCATATGCTCCTCGCCCTTGCCTTCTGGACATGGGTTTGGTGTGCCGTGGAAGCCGGGACCGAAGGCAACTGCATTTTCAAAGTGTTTTGCATAGGTGCCGCCGCCGATGGTGTACGGTACGCCCTTTTCACCGGTGACATAGTCGTGTGCAGCCAGCAGGGTTTTGATTTCTGCGGTGTCTGCCGGTTTGTAAACCGGGGAGGTGTTCTTTCTCAGAACTGCCTTTGCACCGTGCTCCGCTACATATTTTTCCATCATGGCAAACAGCTCGTCGCCCTTGAAGGTGACCGGATAACGGATGTCCAGCTTCAGGGAGATGACGTCGTCCTTCATCGAATCCACGCCGTTGACATGGGTGATCTTGCCGGATACCTCATCCTCAACCGCTGTGCCGATGCCTGCGCCGTTGCTGTCCTTGAGGACCTCAGCTGCGGCTGCCATTGCCTTCTTTTCCATCTCAGAAAGCTGTGGCAGGGTGGAAATCAGCTCAAACAGCAGTTTGGTTGCGTTGATGGAGCCTTCCGGTTTTGCTGCATGAGCAGTCTTGCCGGTAGCTGTTACCTTGATGCCGCCTTCTACTGCTTCTACATGGTATACCTTGTGGTCATAGTTGCCCAGGTCTGCCTCGGTAATACCTTTGAGGGTTGCCGTTGCGCTGGCGCAGACTGCGTTGCTGACGGTGCCGCCGACAACGTCGGTGATGACCTTGCCATCGACTGCCAGTTCAATCATCACGCTGAGTTGACCCTTTTCACCGATGCAAACCGGGAAGCTTGCGTCCGGTGTAAAGGCAAAGGTTGGCTCCTTCTCTGCTGCCAGATAGTGTGGCAGGTCGGTCATGCCGGTTTCCTCGCTGCATCCGAATACCATGCGGTAGGTGTAGTTTGGCTGGATACCCAGCTCCTTCATACATTTGAGCGCATACAGACCAATCACTGCCGGACCCTTATCGTCCGAAACGCCGCGTCCATAGATGTAACCGTCCTTTTCAATCATATCGTATGGGTCATGGCTCCAACCGTCGCCCTCCGGTACAACGTCCAGATGTGCCAGCAGAGCAATCTCTTTTTCTGCGTTGCCGTATACAGCGGAACCTGCATAGTAATCATAGTTTTTGGTAGCAAAGCCCATGCCTTCGCAAATCTGCAAAGCTTTGTCGAGCACCTTGCGGCAGCCTTCGCCGTATGGAGCCTGTGGATTGTCATTTGCTACACTGACGCTCTTGATGTTGACCAGGGTGGCAACATCCTGCAAAAGATTCTGTCTATTATCTGCAATAAACTGGTCGATTCTGGTTTCCATTTCTTTAGAAATCATCTGTAAAAACCTCCAATGTATCTATTCTTTCCGAAAGTCAGTCAAGACCTCTGCTCCATTATACCACAAATTATGGTTTTTACCATCATATCTTGAAAAAAACCTGCACAAATTCCAGTTGATTTTGTTTAGCATGTATGATATGTTCTTTTCATGCTATAATATAAAGCGAACACTTTATATTATAGCACAAAAAACAGCAGAGAGCTGTTCTGCCTCTCTGCTGTTGCTTGTTTTATCGTTTTTTGTTCGAGTTCCAATAGCCGACCACTTCGCTGACGGTGCTGACCGTTACAAACGCCTTCGGGTCGTTATTGCGGATATATTCCATCAGCTGTGCGTACTCATTTTTGGCAAGGATGGTGACAATCTCCAGCTTTTCACTGTTGTCGTAGCCGCCCTTTGCTTCATACAGGGTCACGCCGCGGTGCAGGTCGTGCATGATGTAATCCGCCAGCTGCTCGTGGTGCTGGGAGAGGATGCAGACCCTTTTGCGTCTGGAAAAGCCGCTGATAAACGAATCGATGACGATGCCGTTGAAGTAGGTGCCCAAAAAGCCGATGACCAGGGTTTTGGTGTCGTAAACCAGAATGGAGCTGGCAACGGTGAGAGCGCCCACCACTGCAATGCTCTGACCCAGCTCGATATGGGTGTACTTGTTGATAACCTTGCCGATGATGTCCAAGCCGCCCGAGGAAGCGTTGGCGTTGAACATCAGCGCCTGTCCGACACTGATGAGCAGGACACAGCACAGCGCATCCAGGGTCATATCGTTGGTCAGTGAAGGGTTGTTTGGGAAGAGCACCTCAAAGATGTACAGAAACACCGGCAGCAACAGCGAGGTGTAGACGGTCTTTGCACCGAACTCCTTTCCCACAAACACAAAGCCGATGACCAGACAGAAGAGGTTGAGGATGAAGGTCATCACCGAAACCGAAACCGGGATGAAGTGAACCAGCACCATCGCAAGACCGGTGATGCTGCCGAAGATAATGTTGCTTGGCATCATAAAGAAATAGATTGCCAGTGCAGCCAAAAACAATCCCGCTGTGATGACTGCATACTCGCGCAGCAGCTTAAAGCGGTCCTGTGCCGGCTGGGTCAGATTGTCGTTTGTCTTTTCCACCGTAAATTCCTCCTTGGGGAGTTGTTCCCCGTTTGTTTTTGCAAATAGATTGAAAACCGATTTCCCTTTGACAGAGCCGAACAGCCGCATCTGTCAAAAAAACCAAAACTTTCCTATTATCAGTTTATCCTTTTCCCTGCCCGATGTCAATGGCAGTGCGGACAGGAATTTTTTGTGGCAAATTTTTTGCATCATTTCAACTTGAGCGCGGTGGAAAGCTCGTGGATGACCCGGTCCTTCGCGATGACCAGCAGCTTGTCCCCACTGAGCACCTGTGTGTTTCCTCGCGGAATAATCAGCTTGTCGCTGCGGAAGATGGCTGCGATGACCGCATTCTCCGGGATGTCAAGCTCAAACAGACGTTTTCCGTCCAGTTCATAGCGCTCGGGGATGAGCAGCTCGCTTAAAGTCGCCTCACCGCGGTTGAGCGAAAGCAGCGACTTGATGCGGGCTGCATCCACCTCTCGTTCAAGCAGACGGGCGATATTATCGGTGCTGGAGATTGGAATATCAACTCCCAATTTTTTCATTACGACAGCATTCTTTGGATTATTGACCCTTGCCACCGTTTTCGGCACCTTGAAGATTCGCTTTGCCAGCTGACAGGAAATCAGATTGTCCTGGTCCAGACCGGTGACCGCGATGACTGCATCTGCCCGGGAGGCGTTGGCGGTAGTCAGCGCCTCGATGGTGGAGCCGTCGGCATTGACCACAGCGATGTCCAGCTGATTGGCTGCATACTCGCAGGTGCGTTTATTTTTTTCAATGATCAGCGGCTGGTGCCCATGCTCCAACAATGTCTTGCACAGGTAAAAGCCGACCTTACCTCCGCCGATTACGATTACGTTCATACTCTCTCTTCCTTTCCAACAGCAGCTGCCACTAACGAATATCGGTGCTGACCAGCAGCTTATCGGTGGCGCGGATGGTCCTGAAATGGTTTGGGTCGAGCAGCAGGTCCACTGTCATGCTGATTTCACCGGTCTGGTCCACCAGCGCAATCAGCGATTCCGGCTGCAAACGGCGTGCGGCTTCCTCCACTGTCAGTCCCACCAGCTCGTGCGGCGGCTCCATGGTGGACACCGACATAACTTCGTTGCCGACGGTGATGTGTCTGGTCTGGGTGCGTTTGGTCAGCATCGCATAGACCGACGAAACGGTGATGTTGGTCGGACAGACCGACTGAATATCAAAGCGGGAGAAGATGTCCTCCCGCAGCGGGTCGAAGATACGGGCAACAATGCGAGGAACGTTGAAAATTTCCCTTGCAATCTGGCAGACCATGATGTTGGTGTTATCGTCCTCGGTGACAGCAGCGATGGCGTCACAACCCTCGATGCCTGCCTGCCGCAGAATGTCCAGGTCGATGGGCACACCCTGGATGGTGAAACCGGAAAAATCGTCCGAAAGCAGGTCGAAGCTTTCCCTCTTCTGGGCAATGATGGCGACGTCATGCCCTAACTGGCACAGCACATCCGCCAGACGGGAACCGACCTTGCCGCAGCCAATGATTAGAATATTCATATCCTTACCCCTTTCTGAAGGTAAATCTTTATATTTTCTGCAACGCACTCCATTATAACGCATTTCTCCGCAGGAATAAAGGCATCTTTTCAACAAAATTCTTCCAGCCCGGCTTCCTGCCTGATGGGACAAGAAAAATACACAATTTATTTACCATTTTAGTAGTGACAAACGTTTCATTTTATGATATATATGATTATAATCGATAGAATCATAGAAAAGGGTCATCACAACCATCCAAAGGGGGTTTTTTTAATGAAAAAATTTGCACTGCTTGCCCTGTTGGGCGCTGCCGCAGCCGGAGCCGCCGCTGTGTGCGTAAAGGTCATCAAAGACCGCAAGAGCAATCTGGACGCTGACTACACCGAATGTCCCTGCGAGGGCGAAAACCCGCCGCAGGCTCCTGTTCAAGAGCCTGCGCAAAAGCCTGAAGAAAAACCGGTGTCTGAAGAGTTTTATGAAGAAAGTGAATCGGAAGGCTGCGAAGAAGCTTGCTGCACCGAGCAACCCTGCGAAGAATGCAGCGAAGCCTGCGCAGAACAGCCTTGTGAAAGCTGTGAAGAAACCTGCTGCACCGAGCAGCCCTGTGAAAACTGCGAAGAACAGCCGGTCGAGGATGCTCAAATCGAGGACGAAGCTGACAAAGAAACCATCTAATCCAAAATAAAGCAAAAGGTGCCGCCGAAACTGGCGGCATTTTTTCTGGACAGAGAACGGTAATACAGAAAGGAAAGGTAACATGATCTGGTATCTCGACCACAGTGCGATTGCTGTGGAAACCAACAACCACCTGCTGCTGTTTGACCTGTTTGGCAAAACGCTCCAACCGCCAAAAGAGATGGGACTGGCACAGGGGTTTGTAAATCCTGATGAGCTGCGGGACAAGGATGTGGTCATCTTTGTTTCCCACGAGCACCCCGACCACTTTGACCCTGCCATCTTCTCTCTGCGCGACCGATTAAAGCGGGTGCGCTTTGTTCTGCCCGAAGAATTTGATGAAATCTATCAGGGGGATTTATTTGCCGCACCCAACCAAACCTACCACCTGCCGGACATGACAGTGACCACCTTTGAGTCGACCGACATCGGACTGGCGTATCTGGTGGAGGTGGACGGCAAGCGCATCTACCACGCCGGAGATTTAAACTGGTGGCATTGGGAGGGCGAAGAGGAGGAATTCAACCTCGATCAGGCAAAGCGTTACCAGCAGCAGATGCAGCTGCTGGCAGATGCACTGGACGGCAATCACCTTGACCTTGCCTGCATCCCGGTGGACCCGCGTTTACACAGCGACTGCCTGCGCGGACTGCTGGCGTTTGACAGCCGGGTGTTTGCAAAAAACATCCTTCCCATCCACTTCTGGGGAGATTTTTCGGTGATGCAGACGCTGCACGACCGCCTTTCACCCGAGCTGTTTTCCCGCATCCTAACGGTGGAGCATCCGGGGAAGATCTGCGGCAACTTGTAAAATCGATGGCAGATATTATATCTGCCTTTCCCTATTCTGCTTGTAATCACAATCCAAAAGAAAAAGGAGGAGTAGAGAAAATGGAATTGGACAAACAAACAATAAAAAAAATTATCGGGCTGATTAGCTTTGCCATTCTGCTCAGCTGGGGATTAAAAAACACCGAGTTTATCAAACGTCTGATCGCACTTGCGCTGGGACTGCTTCAGCCCTTCCTGATCGGTGGCGTGATTGCCTTTGTGGTCAACGTCCCGATGCGTGCGTTGGAGAACACCTGCTTTATCAAGCCTTACCAGAAGCGCCTTGCCGCACAGGCTGCTGCCAAACCGGCTGGCAAAGGGAGTACTGTTCCTGCCAAACCGCCTATCTGGTACCGTGCTAAACGTCCGCTCAGCCTGATTTTAAGCCTTCTGCTGGTTATTGGCATCATCGGCGTCGGCACACTGATTGTTGTACCGGAAACGGTCAGCAGCTTTTCTTCCATTGTCAACAACCTGCGCAATTTTCCGCTGATGCTCAACCAATGGGCACAGGAGCTGATGGACTGGATGCCACAGGCGGCTGTGTGGCTGGAGGAGCTGAACCTGAATCTGGATTTGACCTCTATCGACTGGCGGGAGATTATCACCCAGGTGGTCAACTTCCTGCAAAATGGTGCAGGCAATGTGTTAAACACCACCTTTACAGTAGCCAGCGGAATCTTCAACGGCATCGTCACCGGGTTTTTGGCGATTGTCTTTTCCTTCTACCTGCTGATGAACAAGGAAAAGCTGGGCAGCCAGACAAAACAACTGCTGTACGCTCTGCTCAAGGAGCCGCACGCCGACTATCTGGTGCGGGTCGGTCAGATGACCAATCGCACCTTCTCCAAGTTCCTCTCCGGTCAGTGTGTCGAGGCAGTCATCCTGGCAACCCTGTTCTTTGTCAGCATGAGCATTTTGCGATTCCCGTACGCCATGATTATCAGCACCCTGATTGCCTTCACCGCTCTGATTCCGATTTTCGGCGCTTTCATCGGCTGTGTCGTCGGCGCCTTCCTCATTCTGCTGGTCGACCCGGTCCGCGCCTTCTGGTTTGTGGTACTGTTCCTCTTCCTTCAGCAGTTTGAGGGCAACATCATCTACCCGCGTGTGGTCGGCAGCTCGGTTGGGCTTCCCTCCATGTGGGTGCTGGTCGCTGTTACCCTCGGCGGCAGCATGATGGGTGTGTTAGGGATGCTGGTCTACATTCCGATGTTCTCGGTGCTCTACCGACTGATTCGGGAAGCGGTCTCCAATCGCCTAGAGACAAAGCAAATCCCCGCTGAAAAATTCAGAAGCTAAATTCATATGAAAGAGTACAGACAAAAAAGCTGTCCTTCGATGTGAAGGACAGCTTTTTTGTCTGTACATTTATTTGGTCGGGTCTACTTCCCATTCCTTTTCCAAAAAGTTACAGCCCGGTGTCTGACAGCGGCGACAGAGGACCTTGACCTGCCCGGTTGAGGCATCTTTGGCATCGGAAAAAGCAACCCAGCCTGCCTCATACTCCTGTGGTACTGTGCAGCTGTGGGAGGTTATGCAATCAATGCGACGACATTCCGTCCGGTTGGGGCAGGTCGGACAATCAGTGCGCTGACAAGCGTTCTGGCAGCTGCTAGAACGGGAATGATGGCGACCATGTTGATGCTGAACAGACTGACCCTGATGGGTCCACTGTGCAAGCTGTTCAGAATAACGGTCGGTAAATTCGTCGATGACCTCACAGACCAACTCCTCTGGCAGCTGCGGGTCAGACAGATGCAGATGGATTTTTCTTTCTTGACCATCGGTCTGACAGCGCTGCTGTGCCTGCGCACTTCCAGCAACCGACAGAAGAAGGGTCAAAGAGACTGCTGTTGTTGCCAACAAAAGGCGTTTGCAAAATTTCACTGGTTCTTCTCCTCCTTGTAGGTGGTATTTTGTACTACACCTATACTTCACATTCAGTATAACAAAAAAAGCGACTTGTTTTAAGTCGCTTTGAAAAGTGTTGGCACCGCTCTATTTTCCCGGGCAGTCACCCGCCAAGTATCTTCGACACTGATGAGCTTAACTACTGTGTTCGGAATGGGAACAGGTGGATCCTCATCGCCATTAGCACCAACTATTCTTTTGTAAGGGTTTTCGGACCCTCAAAATTGAACAATGAAAACAAGAGAAGAACTTGTGTCAAACACTTGGTCAAGCCCTCGACCGATTAGTACTGCCAAGCTCAATGCCTCACG
>OGXK01000889.1_pt1 | contig 15834 bp, 13 predicted proteins | sample 1576261 | NCBI WGS metagenome assembly OGXK01 (sample SAMEA3541581, study PRJEB24748) | human gut metagenome | biome: human gut; feature: human-associated habitat; material: faeces | place: China | collected 2012 | reverse complement strand
GCGCAGCCGGAAGTGCGGCTGACGATTCGTTTTACGCTTCTCTGCTGGAATATCCCCAGTATACCAAGCCGGCCGTATTCCGCGGCCTGACCGTCCCGGAGGTGCTCCGAAACGGCGACCACGCCAAGATAGACGCCTGGCGGCGCCGCAAATCCCTGGAACGGACGCTGCAGAAGCGGCCCGACCTGCTGGAAACCTGCGACCTGTCTGCGAAGGACAAGGCCATATTGGCGGAGCTGGAAGGAGAAGAAAGCCGATGAAATCGTCTCTGTACGTAGGATTGGTGCACTACCCTATATATGACAAGAATTTCAACGTCATAGCCACGGCCATTACGAATTATGATCTCCACGACATATCCCGTTCGGCCAAGACCTATGGCGTGAAAAAATACTTCATTATCCATCATGTGCCGGGACAGCTGGACATGGTGCATAAGATCATGGACTTTTGGGAAAGCCCGGCCGGCAGGAAGTACAATGCCTACCGTACGCAGGCTTTCGACATCGTCGACATCCGCCCGTCTATTGAAGACGCCGTCAAGGCCGTAGAAGAGGCGGAGGGAAAACGCCCTTACGTCGTGACGACGGACGCGCGGACCTATGCCAATACCATTTCCTATAAGGAGCTGCGCCGCAAGCGCGAAGAAGACGATACGCCGGTGCTGCTGCTCTTTGGGACAGGCTACGGCATGACGAAAGAGACGATGGAGAAATTTGATTATATCCTGGAGCCCGTATACGGCGCAGGAGACTACAACCACTTATCCGTCCGCTCGGCGGCGGCCATTATTTTAGACCGTCTGGCCGGCGAAGCGTGGTGGCAATAAGAGGAGGAACACAGAATGTCTGGACATTCGAAATGGGCAAATATTAAGCGTAAAAAAGGCAAGAACGACGCCATCCGCGGCAAAATCACCACGAAAATCGGCCGTGAAATTACCATCGCCGTCCGTATGGGCGGCCCGGACCCGGTCGGCAACATGCGCTTGAAATTGGCTCTCCAAAAAGCAAAAGAAAACAACATTCCGAAAGATAATATTAAGCGGGCGATCCAGAAAGGCGCCGGCGCTACAGAAGGCCAGAACTACGAAGAAATTACGTACGAAGGCTACGGCCCGGCCGGCGTTGCCGTTACGGTCAACGTCCTCACGGATAACCGCAACCGCGCGGCCGCCGAAGTCCGCCACGTATTCTCCAAATACGGCAACAGCCTCGGCGAAACAGGCTGCGTAGGCTGGATGTTCAAGAGCAAGGGCATTTTCGTCGTAAGCAAGGAAAACGCCGACGAAGACCAGATCATGGAAGTCGCCCTCGAAGCAGGCGCAGACGACGTCAAGACCGAAGGCGAAGAATTCGAAATCGTAACGACGCCCGAAGCCTTTGACGACGTAGAAAAAGCCTTGGCTGACGCCGGTATCGAAACAGAACACGCATCCATCACCATGGTTCCGGACAACACCATTACCTTGGACGCCGAAGGCACAGAAAAACTCGAAAAACTCATCGACGCCCTGGAAGATCTGGACGACGTCCAGGACGTATACCACAACGGCGACATGGTAGAAGACGAAGAATAAGACAACGAAATACAGCAATACAGATAAAAAGAAGAATGGCTCAGGCTGTTCTTCTTTTTTGTTTGATATAACGATATGGCGATAAGGCAATATCATATTTTTGAATTTGTAGGGGTATGATATAATATAAATTACTTCTTCGATATCATAGTAAAGGAGTAAATGCAAGATTGTAATATGAAGATATTAGGCAAGGGAGGCGAAGAACATGAACGTGCGTATGCCCATTGGTGTGGATGATTTCAAGGAACTGCGGGAAAATTATTATTTTATAGATAAAACCGATTTCATACGTCAGCTCATTGATGACCATAGCAAGGTGACATTAATCACGCGCCCGCGCCGTTTCGGCAAGACAGTGACGATGAGCATGCTGGAATATTTCTTTTCCATCGATAAGAAAGAAGAAAGCAAAGATTTGTTTCACGGTCTTGCTGTTGAAAAGGCCGGGTTATCTTACATGAAGCATAGGGGCATATATCCGGTTATTTTCATATCGTTGAAAGACGGCCAGTCGCCTTCATGGGAGCAAATGCTGAATTTTTTCAGTCTGTTTCTTCGCCGTCTGTATCTACAGTATGCGTATTTGATGAAGGCCGATACATTGGATGAATGTATGAAGGAGGATTATCATCGCATTGTCAATCGTCAGGCCGACCAGACAGAAATGGCCTTTGCCTTGACCAGGCTGATGGAAATAATGCAGGCATACTATGGCCAGCCTGTGATTCTTCTTTTGGACGAGTATGATGCGCCCATACAATACGCATGGGATCAGGGCTATTACGATCAGTGCATTGGATTTATGCGACAATTTTTGAGCAGCGCTTTAAAGACGAACAGGGCCTTGGACTTTGCCGTGCTGACAGGCGTGCTGCGCGTCGCTAAAGAAAGTATTTTCAGCGGATTGAATAATCTATCTGTGTGTTCCGTATTAAGCCGCAAATACAGTAATATCCTGGGATTTACGCCGGCAGAAACAGTCGCTATGGCAGAGGACCTGGGCGTAGAAAAGAAGCTGCCGGAGCTGCGGCAATGGTACGACGGATATCGGTTTGGAACAGATGATATCTATAATCCTTGGTCAGTTATCAATTACATGGATAACGAATGTACGCCTATGCCGTATTGGGTTCATACGTCGGGAAATTACATTTTAAAGCAGCTTCTTTCTCATGCCGATTGCCTGCGGATCAAAGAGCTTCAAGGCTTATTGGAAGGTAAGGCCGTGACCGTCAGTCTGAATGAAACGGTGATGTACGATCAGATCGAGAAGGATGCAAGCGCATTATATACGCTGCTATTGACGACGGGATATTTGACAATTGAGTCCGTTTCGCCGACGACGTATAATCGCTATTCCCTGCGAATTCCCAATGAAGAAATTAAGCAGGTATACAGTCAGGAAATCTTGAATACCATTGCTGTCGGCGCAGACCGCAATACCTTTGATACCTTGTTCGACGCGTTATTTTCCGGACAGGAAAGAGAGTTTGAAGACCAGCTGCAGCAGATACTATTGCGTTTTGCCAGTACCTACGATACGGCCAACAAAGAAAGCTTTTACCATGGATTCATGTTGGGAATATCGGCATTATTTCTGGATAAGCAATATATCGTCGAATCCAACAAAGAAAGCGGATACGGACGTTTTGACATAGCTATTTTTCCGAAAGACACGCAGAAAGCCGGCGTTATACTGGAATTTAAAGCTGCCGATAAAACAGAGTCCTTGGAAGAAAAGGCTGATGAAGCCTTGCGGCAGATTCAAGATAGGCAATATGAAGTTGAGTTTGCAAAACGAGGTATAGCTGCACTATGGAAATACGGCGTTGCTTTTTGCAGTAAACAGGTGTGCGTAAAAATGATATAGTAAAACCGCGGCATATTGTATCTTTCAGCAATGTGCTGCGGTTTTTGCATTGCATATATAGAAAGAAACCAATGTAAAATAACGGTAATAATTCAGTAATATTGAGAGCCGGCGCGTGGAAAGATACAATAGTTAGATGTCCTTATTTGCTTTATTTGTTACAGCTTTGTTGCAATTAGCGGGGGGCGTAGACGACTGCGTCTAATTGGGGTATAATATAGGTTAAAGTTTTATAGGTTGGGGAGACTACAAGACTATGCGCGATTCTATATCCATAAAAAATAAATACAGTACGTCGCTATTGCCGGTCGTGCTGCTCATTGTTGACTATATTGCCATATTAGCGGCGGAGTGTGTTTCCTATAACCTGCGGAATCTATTAGTTCCGGAAACACATCTCCGCCTCTCGTGGTTGTCGATTCACGTTATTATTCCTGTCGTCTATCTAGGTTTTATGCAGGTTCATGAGCTGTATACACGGCGAACTCAGTTTTGGCGTATCATTTCGGAAATCTTTAAGGTAAATATCTATGCTGTCGTTTCCTTAGTCGTCATCATGTATCTAGCGCAGACTGCCGCTCAGACGTCGCGCCTTTTCGTGGCCTTGATGTGGGTATTTTCCTTTGTCTTTCTCGTAGCCGGCCGGTATATAACGAAAAAAATATTAGGTCATGTGAGAGCACTGCAGGTTCCCGTATTAGTCATGGGAACCGGCAAGACAGCGGCTCTCGTGCTGGAGCCGCTGCAGCATGATACTGGCCTGGGTTATGATTTTATCGGCTTTTTGGAAGACCGGGTACCGGAACAGAAGGTTGCATCTATGATGCCTCATTTGGGCTCCTTTTCCGATGCCGAATCGGTCATTCGCAGTACGGGCGTGCGCCATGTGCTGGTCATTGCTCCGGGATTAAAAAATGATGAAATGCAGCAAATCGTCTATCGGCTGCAGCCCTTGGTCAAGAGAATATCCTTCATTCCCGATATGGGAAAGATGCCCTTGGCGACGCTGGACGTAGAAAGCCTGATTGACGGGCATATCGTTACATTCAGCTTCCGCAATAACTTAGCTCAGTGGTATAATAGGTTTCTCAAGCGGATATTTGATATTGTCTGTACGGTTGTTGGCCTCATTTGTATCTCGCCGATTTTGGCAGGCATTGCCATATGGATTTACAGAGATTCGCCTGGCCCAGTTATTTTTAAGCATCGCCGCGTAGGAAAAGATGGAAAAGAATTTCCCTGTTATAAATTCCGCAGCATGTGCGTCGATGCCGATGTAAAATTAAGAGAATTGCTAGAAAATGATCCCGAAGCCAGAGCTGAATGGGAAAAGGATTTCAAGCTCAAGAACGATCCGAGAATAACACGAAGCGGCGCATTCCTGCGCAGAACCAGTCTGGATGAGCTGCCGCAGCTGTTCAATGTTCTGAAAGGCGAAATGAGCCTCGTAGGTCCTCGGCCGATTATCCGGGACGAAGTGCCGAGATACGGTAAATTTATTGATGACTTTTATATGGTTCGCCCCGGCGTAACCGGCATGTGGCAGACAAGCGGCCGCAGCGACGTGTCTTATGACGAACGCGTGCAGATGGATACATGGTATGTTCGGAACTGGAATGTATGGTTTGATATTGTCCTGATTTGGCGGACTATAGGTGTGGTGTTAGGTAAAAAGGGCGCATATTAGTAAGAATCATGCGAACTATCTACAGCAGAGGTGTCATATGTTACAAGCTTTTACTATCAAAACATATAGGAAATTTGATGATATTTCTTTTCATAATTTGCGCAGATTTAATTTTTTTGTTGGCGATAATAATATGGGGAAAACCTCCATATTAGAGGCTATATATGGCTGGGCTTGTGGGTTTAACTTGCAACCGTTTATTGTATCTTCTGTAATGCGTAATTATCCAATGACGCAGATGACCCCATATAGTGTCATGGATATTTTGCGATCCGTCATGAATGAAGAAAAAAAAGTCCCTTGGCACTTTAGTTTTAGCGGTATTGAAAATGAAGAGGAAATTACCTATTCGCATACTATTACGCCTTCGGCTATTATCACAGAATTAAACAGTCATATTGATATGATAAAAGAACGAATACATATAGCCGATCAAGAAAAACAAGTTATTGCAAACTGGGATATAGCTTTAAATGCCAACGAAAATAAAACCTATCAAATTTCACTTCCCTTTTTTATTCCTCTGACGGAACCGCAACAAACTGCTAAATACATTGATATTCTTGGACACCGCAATCCGTATGAAGCAATCCGGATATACAGTGCGTTGAAAAAAGAGGGCTTAATGCATTCTTTTATCAATGATTTACAAAAAATTTTTCCAGATATTCAAGCTATTGATACGTTTCCATATCCTGATGCGACTCAAGCGCCTATTGTTTTAAAGACTGCTCAACGGGGGTTTTTACCCTTGTATGCGTTTGGAGACGGTGTGCAGCGGTGGTATCATATTTTGGGCAGTCTAACATTATATAAAAAGGCGATGTTATGTATTGATGAAGTAGATGTTACGTTGCATCATGCTGCGCAAAAAGAATTTTGCACAAATCTGATACAATATGCTAGAAAGTATCAAGCACAGCTTTTTTTAACAACGCATAATTTGGAATTTTTGGATTATTTTTTGGAAAGCTGGCATGAGTTAGAGCAAGTAGATGATGTCTGCATTACTACGTTGGCTAAGAATCGTCAACAGGTTAAAATACGCAGTTTATCCGGGGCAGATGCATATCGGGCGAGACAATATAATATGGAGTTGCGATAATGATTAAACGGGTTATTCTTTGCGAAGGTAAGACCGACGCTATTTTACTTAGTTATTATTTAATAGAAATTCTTCAATGCCAATATATACGCAATAGAAAAATATTTCCTAATATCATACAGGATAGGGTAACAGAATGGTATGAAGATAAAAATGGCTATATTGCCATTTGCGCTATTCAAGGAAATAAGTTTCTGGAAGCTGTACAAGAAATTTTATTCCAAAATTCAATTTCTGAAGCAGAGCAATGTTTTACTAAGATCATCATTATTACTGATCATGACGATGAATCATCTGAAACAATGATTGCGCAAATAAAAGAAGTATTTACTTCTAAAAGTATAGAACCTGTTATTTCCTGTGACGGTACGTTTTGGAACATATGCCGTATGGAGAATAAGTTTTTTGAAAAATATACTGTTGAATATGTTTGCCAATTGATACCGCCTGATGAAGAAGGAGCGTTAGAAACGTTCGTCGTGGAGATGCTGACAAAAGTACAAGATGAAGCTCGAAGAAAAGATAATCAGGCAGCGATTCGACAGATAGAAGACTTTTTGAAATCATTTACATCAGAACGATATTTGAAAAAACGACGGGAACGGGTAAAAGCTAAATTGTCTATTACGTTGTCTATCATGTCGCCTGATAGAACCTTTTCTACTATCAATGAAATTTTGCAAAGCATAGAATGGAAAAAGTTTGATACTTATCAACAAACATTTTCCTTTTTAAAAGAAATTTAGTGCTGTACTGGATGTAGGAAATATGATAAAAAATAGTAGTATGGTGATATAGCTGAATCGTTAAATGAAGAAGAATGTATGAAGAAAAGAAGATTGCTTTTGTAAAAATGTAAATATTTTTTGTTTTATACTAGAAAGTGGGATAAAGGTGGATTCTAAGCCTATTCGGGTATTACAAATATTAGGAATCGTAGCTGGTGGCGGCGTAGAAGCTGTTATCATGAACTACTATGAGCATATTGATAGAAATCAGATTCAGTTTGATTTTGTAGTTCATAACAATAGCCCTGTAGATATTACGGAAAAAGTAGAAGCAATGGGCGGAAAAGTATATAAAGTTACACCGTATACGAAAAATGTATTTGCTTTTATGTATGATATTTATAAAATTATAAAAAAGAATCACTATACGATTGTGCATTCTAATATGAATACGTTGAGTGCTTTTTCTCTTTTTGCTGCTTGGATGGCTGGTGTGCCGGTGCGAATCCTTCATAACCATAGTACGTCTGTTCCCAGTGAAACGAAACGCAACATTATGAAAATGGTATTGCGGCCATTTGCTAAATTATTTGCGAATAAATATTTGGCGTGCAGTAGATTGGCAGCTGAGTGGATGTATGGTAAAAATTGTGTTGCGTCTGGAAAGGTTACCATTATTCACAATGCTATTGATTTGAAAAAATATGCTTTTGATCAGGATAAAAGAGATAGAATTAGAAAAAAATTGGGAATAGAAAATAAATTTGTCATAGGCCATGTCGGTCGGTTTATGTATCAGAAAAACCATGAATTTCTTATTGATGTGTTTTCGGAAGTAGCTAAGAGTGAGCCTAATGTAGTTTTATTGCTTATCGGTGACGGGCCGTTAAAATCTCAAATAATGCAAAAGGTTAAGAATTTATATATTGAAGATAAAGTACATTTTTTAGGGTTACGATTTGATGTACAGGATTTATACAATGCTATGGATCTTTTTGTATTACCTTCGTATTATGAAGGTTTACCGGTAGTAGGAATTGAAGCCCAAGCGAATGGATTGCCTATTATTGTATCGGAATATGTTACTAATGAATTGCATGCAAGTAATTTAATTCAATTTCTTCCATTGCGTTATGGACAAAAAAAGTGGGCAAATATAATAAAAGAAAAAGCTTTCTTTGAAAGGATGAATGTTAGTACAGAATTGGAAAAAAAAGGATTTGAGATATATAAAGAAGTGGCTAGTTTAATGCAATTATATAAAATATGGGGGAACTGCGAATGAATTCAAAGCCGTTGATTACTATTATAATGGCTATTTATAAACCTAATATTATTTGGTTACAAGAGCAACTTATATCACTGAATGAACAAGATTACCCTTGTTTAAAGTTATTAGTGTGGAATGATTGTCCAGAAGATGAAACTAATTATGAAGTAATATTTTCTAAATGTATTACAAAGTTTCCTTACAAAATTATCCGAGGAAAGAAAAATTTAGGTTCTAATGGTGCATTTGAACAATTAACTGTTAAAGCAGATGGTGAATATTTAGCATATTGTGATCAAGATGACATATGGCATTCAAATAAACTTAGTGTATTGATGGATTTGCTTTTAGCCAAGAATGGGACTTTGGCGTGTAGTGATATGGCTGTTATTAATGGTAATGGAGATAAAGTTGCAGTTACGATACAAGATGTAAGACCTAGGCATGTCTTTGTTGAGGGAAATAGTCAAGTGGAATATCTAATAACTAGAAATTTTGTTACGGGATGTACAATGATTGTAAAAAATGATATAGCAAAAAAAGCAGTTCCTTTTCCTGCATATGAAGAAATGGTGCATGATCATTGGCTGGCATTATGGAATGCCATTAATGGAAAAATTGTAATAGCAAAAATTCCATTAATTGATTATAGAATACATGGGAATAACCAAACCTCTGTTTTGACTGGAATAACATCAAAAAAGACATATTATGATATAAGGATAATACCATATTTTAAACGGATTGCTTGGCTTTTAGAAAAAAATTTTCCGATAGAGATAAAAGAAATGCTAGAACGCCGACAACTATGGGCAAAAGCACGATGTGAATATCAAAAAAATGCTAATGCTAAAAATTTTATAAAAGTATTTAAAGGAATTAATTTTAATATATGTGCAACGGCATTTGAGTTAGCAATGCCTTTTATGTCAAATAGTATGTTTAATTTATTGATTCGGTGGCTTCGAAAATGATTAGTTTATCCCATGCTTTCAAGAGTTTTTTCTGAATAGTTATTCTGTAATTATTATGTTGTTTTTCGGCCACTTTAGAGGGAAAATAAGTTGTAGTTCTTATTAACTTTATGGGGATTTTTTAAGATGATTAAGGAGTTTGTATGATAACAATTATTAGCCAATATCCTAATCGAAATAATGAACGGGATGGCATGGTACAGCGGATAGCTGCTATTGATAATTTAATTAAAGAAAAGGAACGTAGATATTTAGAAATTTCTTTACGCAAAAATTGGAAAGGTGAACATATTTTAGAAAATGGAATAAACGTATATCGATTAAATTTCTTTACATACTTTTTTCTCATATTCAAGCTACTTACATCTTCAGATTATATATATGTACATTCGATTTACAATTCTCTTCGTATTTTTCCATTCTATTATTGCCTGAAAAATATAATTACTGACTTACATGGTGTCGTTCCAGATGAGCTTAGGATGTATAATGAGAAAAATAAATCAAGGATATTTGAATGGATTGAAAAAAAAGTAATGCACCATAGTTATAAATTAATTGCGGTTACAGAGACAATGGAAAATTATTATACCCAAAAATATCCATTTACGAAAAATAAATTTCTATGTATTTCTATCTTTGCTAATAAGAGAGCTGTACCCCAGAATTTGAGGTGTAGAAATGGTGTGGTGTATTCTGGTGGAACTCAAAAATGGCAATGTGTTGATAAGATGGTTGAGTTAATAAAAGAAACCTCAAATATGTATGACTGGGTAATATTAACAGGAAATCCAACTTATTTTCATAATATAGAGAATTGTCAAGTAGTAGTAAAAAGTGTAAGCCCAGAAGAAGTTGTGAGATATTATGAAAATAATACTTTCGGTATTATTTTACGTGAAGATGATATTGTAAATAGAGTAGCATGTCCCACTAAACTTGTAGAATATGTGCAGACCGGGTTAATTCCTGTTGTGCTAAGTCCAATGATTGGTGATTTTTATAGATATGATTATAAATATGTAATATATGAAGATTTTAAGAATTATAAACTTCCGAATCAAGACGATTTAAATAGTATGCGGGAGTATAATTTTAACGTACTAAAGCAAATTATGGATAAAACGAATCAGAATATTAATAAGCTAAAGAAAATTTTAGCTGTATAATTTGCGATAACTGGTTAATAATTTAAAAATTATGAATAATATACTGGATGGTTAAAAGATTTAGAAGAAAATACTATAGAGAAGACGTTTTTAAGTATAATAGCTGCGATATGAATAGAGAGAAAAAGGAGAAACTTCATGGCAGATTTAGTATCAGTAGTTATCCCTACATTTAATCGAGCAATGGTAACCAAGAGAGCACTGGAGAGTGTAATTGAGCAGGATTATCGACCGTTGGAGATTATTATTGTTGACGATGGGAGTAACGATAATACGCGAGAAGTATTACAGGGATATCTTTGTGAATCTGCTAATTTGGTGGTTCGCTACATCTATCAGGAAAATGCGGGGGTATCCGTTGCAAGAAATCGAGGTATAGATAATGCGCATGGAGTATATTGTTCTACGTTAGATTCGGATGATATTTTGTTGCCAAATAAGATTCGGACACAAATTGAAGCTATGAAACATCGAAATGCAGATGTCTGCTATGGCCCAGTTTTATTTAGAGAACCTAGATGTTTAACTCGTTATCACTATCCTTCGCCACCATCAGATGATCCTGTTTTACAATTTTTGCTTTGCCGAAATATAACGCCAGGTAATTCATGGATGTATAAACGAGAGTTAGTCATAAAGAATGGAATTCGCTATCGAGAGGGATGTTCTTGGGGGGAAGACAATGAGTTTCTTGTTCATCTCTTGTTTTATGCTAATACAGTAATTTATGTTGACTGTGTAACATCTGAAATTACAATTGGCCGATCAGATGGTTTATCGAAGTTTGATTGGAAACAGATTGATAATGATATCTGGATCTACGATAAAATAAAAAAATGGTTATTAAAACAACCGATATCTCCCCAAAAAAGGGAAAAATATGAAGGAGCAATCAACAAGTTTTTCTTGCCGATATCAATAATTTCGCGAGTCTGGGTTAATCGTCATGCCCGAGAAGCACGAATACAATTTCAACAGCATAGTGACTATTTAGGAATTTGTAGATTAGCTACGTATTGCAATGGAACTGCAAGCATAAAATTGTTTATTAAGTATGTGTTGTTGAAACTGTATTTTAAAATAACTACAGTAGAAAAGGGTGAACTATGAATATTTCTTTACGAAATAAATTATTTTTCCTTATTACTTTTTGTGTGGTTTTTACGCAAATTCCTAGGTTTTTACAGCTTAATTTTTTAGGCTCGTTTCTGGGAAAGGATTTAAGTCTTTACCCAATTCTAGTAGCTTTTATTTATTATGCATGGACATATAGAAAAGGAAAAATAGCTTTTCAATTAACAAATGTGACAAAGGTTATTGTTGCCTATATCATTATTTATATTACTGTTATTTTCATTTCATTTATCCATGGATTGTATATCTACCCTTATTATAATGCAATTTTAACAGGGCCTGCTCAACAAATTGATAAACTACCGATAGTTCAGCAATTTTTGCACGGAATAGGAATTTCATTATCGGAACATACTATTTTGAAATTTTGGATGTTTGCGCGCCCTATAAAGGGATTTATACTAGAATGTTTTTGGTATTTCAGTGTTCCTATGTTGATCTATTTTTGGTTCAAAAAAGACGCTCACACGGGAATTATAATTTTGCATAAAGCGGTAATCAGTGCTACTGTGCTTGTTTGTCTTTATAGTATTTTGGACATTTTTTATTTAGGTGGAAGTATTGTTGCAGAGAGTATTTTGATTTATTTGAATCCAATTGTGCACGATATCAATAGTAATGGGACATGGTGGCCTCCATTGTTATGGAAGGGGCAATTAAGGTCATTGTTTGCAGAGCCTTCTTATTATGGAATTTTTTCTGCTTTTGCAATGCCTTGGCTTTGGTATTCTATATTGAAGGCCCATAGATTGGAGAAAAAAATTCTCTTCATTTTGCTTTTTTTATTTTTTTGTTTTAGCTTATTTTTGACAAAGGCACGTACAGCTAATGCATTACTTGGAGGAGAGCTATTCCTTTTAATATTAATTACTATTTTGCATCGTAAAAGAGATTTTATAAAGAATACTATACTGATTGTGGTACTTACATTATTTTCCTTTTCACTGGCTGTCTTTTCTATGGGATACATGCCTGGAAGTCCATCTAAAACAGAAGTTATGGGATATAATAAAGATGGTACAGAAGAAATGGGATTATATTTAGCCGATAATCTTGGATCTCTTTCTAGTTCTACGCAGAGAAGTAATAAGTCACGATACTCTATTTTAAAGGCCAATATAGCAATCGGTGAAGATTATCCGATTTTGGGTGTAGGAAAAGGTTTACGGAATGCGTATATTCCTGACTATTTACCAGAAGAAGCCCTTTCTGGCAACGAAATTCAACGTTGGGTTTATGATCAAAAGGTAAAGGGGATTATGAAATCAGGTTTTCCCGCTTTAGGAGAATATTCTACGCGATTTGCAGAAACGGGAATGTTGGGGCTATTAATTTATCTGTTGCCTTCCTTTTATCTTTTTATACAGTTGATAAAAAGAATGAAATCTGTGTCCTTCAATTCGGCACAAAAAGAAGAAACAATATTTTTCTTTTTATCCTGGGTAGGAATTATGGCTTCTGGATTGGGAGATGATTTAAATGTTACCTGTTGTTATTGGATTCTTATGGGGATTGGCTACGCATTAATTTTGTCACCATATAAAAAAGGAGAATCATGAGTCAACGTAAAATTGGCATTTTTGTTAGCTATTTAAATATCATTCTACATGCTATTTTAGGATTCATCTATGTTCCTATTCTGCTTCATTATATTGGGAAAAGCGAATATGGAATATATCAGCTAATAGGGGCTCTTATCGCTTATTTTAGCATTATGGATTTTGGCCTTACTGCAGCGGTGATCCGATTTTATACTAGGTATAAGGCCTTAAATAATAGGCGAGGAATGGAGAATGTTTTGGCACTTTCTTTGTATGGGTATGGTGCTGTATCTATATTAGTATTGCTTATTGGAGGGATCTGTTATTTTTCGTTAGAGGATATTTTTTCCTATGCTATGACCGCTGCTGAAATAATAGAAACAAAACGACTTTTTCTGTTGCTGTTAATAAATGTTGTAATAACATTGGCTGGTATGGTATTTCGAGCGGTTATTAACGCTAATGAAAAATTTTTGTTTTTAAAGGGATTAGAAACTATACAACTAGTATTGCAGCCAGTATTGGTTGTACTGGTATTGCAAAAATATCCAAGTGCGTTTTCCGTGGCAATGGTACAGACTGGAATTAATGTTTTTTTGATTGTATCGAGAGTGTATTATTGTTTTGGAAAGCTGCATGTGACGATTCATTTTCATGGCTGGGATAAAGAGTTGATTCATGATTTTAAACGACTAGCCCTCAGTGTATTTGCTGTTACTCTTATTGACCAAGTATTTTTTAAAACGAATCAAGTCATTTTGGGGATTGTAAGTGGAACGTCTGCTGTTGCCGTATATTCTATTGCGTCTCTTATTTATATGAACTATATGGCTTTGTCCACAGCGATTTCCGGTGTATATTTACCGCACATTACGTCAATGATTACAAAACGAGCTTCGATGAAAGAAGTATCTGATTTATTTATTCAAATCGGCCGTTGGCAGTATTATTTGCTTGCGTTAGTAGCTACTGGTTTTATTATTTTTGGTAAACAGTTTATTACTTGGTGGGCAGGAAGCGGATTTGAAGATGCCTATTGGATCACATTGTTGATTATCATTCCATTTACTATTGATCTTATTCAGAATATAGGCCTTTCCGTGTTGCAGGCTATGAATAAATACGACTTTAGAGCTCGTGTTTATTTCGGCGTAGGCATTTTTAATTTGTGCTTAGCTATTCCTTTGGCTATGCGATATGGCGGTATAGGGTGTGCCTTTGCTACTGGATTAGCTATGTTTTTAGGCAATGGTTTGGTAATGAACTGGTTTTATAGCACACAAATTGGTTTAGACATTAAGCGTTTTTGGCAGCAAATTGCAAGAATTACCGTTGCTGTTGTTGGTTGTTTGATAGTTGGCTATGTGATGAATGGAGTTATCGATGGTGACTCTATAGGTGTTTTTGTCTGTAAAATTGGTGTTTACGTTCTTTTATATGCCATCACTTTGTATTTTATTGCCATGACGGATGTAGAGAAAAGGAAGATTCAAAAAATATTTAGAGGCATGAGATGAGATTTATATTGTTTTTTACAAGAGTTCATTTGGGGGATTGATCTTGTTACTTAGCAGTGAATATAGTGATTTAATCTATCAACCAAATGAGTAGAGTGGTTTTAAATTAATTATAATATATGGCTGCGTATAAGTATAAATAGTATTCTGTATAGCAAATTAGGAGAACTTAAGAGGAAAAGGGTATGAAGAATCTGATAGGTTATTATTTGCGTAAAATGCAGTTGCTCTCATGTTTTTATAATGCTTGGAAGGAGTGGAGAACGAGAATCTATGACGTTGTTTTGGATGCATTAGATGGTAAGGATAAGGAATACGTTAGAAGGTTAACTCGAATGTGTTATCATCGATACATAAGAAATTGCAACGAAATGAGTATTGTGTTTCACGAAAAAGATAAAGAAAAGTGTATTTTTTAGGAGATGTTAGTAAGAAAGTTATTGGTTTCCTAAAAAATGAAAGAGATAAGGTAGAAAAGAAAATCAAAAGCGATAGTAATAATCTCAAGAGATATTTATATATGCAATCTGAATACCAGATCATAAAAGTGTAGCATCATGGAACGGCAGGCTATTTTACTAAGAATATGCCAAGAGGGAAAAAATATATTATTTAAAATGGAGGATATAAAAGAAATAAAATTTCACTTTCTTTAATTCAGTTTATACGAAATGCAGATAATGGTCACGATGCTGACATTTTTTGCACGAATGGCAGACAGGGTGACTATTGTGAGTATAAACAGAAATATTCTTGTAGCGAGTGTAAAGGGATAGATGGAGATCAAAAAATAATATTTTATTTAAAATAGTTATTTGTGCATAAGGGTCGACTAATATGGCAAATAAATTTCAAAAAATACTTTATATGGTATCTAATTTTGCTCCGGCATTAATTTTATATAGCGTATCTTGGTATATTGTGTTTCGTAGTTGGAAAATCTCTTTTGTCTGTTTTATCGTAGGGGGAGTGTTAGGCGGTACGTTCTTCTCTTTTTTCAGATATGGTGAAAAACATTTATGCACTATTCCAATACATGTATCAGATATAACAAACCAAACTCCGAAAGTATATGGTATACTTATATATGCAATTACATGTTTATCACCTTTTCTTAGATTTATGGTTGATAACACATATATTATATTAGTGGTATCTGTTATTGGAATGATGTCTATACTTTTATCTAAAAGTTTAACAGGGGTTAATTGTAAAATGAATTTGAACAGGTAATCAAAAAACAAAAATCCATAGTGA
>OGXK01000880.1_pt1 | contig 15904 bp, 15 predicted proteins | sample 1576261 | NCBI WGS metagenome assembly OGXK01 (sample SAMEA3541581, study PRJEB24748) | human gut metagenome | biome: human gut; feature: human-associated habitat; material: faeces | place: China | collected 2012 | reverse complement strand
ATTAGCATAAAATGCTAATTTGAAACAGGCTTCTAATTTGCGTGGATTATACTAGATTATAAAATTCCGGTTCTCGCTTGACCTTTCTATTTCCTTCCATTTGAACTATTTCCATTTTGGAAACAGTTGCCTCTTTAAAAAGTTCTCCTTCCTCAAATATATTAGATAAATGTTTTGAAATCGCCGGTACATTGACATCAAATAATTCTGCCATTGCCTTTTGCGTCATCCAGAATGTCTCATCTTTAAAAACAACATTAACACATATATTAGTACCCTCCACTTGATACAAAACAATTTCATGTTCTTGAATCATGTACATCTATCCTTTCTATTCTTTTCAAGCTTATCTAATATCACTAATTCAGATCAACTGTAATAATTACGTTTTTCTCAATTGGGGAATTCAATTTCCCTAATTGACGCAGTTTAGGCAAATTTTGCCTAATCAGTTCACAATTTACATTTTCCTTCATTATTCTCAAAAAACTCTATAATCTGCTTCACCAATACCGGATAATAATTATTCGCATCCACACCTACATCATATCTTCTAATTCCGTCTGCTTTATTCTGCAAATTATATTCTTCATGGGCATGTATGTGTCCATGTAATTGAATACTCCCACTATTCTTTTTCGGCCATGACAGCATCGGATAATACATCAATGCAAAATAGAGGCCATTCAATGATACTGTCTTAAAATCACATATTTCCTCAAACAATTCCAAATCATCTTTCTTGTCATGATTTCCTTTAATCAGAATCTTCTTTCCGTTCAACCTGCTAATCAATTCATTTGCCCTATCCATCGGTAGATGATGACTAATATCTCCAAGAATATACACCGTATCATTTTTATGTACTACTGCATTATAATTTTGAATCAAAATCTGATTCATCTCTTGTATATTTTCAAAAGGACGATTCTGCATGCTGATAATTCCACGATGCCCCAAGTAAATCACTTGTAAAGTAAATCATGTTATCGTCCTCCTTCCCCCATTACGAATTTTTCCTGCAAAAGTCACAAAACTAATATTTGCGGATAAAACAGCACTCGGAAATACCTGAAAATACTAACCTCCGGTCCTGTCATATTTTTTACTGTTTGTTCTTGTAACAGTCCCTATTATATCAAATAAATTTTTGAAAGTATATAGATTAACGCAAGAAAAAAGTACAAATGTTCGATTCTTATTTGTACTTTTTTCTATCACTACTATTCTATTTTTCATCATGCTGCGTTGAAATATTCCTCCAGAATTAAGTCTATTTCAATCATTTCTGAATAATCATAATACTGATCTTTCCTCTCTTTTGGAATAACTTCTTCAATAAATGGTTCCAGTACGTCCAGACAGTCTTCTATAATTTCCTGTGTATCTCCATAGACATCTACGGATATAATTTCCTTGGCATGTCCTACAAATGCGAAACACCTTTTGAATTAAAACTATTCTTCAGCAAAATGGTTGCATAGGTATTTCTCAACTGGTGAAAATGAATATCAGGCAAATCCAAGGATTTCAGTAAGTCTTTATAATATTTATGATGATAGCACTTACTCCTCGGATTCCCATATGTAGAACGGCTCAATATTTCAATCCACACTTCCGCAAGGGAAGTGACAGAGCTGCTGCTATCTACAGGATGCCGGGTAAGTATTTCAATCCACACTTCCGCAAGGGAAGTGACGGTGTTGGTACAGTTGTTCCGCTAGATGCAAACTATTTCAATCCACACTTCCGCAAGGGAAGTGACTAGTGTCCTCCTGATGGTTTGGCAGTCTCTTTCGATTTCAATCCACACTTCCGCAAGGGAAGTGACGCCAGCTCCGGCAGCAGTAAGCGTTACTTTATCATTTCAATCCACACTTCCGCAAGGGAAGTGACGATCAATAGATGCTGTTATCCAAGTTCCATCAGATTTCAATCCACACCTCCGCAAGGGAAGTGACTGTTTACGCCTATAGTATATATTACTCAATTTCAATTTCAATCCACACTTCCGCAAGGGAAGTGACAAATGATGAGTGGAAGTTGAGATATGGTACTAAAATTTCAATCCACACTTCCGCAAGGGAAGTGACGTTGGTGATGAACTAAACGGATACTGGCTTAATATTTCAATCCACACTTCCGCAAGGGAAGTGACCATTTTCATTTTTCGTCAGCTTGGCTACTGTATTGATTTCAATCCACACTTCCGCAAGGGAAGTGACCAATCCAACTAACTTATATACTTGTCAGGGATGGCATTTCAATCCACACTTCCGCAAGGGAAGTGACTTACGATTTCACAATCTTCATATTCCCCATAAGATTTCAATCCACACTTCCGCAAGGGAAGTGACGATTCTGAACGTCTGCACCCGCAAGATTTAGATTATTTCAATCCACACTTCCGCAAGGGAAGTGACTCATATTCCTTAACTGTTGTCCAGTCTCATACATATTTCAATCCACACTTCCGCAAGGGAAGTGACTGATTTTCTAAAGCTAAAAATCATCCTCCTTGTAATTTCAATCCACACTTCCGCAAGGGAAGTGACGCGGACTGCATTGGAGCGAGGTTGACAGTTACTGATTTCAATCCACACTTCCGCAAGGGAAGTGACTGACCTTGTATGGAATAGAGATTATTCTCTTACACATTTCAATCCACACTTCCGCAAGGGAAGTATAATGGTCTCATAAATTAAGACACTTTTTCGGACAAATATTAATGAATCTGATATACTAAAATCAGTATGAAAGTGAGGATTCATCATTATGTCCAGACAAAGAAGAAACTTTAGTGCCAAATTTAAATCAGACCTGGTAATCGAGCTGCTTAAGGGCGAGAAAGATCTCAACACCCTTGCAACCGAGAATAACATCCAACCAAATCTGCTCCGCAATTGGAAGAAAGAATTCCTTAACAATGCCTCTGCAGTATTCGATGACAAGCGTCAGGAAAACCTCAAAGACAAGCTTGCTGAAGAACGCAAGGAAAAGGCGGAGTATGCGAAAAAGGTTGGTCAGTTAACCATGCAGGTTGACTGGCTCAAAAAAAAATCTGAAGAAATTTGTGGACCTGACTACGAGAGTAAGTTTAGTCCAAAACCTTTTGACTACTAAAGAAATCCCGGCATCTGTAGGAGCAAAACTGCTTGATATCAACCGTACAAGCATCTATTACAAGACTTCACCTGTATCAGACGAAGAACTGGCTTGTAAAGAGATTATCGACCATCTTCATACGGATAATCCAACCTGGGGTGCAAGGCAAATGTCTGCACAACTCAAAAACAGAGGTTATCATGTTGGGCGTCGTAAAGCACGCCGCTATATGAATGAGATGGATATTTACCCAATCTATCCTAAGATGAATCTTTCCAAGCGGATGCAACAGGCAAAGGGATGTCCTTATCTTCTTCGAAATGCCGTCATAGATGCACCAAATCAGGCGTGGTCTATTGACATTACATATATTCCAATCAGACACGGATTTCTGTATCTGACAGCTGTAATCGACTGGTACAGCCGTTGTATCGTAGGCTGGGAAGTCGATGATACCCTTGATACCAGAATGGTTATCAATGCTCTAAAAAAAGCATTTGCTGTGTCAAAACCACAGATTTTGAACTCTGATCAGGGTTGTCAGTTCACAAGTCAGAAATACATTGAATTTGTAAAAGAAAACGGTATCCGTCAGAGTATGGATGGAAAAAGCCGTTGGGCTGACAACATCATGATTGAGCGATGGTTCCGCAGCTTCAAGTATGAAGAAGCTTATCTGACGCTGTATAACAACATCAAGGATGCCAGAGTTGCTATTGGACGATATGTCCACACCTATAACTTTGAAAGATGCCATTCTGCCCTTGATTACAAAACACCGGCTGAATGTTACTACCCGGCAATGCTTTTGCCGTATGCAGCTTAATGCATATATGGATCTGGGGAGTGTTCCACTATCCTCCCCATGTTCCTTGTTACTTATCAACCATATCAGTTCATTATAAAAATCTTAGATTTTTGTCTTGACAACTGAGCCACTATAAAGTGACTCTAATCGTCTCTTTTTTATGTTTTTATATAATTATTTCAATCCACACTTCCGCAATGGAAGTGACGGCGATTTGCAGTCCGCAACCAATATTATAGCAATTTCAATCCACACTTCCGCAATGGAAGTGACTAGGCTGTTTTCCGTTTTTTATTGCTTGTTCAGTATTTCAATCCACACTTCCGCAAGGGAAGTGACGATCACCCTCCTGCAGATTCCCTTTTGTATATGCAGATTTCAATCCACACTTCCGCAAGGGAAGTGACAAAGCCGTCTTTACAGTTCCCTCCCACTCTTCCGAATTTCAATCCACACTTCCGCAAGGGAAGTGACCGTTCCGAATGATATGTTCCCGGCATATCTGGATATTTCAATCCACACTTCCGCAAGGGAAGTGACGCACTCCATCCGATCCTGAGCCGACAGTATGGCAATTTCAATCCACACTTCCGCAAGGGAAGTGACGGAGACAATGGAGATGATGACCCGGAAGATGGCATTTCAATCCACACTTCCGCAAGGGAAGTGACGGTGATGAGGTAATGTATGGACTGGGCGAAAAGAATTTCAATCCACACTTCCGCAAGGGAAGTGACCTGACCCCATTGGTTACAGCCCTCGTTCCGATCGTATTTCAATCCACACTTCCGCAAGGGAAGTGACCTCATCCAGATACGCACCGGCAGCAGTCAATCCATTTCAATCCACACTTCCGCAAGGGAAGTGACGGCGATGATCCAGCAAGCCATGATGGGAGACGTATTTCAATCCACACTTCCGCAAGGGAAGTGACCAGGTTAACCGAAGAAGGCTTTTCAATGATGTCGATTTCAATCCACACTTCCGCAAGGGAAGTGACTGATAACTGTAAAGCCAACTATCTCGATTCAAAAATTTCAATCCACACTTCCGCAAGGGAAGTGACCTATGCTCTGCTGTCTCAATCACAGCATCTTCCGATTTCAATCCACACTTCCGCAAGGGAAGTGACTGAAGGAGCATTTTTCCAATGCTTTTGAGGGGATATTTCAATCCACACTTCCGCAAGGGAAGTGACCTGACTGTTACGATCCACGGCAACGGACGACCGATTTCAATCCACACTTCCGCAAGGGAAGTGACCTGTTCCATCCTGCACAAACAATTCATTTGCACATTTCAATCCACACTTCCGCAAGGGAAGTGACCATCATCTTCTGTTCCTGTTCTTACCACAACAAGCATTTCAATCCACACTTCCGCAAGGGAAGTGACGGTTCACATGGATAAGAACAATGCGAAAACAAGGAAATTTCAATCCACACTTCCGCAAGGGAAGTGACATGTTGTGAGATTCTAGCGAGGTTGCAGAACGATATTTCAATCCACACTTCCGCAAGGGAAGTGACGTAGAGGATGTAAACACTTAGAAAAATGTTTTGATATTTCAATCCACACTTCCGCAAGGGAAGTGACGATAGGTGCATTTGTTACGTTGTGGAAAACAAATATTTCAATCCACACTTCCGCAAGGGAAGTGACAGAGATTCGAACGCTGCTAAGAATATCTTAAGCATTTCAATCCACACTTCCGCAAGGGAAGTGACGCTGCATACCTGAATGGTGGAAATGTATATAGCATATTTCAATCCACACTTCCGCAAGGGAAGTGACAAGGATAAATATAATGATACTTATACAGATAAGTGATTTCAATCCACACTTCCGCAAGGGAAGTGACACAGTTTGACAAGTATTATGATGAAGTAAGAAAATTTCAATCCACACTTCCGCAAGGGAAGTGACTAAGTTCAGATTTTAACATTATCTGTCCTTTTCATATTTCAATCCACACTTCCGCAAGGGAAGTGACTAAAGAAGTAGGAATCAAGCCAATATTAGGTTGTATTTCAATCCACACTTCCGCAAGGGAAGTGACTGCAATATTTCACAAAAACATCTGTCTATTTTTATGAAATATCTATAAATATATTTGAATTTACTTTCGTATACTATTGAAATACTCTGTCTATACAAAAAGCACATTCAAATTTGTTTATTTTTACAGGTGCGAGTCTCCCGGTAATTTTATGTATGCTAGACACTCGCACCTGCAAATTATAAGAATAAAGGCTGATCGACTGCAATTCCTCGTTCTACACCTATATGCTCTATCTTGGTCTTATAATTATTTCCAAGATAGTAGAATCGCAAGCTATCTACTTTATCATCAATAATCTCTGTTAACAAAGATTTTAACGTCACACTTTGTGCCTGATCCACAATGCACTCAAATACGGAGTTCTGTACTCTTCTCCCATAGTTTTGACATTGTTTGGCTACTTTTCTAAGTCGCTTTTTTCCGGCTTCATTTTCTGTATTTACATCATATGTAATCAACAACAGCATATTTCCACCTCATTTCCACAGAAATACAGGATAGCCATCTAAATCTCCACGTAAATACCTTGCAAGCAACATTGCCTGTACATACGGAACCATCCCCCATTCAACTTTTTCTTTCAAATATGGATGTGTAATAACTTCTTTTTTCTTATTCTGCCACTCAACTAATAACTTTTTCCGCAAATCATCCCCCATCAAGACAACTCCATTTTCTTTTTGGGAGAAGTTTTTTCCATTCACAATTTTTTTATTGATCAATGACAAAACAAACCGATCTGCATACACACTTCTCAGTTCTTCTATTAGATCTAATGCCAATGATACTCTCCCCGGTCGGTCTGTATGAAGATATCCGACATAAGGATCCAGTCCTACCACTTCTAACGCAGATGTAATCTGATTTGTTAATAAGGTATATACAAAAGATAACATCGCATTTACATTATCTTTAGGCGGTCTTTTATTTCTCCCCTGAAAATTAAATTCTTTTTTCTGTTGTAGAATCAATTCATTGAAAACGCCAAAATAAATACTGGCTGCTTCTCCTTCATAACCTCTCAATTGGTCTTTCGATTCTGCATTCTGTATATACTGTAACGATTCTTTTAAATGCAAAGATGCTTTCTTCACGCCTTCTACATCTATCTGCATTCCGTGATCACGAATTGCCCGTTCTAGTACCCATCTTGCATTATAAACTTTTCCCATAATACAATTTTTTGCAATTGTGAGACTTATTTCATCATCTTTGCTACTTTTATACTGTTGTTCCCGTAAAAGAACATTTCCCTGAACCTTCCCAGTTACTCTTGCCAGAAATTTCCCCTGAGGAGTGAGATAACAAAGTGAAATATTTCTTTCAGCACATGCTCCCATTAACGCCGGACTGGTTCCCCGATATCCAAAAGAAACAATTCCATCCAAATTGTGTAAAGGCAATCTTCCCAATTCTTTTTTCTCATCGTATACAACCAGATTTTCTCCATCCAATGCCAGATAACTATTCTCAGAGGTTACATATAAGGTGTTTAATAATTTTCTCACTGCTCGTCCTCCTTCAGTGCCTGTGCTATATAATCAGAAACTGATATCGTCTTTTCTAATTTGGGAAGACAGATTTCCTTTAAAGAACATGAATTACAAGCCTTACTCTTTTTGACTTTTGGCGTATAACCTCGCTCATAATACTGATGCATTTCCTGAAATATTTCTTTTACTTCATCACGCAGTTCCTGTGAAAATGTAATATTCTCTCTTCTCCTCGTTTCTCCATAATAAAGTGCCCCTTCAGATATTGTAGTAGAAAACATTTCTTCCAGACACATTGCCTGTGCTGTTAGCTGTAATTTATCTTCGTCCGTTATCTTAGGCTTTCCTTTTTTATATTCCACAGGAAAAACAGAATATAATCCTCTATGACCAGACAATGTAATTCCATCTTCGCATTTATGAAATTCTACCAGGTCACATTCCCCACTAACTCCAAGCTCTTTCGAGGAAACCGGAAGTGCCCGAACAAGAAGTGTCTCTTTTCTTTTTTCTTTTACACTGGGATCATGGACTTTCTTATGCATTAATTCACCAATAACTGTACGAACATTTTCACTCCACTGCTGCTCAATATGGATCAAAGCCCATTGCCGTCGGCAGAATTTAAAATGCTGTATCCCCGACAACATTAAATATTCGTCTTCTTTATATGCCATCAAATCATCCTTTTCATCTCAACTGAATCTGGAATCATTTCCTCGTGAATCTGAACTGTATAATCCTGATATTTTCTTGGATATTCAATTTCTTCTTTTTTTCTTACTTCGACTGCATCAAAAAGCTTATATGCCGGACAATCCCCCAGTTCCTTGCTGTGCTTAAACACAATAAGCTCCCGGACAGCCATTTTCCCTCTTGCAGCTGAATGATCATTTTCAAACATATTAATAATTGCCTCCCACAAAAGATCTAAGTCTTCCTCTGAAAATCCTGTCACTTTTCTGGCCAGATTCGCTGAAATATATCCTTCCACTCGATACAATCCATACGGAACAATATTTTTTCTTCCCATTTCAGTACTCTTATTTTCAGCATCTTTTTCCGTTGTAATTGCAACTCTTGTAATCGTAACTTCCTGACTGACAATCGGATCGATACTTCTTGCAAAGCCAAGCTGTACCGGTCCCCTTACCTGTCCACAATTCAAAGAAGCTTTTACAAAAGTGGTCATAACTGCACCAAAGGTACGAATATCATAGAAATTATCACACATATAATCTCTCAGTTTTATATCCACGTCTTTATCTGATTTTTTTAATTTCTTCAATGCTTCGGTAACTTTTTTGTCCTCTGTTTCTGTAATTCCAAGGCTTTCACAGGCTTCCCGGTCGCTTCTGTTCAACGGAACATCTTCTTTGATGTAGATTTTATAACCTTTTGCATCTTCCTTTACTGTTTCCACATAATTACGAATTTTTCGCTTCAGACACACGTCTGTAACCAGTCCCAATCCACTTTCCGGATCTATTCTTGGCATATTACCAGAATCCGGATCTCCATTCGGATTTCCATTTTCTACATCAAACAGTACCACAAACTCATAACGATTTTTAATTGCTTCTCCCATTTACTTGTCCTCCTTTTTTTCGTACTTCTTTTGTATCTGATGATAATATCCTAACATGAACCTTCCCTGCTCCTCTAATGATAATCGCTTCGGAATTCCTGCATTTTCTTCTGACACATCTAATTTTCCCATCAGATCAGCCAACACTTTTTCATAATATATTTTTCTGGCAACTGATTCCCGGTCTATTTTCTTGATATGACTATTTTTCAATTTTATCAGAACCGGAAATATTGATGCTGGTGTTGCACATGCAGAATTAAAATATCTGTCTCGAATTGTTGCATTAATTCCAGGATTCGCATCCTTTTGAATTGATTCCAGTACTGCAAATATTCTTCCAAGTACATAGGAAGTCTCTATACACTCTTCATTTAATCCCATACTATCGTCTCCTTCTTTCCATCCACGGTTTTTAATTAAAAAGGCTTTTATAATTGCCGCTCTTCCATAAGTAACATTTCCCTGTTCGGCTCTTATTCGTATCAGCGTATCCGTATATAAGCTTTCTGGATATCTTGAATCTTCCAGAATTGCTCTTAATACCATTGATGCCATATTAGGAACTGGAGTTTTATCCTTTGACTTCTGATTCACTGTTTCATCCAGCATCTTCTTTACTCCCAGATATTCATTCTCCACCCAGGAAGGTTTTACAATTTCCATTCTCTGATAATGTCTAGAAATATTCTTAATAATGGTTCCAAATGAATTTTGATAAAAGAACCGAACTGATAATCTTGCTGCATTTGGTGCAAGACACAGGATATAAAATGGCTGATTCGGATCTAAGTTGATATCCTCAAGGTCTACCCATAATCCCTTCTCTAAATTTCCAAATACTTTTCTCATTTCTTTCTGATTATCCGGCTTGGGATTCATCCAGGACAAAAATGTCTTTTGATATTCTTCTTTTCCTGATTCTGCCCAGAATACAATCATGGAATCTCCTAATGGAAATTGATATTCTCTTTGACTCAATAAATAATTTAATGCTGTTGTGTATGCAAACTCCGCATACTTTCCGACCGGTGCATTATAACTTTGTTCTTTTCCATAAGACTCGAATGACGGAGCATTAAATGACACAAGTGCTGCTCCACTTGACTGTGCTCCCGGAACTCCTTTTATTCCTCTATGAATACGTGCTATCTCTGTTTTCTGTCCTGTCACAAGACAGATTCCTTTCTTTCCACTATTTTCTTTTACTTGCAGCTTGTCCCATAGCTTCTTTATTTCATCGTCTTCCTGTGCATAAATCCCTTTCATACTAAAGATAATATTTCCGCCTTCATTCAGTTCTTCCCAATGTTCTTTAATCACAGGATTCTTCTTTGCCTGTTCCGGATTCCAGTTTTTAAAGTAAAGACAGATTGCTTTCGCCATTTCTCCCTCTGCCTCTCCAAGAATTGCTAAGTGCTTTTCCCTTGCCGCATGAAAGCAGTCTATAACTCTCTGATTTGTTCCTTCTGCATCAATTCCAAGAAAATACTTGGCATTATCACATAAAAAGTTAGAAGCAATCCCTGAAGATCTTGTAACCATTTCCGGTACATTTAAAGGTTCGGGAACCCATACTTTCTTCTTGCCTCTTTGCTCTTCCTTTTTCAATGAAATAATCGTTTTTATTGTTCCATCCGCATTTAATTCTATTGCATGCGATACTTTTGCCTGACACCAGCCTGGTTTTGCTGCTTTTCCCTGCTGTACGAGTTCCTCGTAATACTTTACCAATGCCTGCAGAATCATCTGATCACCTCACAGTTTCGTAAATCCAGCACTCCTTTTCTCATGACTGCTCTGAAAAACATCGGCTGTATTTCATCCAGATTACTATAATCCATATCATACAACATAAATCCCAGATCCTTTTCAGGCACTGTATCATAACTGGTATGTATCTCTTTTTCTTCACATAAACAGAACTGAGCCGGAAATTCTCTGCACCCAAAATATGGCATATGATAGCACTCTCCTCTTTTTAAACGACGCATGATAATATCTTTAAATTTTCCAGGATTGTCCGATGCATTTGCCTTATTCGTCATTTCAAAATGTGCTTCTATGATATAGCATACATCACATAAAATTAGAGAGGCTCTCTGAACAATGTCTTCTTTTGTACTAAGATAAAGTGGTTTATCTGCCCCATTATACACTTGCAGTACATTGCTGGCAGATATCTTGCTTTTTACTTCATTTCGCCTGACACTTGTAAAGCGGATTGGATTCTTCACATAAATCTTATCAATAACCCATTTCAGACCGGGATGCCAGTATATTGCTTCCAGAATTCCACGTGCTGCCGAAGGTGTCATAACATCATAAGAACATCTTTCAACCTTCATCTCCGGTCTTGAGAACAAAGCATAATCCCCCCACACTTTTACTTTTACACCTATGCCCATCTATAATACTTCTCCTTTCTTATAGCATGCTGCAATATAATCCCGCGGCTGGTAATAAAAATCTGTATTATAGTCTGATATTTTTTCATCTATCCACGAATGATAAACTTCCCATAACCCTTTTAAAATATCAGAATCTTTATAACTATCCTCTATCAGGCGTTCATACACTTCACCAATATCCCAATAATCAGGAATTCTATAACGGCACTCAATTACATTATCAAAATTTCCTGTTGTGATCTTACATTCGGTTACGAATTCATGTGCAACCTTTTCAATTGGTTCACAGTGCAGCACATCCGCATATTCATAGATTCTGTCTATGTTCTCTTTGCCCAGGGCCTCTGTTATTTCACATCTGGTTTTCTTTTTTAAACGTCCCATATATTCAATCAGACTGCACGTAAAAAATAAATTATTATTATTTTTTGTTCCCATTTACTGCCTCACTTCCTACATACTGTAATGTATCTAATGCTGATATCGTATGAAAGCTGATCTGATGTGTCGGATGATTGAATTTAACAAGTTCCCAAAAGGCAGCTCTTGATATTTTCCCATCTATAAAATTCTGTACATAATTATAAATGGTATCGTCCGCCATTGGTCCCTCTACAATATCATAATCATGCGATTGTCCGCTTCGACAGGCAACAATAAAATCCAACCATTCTTCTGTCATTTCTTCAAAGATCAAATACTTTAATTTTTTATCCGGTATATATTCATAACAATTCACATATCCTTTGCGTCCGTAACGAGTTGCCCATCGTTCCGCCTGTTCCTGCATCCGGGTACAATAAAAGCCGAAATAAAAATCTTTGTTATACACTGCTTTCCTTATCTCTGGAAATTCTACAATCTCTTTGCTTCCATGGTACAAAATCAAAATTCTTCTCCTCCTTCCGATTACATAAAATTGCTAAATTACACTATAAACTCTATTTACTAAAAATATAGTATCTACTTATACTATTTTCATTCTTTATAAAATCACTATACTACAGTTTATTTTGGTAATCAACATCTTTTATTCATTTTAAATTCCATTGAAAATACTTTTTCTTGAAATATTTCCTATAACCGTTTATACTTATGTTGTCTGGTATTCCAGTGGATTGAAATAATGGTATTTTTAATGAAAAAGCTGAGGGGGTTGTCGCGACAGTCCCCTCTCTTTATTTCCGTAAGCAATGAGCCAAAATCTGTACTAGCACACAAAAGACCTTGCAACTGCCTCGGTAACTTGAGGAACTCGCAAAGTGTGTTTCTCAAAATCCACAATCCATATCACACAAAGAACGCCATTCCATCCTCTAATGAAAAATCCAGTCCATATTCTTCTGAATACTGCTCTCCATCAACCAACTCATAAAAATCCTGCATCTCTTCTGATACTGGTCTGAGCATACCTGCTCCATTCAATCTGTCGAAAAAGCTGTTTTCTGATTTTGCATTGTCATATATCTGAATGCAATACTGTCCTGCTTTCCGCATTCTTTCCCTCGTTACTCCTTTAATTCGTAATTCCTGTAATAATTCATCTGCTTCAGGCTCCCTGTTGATAAATATAGTCTTTGTATTTTCTTCGATTAATTTAAATTCCTTTGCAACTTCTGCGAAATTACATTCCATCTTTTGAAATTCATCCATAATCTTTTTCTTATCCAGACTTGTGCCTCTATAGTGGTATAGTCTTGTAAAATAATCATGAATCGCTTTTAAATCTGCTATATCAGTATAATCCTGTAAAATCCCTTTGGATACATCAATCTGTTGCCTTTGGTTTGGTACACTATAAGACTCTTCTAAGTCAAATATATAAACCATGCTTTCTGACAATTCTCTTTTTCCTTCACGGTTACATCTTCCCGCTGCCTGTATCATAGAATCAAGCCCCGCTATCTGACGATACACTGTTGCAAAATCTAAATCTACTCCTGCTTCTACAAGACTTGTAGAAATCACAATGCATTTCTCATTATTTTTTAATCGTTCTCTTATTCTCTTTAACACACGTTTTCTGTGCTTCGGATACATACTTGTTGACAGATGATAGATTCCTTCTCCTTGTAATTCTTTATAAATCATCTGTGCTGCTTTTTTCGTATTTACAATACATAATGCATTATTTTCCTTCTTCAGTTTTTCAAGCAGATCATCCTCTCGTATCCTTCCCAGATTCTGATAATTTACGCGTTTAAAAAAAAGGAATTGTTCTTCCATTCTTGGACATAATTCTTTTATTAACTCATTTTTAGAAAAAAACGAATCTAATGCCGGCTGCGTTGCAGTACATAATACTATGCTGACAGAATAACTGTCCACCAATTCCTGAAGCATCGCTATACAAGGTTTCAGATAATCCATCGGCAGCATCTGTGCTTCATCGAATATAACAACACTGTTCGCAATATTATGTATCTTCCTACATTTCGAGGATTTATTTGCAAATAATGATTCGAAAAACTGTACATTTGTTGTTACCACAACAGGCTTGTCCCAATTTTCACTTGCAAGCTGCATCGGTTTAAATTCTTCTGAGCTTTCATAATCTACATTATAATGATTCTCCAGAACATTTTCCTCACCAAGTATTTCTCGAAATACCTGGGCGTTCTGTTCAATAATGCTTGTATATGGAATTACATAAATGATACGATCCTTATGATTCTTTACCGCATGTTCCAGAGCAAATGCAAGAGAAGCAACAGTTTTTCCACCCCCTGTTGGCACTGTAAGACGGAAAATCCCTTCTTTTTGCTTTCCCTCTTTTATACAATGACTCAATATCTCTGTTCTTCGACCATTTATTGTGTCTGCATCTGTATTTTTCAACCATTCGGAAATATGATTTTTCAATCTATTCTGTAAAGTTACCATGGTCTCTCCCGAATTTCTTCCTGTATCTCCATTTTTCATGAATGATTCTGTGTCCAGAAAATCTGCATCTACAAGACATGAATACAACATTCTGATAAATGTTCCCAGTGAAAAATCCATATTTCTGTCTTCTTTAAATGTAATCGGTTCCGTATCCAGATCTGGAATTTCGACCTCATCTTTATAATCCTGATAGTCGCAGATTTTTTTCTTCCATCTTCCACATAAGCTGGAACTTATTGCAGTATTTCCATAATCAGGCAGTCCAGCATGATGACCTGCAATGCAATAACTTAGAATGGGATAATAACCTCCAAGTTCTTTACAGACCTGAGCTCCTGCCGTAGCATGATCCACTTTATCATTTGTATTCTCCTGTATTTTTTTCTGAAATTCTTTCGAGTATTTTCCGATATCATGCAGCATTCCACAGCAATAGCCCCATTCTCTTTTTCCAAACTTTTCTGCAAAGTTCCCAGCTCTCTCTGCCGTTCCTTCCAAATGTTCTTTTACAGTCTGTACTCTTTCTCCATCTTTATGTGCGATATATCCCATTTTATTACCATCCTCTATATCTTCTCCATTATTGTTACCCTGTCATTTTAAAGAACATCCTCACTTACACGGTTACATATTTCTCCGCTTCTTCTTTGCATTTCAACGTATTTCCATGCCCAATTACATATTTCATACATTCTTTTCCCTGCTCTTCTTTTCCGATTCGGTAGTAACATACTCCCAGCAGGAATCTGCGTGTAACCTCATAATAAGGCAGCTTTTCCGTATCATTTTCCAGTAATCTTACTGCTGCCTCATCTTCACCTTTCAGCATCAAATTTTTTGCCATTAACAGCGGATTCTTCTGAAATACTTTCCCTGCTTTTTCTAATGTAGCCGAATAACCTGCCGCATCTTTCTCCTGATATTTCTTCGCCAGTTCGAGATTCGTCATGACCTGCTGCCAGGAACGTCCCTCTCTTTTTCCTTGCCATTCATTCTTTATATACTCTTCTGCCTTCTGCAACTGCCCATTTATGATCAGTGCAACTACATATTTAGGCTCAGCTATCAGCATGACATTTTTTTGAAATCTATGATAATCCAGACTCTTTCCGTACTTTATCATCCCTTCCAGCATTTCTGAATATTTTTCTGCATCACATTGCTCTGACAGAATCCGGTCAATTTTTGAAAAATCTCTGAGAATGCCCTTGATTAAAATGAATATACCTGCGATCAGATCAACCACCACGCAAATCCACAGAAGCCAGGGATCTGTCGTGACCCAGCCCGGCTGCTTCACATCGAAAAAGAGTACTGTCTCCTGATGCGGGAACGGATTTCCTTTAAAAATACTCACCACACAGATCAATGCTGCATAAATCAACAGCACATTCCGTATCATCCTGATGCGTCCCTTTTTCTGCTTTTCATAAATCTTTTTTATCTGCTTTTCCATTTTCTCTACCTCGCTGTCACACTATTTTTGTACCTACAACATAATGATGCCAGGGTCAAAAGGTCTAAGCCCACATGAGCTTGCTCATAGGTGGG
>OGXK01000866.1_pt1 | contig 16051 bp, 9 predicted proteins | sample 1576261 | NCBI WGS metagenome assembly OGXK01 (sample SAMEA3541581, study PRJEB24748) | human gut metagenome | biome: human gut; feature: human-associated habitat; material: faeces | place: China | collected 2012 | reverse complement strand
ATCCTCCCAAAGCAGGCGCGCTACCAACTGCGCTACACCCGGATATGAAGTTGTGGGGTGGCCCGGGCGTATTCTCCCAAAAGAGGTTCTCAGCATTTTTTATAGTTGTTTATAGTAATTTATCATCATTTCTGCTCCAACCCAGTTACTTTCTAGCGATCTTGTTTCCACTGTTTCCGTGTATTCCAGCTCTGTCTGTGGTCTTACATGTGGTCAGCGGAAAAGTTTCGGCCAGAATCCATGACCCACGGTGGAAGTATACGAAAGCCCCCTGTCCATGAAAGCCGATTTTTTGCTCTCCCTATGCGAGCTGGTGGTGGGCGGCAAGGAGGGATTGCAGCCCATCGAGAAAACCGTCATCGACCGCTGTGTGCGGCTCATTTACCGGGACCGTTTCTACGACCTTGCGGGCGTGCTTGGTAATATAAGCTTCCGGATCAGGGATAACGGCGGCATAGATCGCCGAGCCCTTAGCCTCGGGGGAAAGATTCTCGAAATCGATCTTTCCGATGTAATAATTATCCCAAGGAGTAGGGGGAGCTTCCGCTACGGTAGCCGCCTGTTCCTTTTTGCCGGAGCAAGCGATGCAAGTCCACAGCAGGAAAGCACCGCTGATTAATTGTTTATATCTCATAAGTCTCATCTGTTTTTAGGTGAAAATAGGCTAATCTGTCAGTGAATAAGGACGATCCTCTCCGTTGAACAATCGCTTTTTGTTCGGGCTGGAAGTCATCTCGAAAGTGAGCGTTCCGCCGTTCAAGATGTCATCCTGCGTGATGTATCCTTTGGTATAGGGTTTCCCGTTTAGCTTTACCGCTTTTACATAACGGTTCTTGTCGCTGACTTTATCGGCTTTTACCTCGAAAGTCTTACCATTCTCCAAGCGAACCTTCATATATGGAAGGTAGGGAGCGCCTAATACGTATTGATCCGTACCCGGGCAAACCGGATAGAATCCCATGGCGGAAAGGATATACCAAGCGGACATCTGGCCGCAGTCGTCGTTACCACAAAGGCCGTCGATATTGTTGCGATACATCTTATTCATGATCTCACGTTGCCAGTATTGGGTTTTCCAAGGCTGGCTGGTCCATGTGTATAAGAATGGGATGTGATGGCTGGGTTCGTTGCCGTGTACATAACCTCCTAGTAATCCTTCTTTGGTTACGTCTTCGGTCTCGGCAAAGAACTCATCAGGAAGATGCATCGTGAATAAGGAATCCATTTTAGTGATGAATGCTTGCTCGCCTCCCATCAACTGAATCATACCATTGACATCTTGAGGGACATAGAAGGAATAATTCAAGGCATTTCCCTCGATAAACCCTTCACCGTGCGTGCTTAACAAACTGAAGTCCTCTTTGAATTTACCATTCGTATAACGGGGACGGGCATATCCGATCGAGGTATCGAATACATTCGCGTAATTGGACGCACGCTTTTTATAGGTATCGGCCACGGATCGGTTTCCCACTAATAAAGCTGTATTATAGATTGTCCAATCATCATAAGCATACTCCAAAGTCAAGGAGCCTGCGCTACCGTTGCGATCTAAAGGAACATAACCTAATTCCATAAACTCTTTGGTTCCCTCATAATACGGAATCGTAGAGCTGCTGATCATCGCTTTTAACGCGGCGTCTTTATCGATCGGTAATCCTTTGGCGATAGCATCTGCCAAGACAGAGACGGAATGATAACCGATCATGCACCAGTTCTCGTTTGCCATATGGCTCCAGATCGGCAAGGCATGATGAACGCTTTGCTCGCAATGTTTCAACATAGATTTGGCGATATCCGTGTTAACTTGTCGGTTGATGATATTGAACAGGGGATGTAGGGCACGATAGGTATCCCATACGGAAAAAACCGTATAGTTCGTGAATCCGTCCGCTTGATGGATATTATGGTCGAGTCCGCGGTATTGACCGTCAACGTCCGTATATACGCAAGGATTGATCATCGTGTGATACAAGGAGGTGTAAAGCATAGCCAATTGATCATCGCTTCCTTTCGCGTCGATGACGGAGAGCGCTTTATTCCAAGTATCGGAGGCTTTGGCGGCTAATTGGTCGAAGTCCGCACCGGAAGCCTCGGCACGTAGATTTTTCAAGGCTCCCTCGGTGCTGACTCCGGAAAGGGCGACTTTCACTTCCAACTCATCAGACGTTTTCGGATCGAAATCAAAATAAGCGACGATCTTACGTCCTCCGATATCCGGGAAGTTCTCTTTCATATTGAACTTGGCATAACCGCCCCGATAATTAACTTTCGCTTTCTCTTCGCATCCGTAATGCGTGATCGGTTTGGAGAAAGACATGGCGAAATAAGTATAGTTGGTACGTGCCCAACCGTTTGTGATACGATAGCCGGTTACCAGCGTATCGTTCTCTACGCGAATATTGGTCCAAAGAACTTTGCCGTCATAGTTATAGATCCCGTGAATCATATCAAGGATAATGCGTTGGTTCTCACTGTTCGTAGGGTATGTGTATTTGTGGATGCCGGCCCGTTGGGTAGTGGTTAGTTGCGCCTTTACGCCATAATCGGCGAGCATCACCTCATAGTATCCGGGACGGGATATCTCGGTGTCATGCGAGAAGCGGGAACGGTAACCGCCATCGGGATTCGTGGCTGTACCGGGATTTAGCTTCAACGTTCCGGTGGTAGGCATAATCAAGATGTCTCCTAGGTCGGAGTGGCCGGTACCGCTGAAGTGGGTGTGGCTGAAACCTACGATGCTGCTATCCTTATGTTGATAGCCGGCGCAATACTCGTAGGAGCGAGGTTGGTATTTACCGTCTACGTTGTGCGGTATGGTATCCGTATCCGGACTGAGTTGCACGAGTCCGAAGGGTACGCAAGCGCCCGGGAATGTATGTCCCATTCCATTTGTCCCGATGATCGGGTTTACAAGATCAACTACATTAGTCTGTGCGATCGCTACTGTTGAGCTGGCTGCCAGAAAAAGGCAACACATCGATTTCTTGAGATTTATCATGTCGTATCAATTAGTTAGAAAAGGATGAAACATAAAAGGCCACCTTTGATAGTTCCAAGGATAACCTTTGATAGTGACAAAGGTAACCTTTTATATTTTCAGATCAATAAGTATAGTAGTCCTCTATCATTGTCAAGTGCTAATTTGTTAATAATGGATTTCTACTATACTTAGTTGATATTTAGAACAATGAGTTAGCCTCGTTCGGAGATAAGTTTGCGTTAGCATCCAATTGTCTTTGCGGAATAGGGAAGATATTACGCTTTGGTTCGTTGGATGCAGTCTTGTCCCACCAAGAAGTGGTTACGAACTTGTTAAAACGAACCAAGTCTGTACGGCGGATTCCTTCGAAAGCAAACTCTCTACCTTTTTCGGCTAAGAACTCATCCATTGTCAATGTAGCGGTCGTATATTTCGCTTTCTCCCAATCCTCTGCCTTGAAAGAACGTTGACGAACGCTGTTGATCATATCTACCACTTCTTGCGTTGCTTTGCCTCCGTTCTTACGCATCAAGGCCTCCGCTTTGTTATAGATAACCTCGGAATAACGGAACATCACCCAGTCGTTGTTCATATCGCCGGTAGTACCCGGTTGGATTTCATACTTGATAGAGCGAGCGCCGCTGTTTTCTTCGCCCTCGGTCATGGACTTAATGTAGTTTACGAATACCAAATCCTGCCCATTGTACTCCTCTGAACCTTTCAAAGGCTCTGCGGTCGTGTCGTAGTAGTAATTACCGTTTTCATCTACTTTGCGAGGATATTGCTTACCGATCAAGAAACCCTCAATTTTTCTCAAGTCGTTGTCAGCGAATGAGTCATAAAAGGTCGGTTGTGTCACCAAGCCGTTCCAAGGACCGGATTGCAAATCCCAGCCAGTTTGGTGTGCGTAATGCAACCAACGTTGATACCAACCCATTCCTTTGGCATATACTTCATCATACACGATTGACCAGATAATCTCGGTAGATCGCTTGTCGTTATCCGCACGGAAAGTGTCGTTCCACTTCTTATCCAATGCGAAACCTCCCTTAGCTAATTCATCGCAAGCTGCGATACAATCATCCCAGCGTGCTTGTCCAGTATAAATTTCCGCATTCAAATAGAGACGAGCCAATAATGCGTAAGCCCCCCATTTGGATACACGTCCGTAGGTCTCTGTTTTACTCTCTGACAAAGAAGGAATACTCTCGTTTAACTCTTTTTCGATCCAAGCGAATAACTCTGCGCGAGATTTGGAGGAAGGATTGATTTCACCGATTTTCTCGCAAATTGGAGCCGTACCGAACATATCCATCACATACCAATAACAGTAAGCGCGATATACACGCATCTCCGCTTGTGCTTGTGCTTTAGACATTGGAACTTGGAGTGCTTCAAAATCTATATTCTCTGTATCTGTAAGGAAGTTGTTAGCATATCCGATACCTTCAAATAATTTTTTCCAAGCATCCACTACTTGACCATCCGTAGGAATCCATTGATGGCGGTGTAAGCGAATCCAGTCTCCATTGTCATAGCCGTGGCGACCTTTTTGAGGCCATGCGGCACAGTCGGAAGATAACTCGTTACATGACCAAGGCGATTGGGCTACTTGCATAGTTCCACAGAAGTGTCCCCATGGACGCATCATGGCGGCCATTACCTCGCCTGCATTGTTGTAATAATTCTCAGCGATTACCGAGCTATGTATTTCCTCTGTCAGGTCCGTACAAGAGGTAAATGCGGTAGCTCCCAGCAATAATGAAATTGCGCATATATTTTTTAAAGCTTTCATTGTATTGTCTTAAATCTATTGTTACTTAATTAGAATCCAAAATTAACGCCAAACGTGAAGGTACGGGTGGTGGGATAAGATCCGCGCTTCTCTATACCTGCTTGTAGTCCTGTTACGTTTACGTCAGGGGTTAAACCAGAGTATCCTGTAATAGTCGCAAGATTGGTGACATTACCATAAATACGTAAGTTGCGCACATATTTATTATTTTTGAAGTTGAATGTATAACCTAGTGTCACGTTATCGATCTTCAAGAAGTTCCCTTTCTCTAGATAATAAGAAGAGAACAATGGTTGCTCTGTTACCTTGTTCTTCAAGGCATCCTTGTATACGTTTGTGCCAGACTGATCAATATTAACAGTCGTTCCGAAATAAATAGCACCCTCGTTCAATACGTCATAATCAAACATACCGCGCAGGAAGAAGCTGAAGTCAAAGTTCTTATAGGTAAATGTGTTCTGTAAGCCAGCCTTGAATTTCGGCAAACCATTACCGATAAAGGTACGGTCAGCGTCAGACAGACCTTCCTTTCCGTCTATGTCGCGAAGATTCCAAGTTCCGTCCGGATTGATACCATCGCATACATAACCGAAGAATGACGCGATCGGCTGTCCTTCTTGTAGGCGGTAAGCCTTGCCCGGGTTACCCGGAGAGGGCAGGTCATATTGATCCTCGTAAGAAGATTTGTACACGTCGTTAGACAAAGATGTCAATTTATTATTCTCGTATGAGAACGTGAAATTAGCCGTGTAAGAGAAATCCTTAGTCTTTACGACCTCTGCGTTTAATGCTAATTCTATACCTCTATTTCTCATTGTGCCTACGTTGGTGGTGATCGTGTTGTAGATCAAGGATGGCTGTTGGGCATTGTAGCTACTGATCAAGTCGCGAGTCGTACGACTATACCAATCGATCGTACCATTTAGGCGTCCACCTAGCAAGCCGAAGTCGAAACCGATGTTCAAGGACTCATTCTTCTCCCATTTCAAATCCGGATTCGGGTTGATATTCGGACCGTAAGTGGCGGTTAGCCATGAACCGGTGTAAGCGTTCCAAGCTCCAGCACCTGTGCCGTAGGTAGCGAGAGACATATATGGATCGGTAGGTAGACTACCCGTGATACCGAAACCGGCACGGAATTTCAATACGTCGAATACTTCTTGGCTCTCCATGAAGTCCTCACGAGAGATCATCCAGCCTGCGCTGACAGAGGGGAACCAAGCCCATTTGTTGTTCGCTCCGAACTTTGTGGAACCTTCACGGCGGATAGAGGCGCTGGCCATGTATTTACCGTCGTAATTATAGTTGGCACGGGCGAAGAAGGCGATCAGTTTGCTGGTCTCTTTTTTACTCTTCATCTCGGCCTTACCATCTTTTAGGTAACCGCCGGCTTCTAGGTTATTGGTACCGAATACGTCCGTCAAGAAGTTCTTGTTCTCGGCGCTGAATTGCTCGTATTCAAAATCTTGGTAACTGTATCCCAGCAAACCGGTAATATTGTGTACGCCGTTGATGGAAGTATTGTAGTTTGCTGTCCATTCAGTAGTACGATTGGTATTCTGATAATATTCTTTTTTGGCGCGTCCGTTTGTACCGTCTTTATATTGGCTATATTCCTCACGCATACTATAATCGTTAGTTAATGCGTCGTTCTTCTCCATAGCGAAGAAAGCGGCGGCTGTCAGACCGGGGATAATCTCATATTGAGCCTTGAAGTTCGCCAATAAATTCTTGAATTCCTTTTTCTTGGTACGCTGGTATATGCGGGCTACCGGGTTGAAATCTTCGTAACCGCTGTAAGTTTCCCAGAAGGAGCCGTCTTCCTTATAAATAGGCATCGTCGGGTTGATACGGATCGCCTGGTATAATATGCCGTAATTAGGGATATCTCCTACCTTATCCACATCATCGGAAACCGCGTCCACTTTCACGAAAGAGTTTGCTAGATTGAAAGAAAGCTGTAGTTTATCATCAAACGCACGGTGGTTCACGGCGATAGAGCCATTGATCGTTTCACGGCTGGTGTTACGGATCATACCATCATTCTTTTTGTAATTTAAAGAAGCGCGATAGTTTGTCTTACCATTACCACCGGTAGCGGTCAAGTTGTGTACATGGGTGAAATTACTCTTATTCAATAAAGCGTCGTAATGGTTATCCCGTCCACCAAAGTCGCGGATATTGGCGTTGTTGGTTTCCTTGCCATAAGCGACGAACTCGTCTCCATTTAAGATTTCCGGCCGTTTATAAACCGCCTCGTGCATGATATATCCTGAGTAATCCACTTGAGTAGTTCCGGCTTGCGGACGTCTCGTGGAGACGATGATCACACCGTTATTACCCCGGGTTCCGTAGATAGCGGCTGCGGAACCGTCTTTCAATACGTCGATCGCCTCGATATCCTCGGGTGCGATAGCGTTCAAAGAAGTCATATTACCCGGCATACCGTCAATAATAACGAGAGGCTCATTGCTACCTTTCAGAGATGAGGCACCACGCATCTGTACTTTTACCTCGCCATTCGGGTCGGTGCTACCACGTGATACAGTCAGACCAGCTACACGTCCTTCCACCAATTGCATCGGGTTCACTACCGGTGCCTTGTTAAAGTCGGATGCTTTCACGCTGGTAACGGATGAGGTGATCTCACCTTTCTTTTGGGAACCGTAACCTACGACTACTACCTCGTCTAGTGTCTCAGAGTCTTCAGCTAAGACTATGTTCAATGTTTTTTGCCCGGTATAACGAACTTCTTGGGATTTGAAGCCGATGAAGGAAAATACCAATGTGCTGTTATCCGGCACATCCAAGGTGAAATTTCCGTCAAAGTCCGAAGCTGTTCCGTTCGTGGTTCCTTTCACAACAATACTAACGCCAATCAGAGGTTCACCCTTTTGGTCTTTTACTACACCTTTAATGGTTGAACTTTGCTGTGCGATCTGATGAATCTCCATGTTTCCCATTTCAGGAACAGTAGAATCTTCGGCCGCATAAGAGGACTGAAACATTAAAGATAAACAAAGTAACAAAGAGGTTCGTCCACCTAATAAAGTCAGGCATTTCCTCGTCTTACCTTCACTCTTTTTTTTCATAAAAACATTAAATTAAAAGTTAATAATGTGCTTCCCGAAGGAAGAATACACACAAGCGGTTTGCTTTGTTATTCGACAGCAATATTAATAGGTCTTAACGAATTGAAGAGTGCTTTGAAATACCGAAGAAGTGTCATGAAATGCATATGGCAGATTATGATACTCTTTTGGTTGATTATGACACTATTTAGGAATCAATGATTTATGCCTCTTTTGTGCGGTATTCTTTAGGAGTCATGTTATATTTACGGGCAAACTCCCTATAGAAGTATGATTTGTTAGAAATCCCTACATTATAAATAATTTCCTGAACGCTCATGTTGGTATTTACGAGTAATTGCGCTGCATAGTTTAACCTATAATCCTTTATAAAATCACTCGGCGTCATGGTAGATATTTTCTTGAAACGGCGATATAAGATGCGGGTGTTTATATTCAGTGCGTCCGCTACCAGCTCGGGACCGAGTCCTTCCTTGCTGACATTTTCTTTGATGATAGCGGTTACGGCGTCAAGGAATTCCTTGTCTTCTTGATGTAATAATTGCCCTTCCGTATATTGATAAGCACTTTCCGGAGAATAGAAATACTCTTTTAATTCTCTTTGATTTGTCATCAATCGGTTCACGACGGATAGGAGAACTGTTGGCGAGAAAGGCTTGGTTAGATAGGCATCCGCTCCTATATTAAGTCCTGCCGCTTGCTCTTGGTCTGATATTTTGGCAGATACGATAATAAGCGGGATATGACGGGTATATCTATTTTCCTTGATAAGAGAGATCAATTCCAATCCGTCGATATTAGGCATCATGATATCGGTGATGATAAGGGAGGGAGTGTATTGCTTGAGGAATTCCAGAGCCTCCTCCGCATTATAAGCTTCCTGAACCTGATATTCGGAAGAGAGGGTTTCCGTGATTAGCCAGACGATGTCTTTATGATCGTCGATAACGAGTATCATCGGTTTATCTTCCGTCTCTTTTTGTGCCGTATGTGAGATTTGCGGCTTTTGTATATCCGTGTTTGGGGAAGGAAGCGATACGGGAATATCTTCGTCTATCGTGTCGTCTGAGCTCTCCTCTACGATGCCAAAAGGTAAGGTAACTGTAAATTCAGCATATTGGCCGACCTCACTCTCTATGTCGATTTTACCACCTAAGGATTGTACGAGGCTGTGGCAGATAAATAAGCCGAGGCCATTCCGTGCCGTATTTTGCCTGTTATCGTCGTTATCCATCGTGCCAAGGATACGATATCGGTCGAAAATATTTTGCATGTCTGCCTCCTCGATTCCTTTGCCGGTGTTGTAAACTTTAAGGACGAGGAAGTTCTCCTCCTCATGTAAGGAGATACGAACCGTGCCCCCGTCTTCCGTATACTTAAATGCGTTGGAAATCAGATTTGCTAGGATCTTCTTGAAATAGACGGAATCCGTATTCCAATAAAGCTCTTTGGGAGCATCGATCTTGAATTGGATTTGGTGTTGCTCGGATAGTGGGTAAAACCATTCGAATTGAGTTCGCAAAAGAGAGGATACGGATACTCTTCGGATGTGCGTATGACTGAATCCAGCGTCTTCCGCTTTCCGGAAATCAAGGATTTCTTGGATAAGCCCGTTCAGTTCCTCTACATTTTCCCGGAGGACTGAAGTGTATTTTTCTAATGTCTTGTCTTTTGAGGTGGCGGCATAGGCTTGGATATAATTCTCCACGCCATTGATCAAGGTAAGCGGGGTGCATAGCTCATGCGTAATGTGGGTAAAGAAATTCAGCTTGGACTCGTATAGCTTCTCTTTTTGCTCCTCCTTGATCTTGTCTGCGATCTGCTTCTGTTTCTTTAGTATTTGGTGATGGATACGATAGGTGGCGATGATGAGCAAAACCGTACCGATAAAAAGATACGTGAAAATGGCTAACGAGCTTAGATAAATAGGAGGTAATACCTTGATAGGTAGAGTGTATTCTTTTGCTGACGAATCAATGACATCGTTGCGATAACGGACTTTCAGCAAATATTCCCCGTACGGTAGGTTCATGAAAGTTACCTTGTTTGTCTTTTGCAATTTTTCCCAAGAGGAATTATAGTTGACCAACTGATACGAATACTCGTAATTCTCCCCGTTGATGTAATCCGGAGCGACGAACGCAATCGTTAACGATTGCACATCAGCCGGAACCGTTACACCGTTCCGGCTGATGTCCTTATATAATGGAAGGATTTGTTTATCCATTTGCAACTCGAAGAAACTTAATTCGGGTTGATAGGTATGCTCCGGCTCCGTTTGTTTATTTACCCAGACTAATCCGTTGATGCCTCCAAAGAATAAACGCTCGGAGTATGGGCATTTCCAATAAGCGTCATCAGAGAATTCCGTGACGCTAAAGTAAGGCTGATGATAATTATGGAAAAAGTTGTTCCGGGGATTATATTTGGTGAGACCTTTATTGGTACTAAGCCAGATACAGCTATCGTTCCCCTCATGGATACCATGGATCATGTCGTTTACGATCCCGTCGCTTTTATCGAATTGGCGTAAACGCATCTTTCCCCCTCTGAATTTAATCCGGGTGAGACCGGAGCTGGCGCCTGCATAAAACGTGGAATCTTCGGTCTGGCATACGGAAAGCACATCTCCAATGGCCGGGTTTCTTAAATTGTTGGTTTGCAGGAATTCATATCCTTGATTGAAAATATTGAAACGAATGACTCCGTAACCGCCACGGCTCCCGAGGAACAGGGTAGAGTCGTTGTCATATACCATCGATTGGATTTCTTTACAGATGTTCTTTCCGTTTTTTAACGGGAAGGTTTGTACCTTCCCGATTGTAGGTACGGCTTTATCTATATGTAAGGTAACCTTTTGCAATCCGTTACCCGTTGTCGCTAGCCATAATGTGGAATCATCTACCTCGCAAATAGAGTGGACATAGCGTAGAGGGGTGGTGTCTTCTCGTTGCGGTATCGTTTTTATTCGTTTCTCTTTATACGAATAATAGGTCAGTCCCGGGCCTTCCGTGCCAATCCAGATACATGGATGGTACTCGCTTTTTTGGAAGCAATACACACGGTTGCTGGATAGGCCGTCGGCGGTGGTAAAATGCGTGATAGCGCTTTGTGGGATCATCTTTTTGTTATGGTAAGTGTCATACGCTTGTATCCGGACAATACCGTCTCCTTTTGTCCCGAGCCAAAGGGATTGATCATCGTCTGTATATAAAGAACGTATGGGGTTCTGTATATTAATCGGTAAATCCTTGAGTAAGATAGAGCCGAAAAGATCGGGTTTGTCATAAAACATCCGTATACCTTGCCCGTCTGTTCCCAACCAGAGAATCTCCTGCCTTTTATCGTTCATTAGGCAAAAGATACCGATGCCCATATTTATCGTGTTTTCCGGTTGGCTTAGGTCTAGAATATTGCCGTTACGGAAAACGATATACACATTGGATTGGAAGGTGCATATCTTGATGATGTTACCATATTGTTTTGTCATTTCAGGCAGATCGAACAGGAATTCTTTCCCCTTTCCGTCTACATGCTGTCGATATAATTTATTGTCGGTATCTACTATGAAAATATGATTATTCTCGTAAAATGCGGATAAGATCGGTTTATTATGGAATTGGCGTTCTTCCGATAGCAAATTAAAAGTAGTATCGGAGAAATCCGGAGTCAACTTTTTCAGTATGCCCGAGGCTAATAATAAATAAAAATGTCCGTCCGTCCCGGCGAATAAGGTACGTACGGTTTGAGGGCCTACTCCTTCTCTCGGCAGGTCCCGGAACCCATCGCTAGATGGGGTGTAGCAAGAGATTCTGTTTTCCTTACAAATAGCGAGCGTGATGCCGGATGAATCGGAGGCCAATAGATCGCATTCCATGTATCCGGGGAAAGACTCGGTGACTTTCCGTTCTTTTAGTGAGAATTTATTGATACCTAAAGAGGTTGATATCCATAAAAAGCCGGGTTCTGCGTCGGATATTTTGTGAATGATATTACTACAAAGAGAGTTTTTGTTATTTAATTCGAAACGATATACATACGTATCTTTTCCGTTGTATAAGTTAAGTCCGTCGTAAGTCCCGATCCACAAATAGCCATCCGGATCTTGATGCATGCAAATAATGGCATTGTTCGACAAATTAATCATATTTGCCTTATGCAAAGATTTAGACGCGAGTGAGATAGGAGATGCGATTAAAGATAGTATTCCTATAAATAAAACGGTAAACAGGATATTTCTCATGTGTTTGATCCAGATTAACTTTTACGTTCTGTAGGCAAAGATAGTGAATAAAATGGAGACTTCGTGCAAAGCATCGCATTACTATCCCGTTTCTTCTTGTATATTTTTAATACCTATTTATAGGGATTTTAGAGGGGTGTCGCAAATGTTACAGGAACATGAGGATAAAAGTTTTACCTTTGCGGCGGTAAAAATGTGGTATTAGATAAGATTGTTTATGAAATTTGAGAATGAGTGCTGGGATCACTTTAAGGGTGAGACCTGGAAAAGAGAGATCAATGTAAGAGATTTTATCCAGAGTAACTATACGCCTTATGAAGGGGATGATTCCTTTTTAGTCGCTTCTTCCGAGAAGACCCGTAAGGTCTGGAACAAGCTGACCGAGATGTTTAAGGTCGAGAGGGAAAAGGGAGTTTATGACGCCGAGACAAAATTACCTCAAGGGATCGATGTATATGGCCCGGGCTATATTGATAAGGAGAATGAGGTTATCGTTGGGTTACAAACCGATGCTCCGCTGAAACGTGGTATCTTCCCGAAGGGCGGTATCCGTATGGTCGAGAATAGCTTGGAAGCTTATGGTTATCATTTGGACCCGATGACGAAAGAGATCTTCACGAAGTACCGTAAAACTCATAACGAGGGCGTTTTCTCCGCATATACGGAAGAGATGATTGCCGCACGTCGTTCGGCTATTATCACCGGTCTGCCCGACGCGTATGGTAGAGGACGTATTATTGGTGACTATCGTCGTGTCGCTTTATATGGTACGGCAATCTTGATCGAGGAGAAAAAGCGTTTCTTGAATCGTTTGGATATCCAAGAGATCACGGAAGAGATCATCCAGAGCCGTGAGGAGATTTCCGAACAGATCAAGGCTTTGAAAGCGTTCGAGAAAATGTGCGCTAGCTATGGCTTTGATGTGACTCGTCCGGCACAAAACGCTCGTGAGGCGGTTCAGTTTGTGTACTTAGCTTATCTGGCGGCGGTAAAAGACCAAGATGGCGCGGCGATGTCTATCGGACGTACTTCTACGTTTTTGGATATTTATATCGAGAAAGACATCCGTGAGGGTAAGTTGACCGAAGAGGAGGCGCAAGAATTGGTAGACCAGCTGATCATCAAGTTGCGTATCGTTCGTTTCTTACGTACGCCGGAATACAATGATTTGTTCTCCGGTGATCCGGTTTGGGTAACAGAGTCCTTGGGCGGCCAAGGAGTGGATGGCCGTTCTTTGGTAACAAGAACTTCCTATCGTTATCTCCATACATTATATAATCTAGGTCCGGCACCAGAACCCAATTTGACGGTTCTGTGGTTTAAGAACGCTCCCGAGAACTGGAAACGTTTCTGTGCCAAGGTCTCTATCGATACGTCGGCTATCCAATATGAGAACGACGATTTGATGCGTCCGGATTATGGAGATGATTATGGTATCGCTTGTTGCGTTTCTCCTATGAAGATCGGTAAGCAGATGCAGTTCTTCGGAGCCCGTGCGAATTTGGCGAAATGTTTATTATATGCGATCAACGGAGGACGGGATGAGCGCAGCGGCGTACAGGTAGCCCCGATGTTCGAGCCGGTTCGCGGCGAGTATCTGGAATACGATGAGGTGATGGCTAAGTATGAGCAAATGATGCGCTGGTTGGCGAAAGTGTATGTGAACGCCTTGAAGATAATCCATTATATGCATGATAAATACGCGTATGAGGCATTCGAGATGTCGCTTCACGATGGGGATGTAGAGCGTATCCGTGCGACAGGTATCGCCGGTCTTTCTATCGTTGCCGATTCGTTGGCTGCTATCCGTGATACGAAAGTACGTGTGATCCGTGACGAGCGTGGCTTGGCGGTTGATTTCGAACGTGAGGGCGAATATGTTCCTTTCGGTAATAACGATGATCGTACGGATAGTATCGCTGTAGAGATCACCGAGAAGTTCATGGAATATTTGCGTCAGCACGAGACCTATCGCCATGCGAAACCTACGCAGTCCATCCTTACGATCACCTCTAATGTGGTATATGGTAAGAAGACTGGTACGACACCGGATGGCCGTATCGGTGGAACTCCTTTCGCTCCGGGCGCGAACCCTATGAACGGTCGTGATACGAAAGGTGCTATCGCTGCGCTAGCTTCGGTAGCGAAGCTTCCATTCCAGCATGCGCACGACGGCATCTCTTATACTTTCGCTGTTTCTCCGGCTACGTTGGGAAAGGAGCGTGAAATGCAGATCAATAATCTGGTTAGCTTATTGGATGGCTATTTTACTCCGGATGGAGGTCAGCATCTGAATGTTAACGTATTTGATAAGGATTTGTTGATCGACGCTATGGAACATCCCGAGAAATATCCGCAACTTACGATCCGTGTATCCGGATATGCGGTAAACTTCGTGAAACTGACTCGTGAACAACAGTTGGATGTTATTTCAAGAACCATTAACCATTCACTGTAAGTGATAAAAGGTAAGATACATTCATTAGAGAGTTTCGGGACCGTAGATGGTCCCGGAATTCGCTTTGTCGTTTTTATGCAGGGATGTCCGCTTCGTTGTCTGTATTGCCACAATCCGGATACCTGGGAGGTAAAGCGTGAAACGCCTTATCTGCTGGAACCTGAAGCGTTGCTTGCCGAAGTGCTGCGCTATAAGAATTTTATCGCTAAAGGTGGTGTTACTGTGACCGGTGGCGAGCCTTTGTTACAACCTGAATTCCTTAAAGAGTTTTTCCGCCTTTGCCGTGAGAACGGTATTCATACGGCGTTGGACACTTCCGGCTATATCTGTTCCGGTAAAGCATTGGAAGTCCTTGAATATGTCGATTTGGTTTTGTTGGACATCAAGACGATCGACGCCGGGCTTCATCCCCGTCTGACTGCTGTGAAGCTTGATAACACCTTGCGTTTTCTTGATGAACTGGAGAAACGAGGCATTCCCGTATGGGTCCGCCATGTGGTCGTTCCCGGCCTGACGGATAATGATGAGGATCTGGAAAAATTAGCCGGATACGTCAGTCGCTATAAAGTGGTTCAGAAAGCCGAGCTTTTGCCTTATCACACAATGGGAGCCTATAAGTATGAGGCGCAGGGCCTGGATTATAAGCTGAAAGGTGTGGAACCGCTTTCAGCAGAGCGTCTGGCCAATGCTAAAGCGATCTTTAGTAAACACGGGATAACCGTATAAGCCTAATCGAGTGTCTGCTCTTTGATGATGATCGGTTTACGGCTGATCCGGTTGACTGTGCGGACGCTGTCGCTTTCAATACTGGTCACATCTCCCTCGCAGTTGGTGAAATAGATGTAATGTCCCATATCCATGAAACGATAGACCTTACACCCTTCGTGTTCGAACAGATATTCGACTTGATAAGTGGAATTGTTTACCGGTTTTTCCTTTGTAAGGGGTATTTGTGAGACACATGAAGAAAGCCATGCGTTGCAAACGAGCAATAGACTTGCTGAAAATGTATTATACAAACTAGCTCTTCTCATCTTCGAATATTTTTAAGTTAACATCCAAAGTTAACAATTAAAGAATCACATGGTATGATCGAAAGGTATTTTACCTACAATTAGGTATATTTTTATTGTTCCGGAAAACATTACTTTGCTTCCTATTGTCATAGTAGATAAGTATGCTTGCAGATAGAAGTCCGTCTATCGGCAGATAAAAATTATCAATTTGAAAAATTCTTTCAATCAGTCTCTTACGATTTACCTTTGTAGGGTAAACAAAAAATAGTAGTAACAAATTAAATAGTAAAAATCATGGAACCAATTATCAATTCACAAGTACCCGAATTCAAAGTACAGGCTTTTCAGAATGGTAGTTTCAAGACAGTAAGTAGCGAAGATATCAAGGGCAAATGGGCCATCTTTTTCTGTCCTGGAACATAGACAGACAGGCCGCATGCCCCTCTCAAATTGATGCTCATAAA
>OGXK01000855.1_pt1 | contig 16097 bp, 11 predicted proteins | sample 1576261 | NCBI WGS metagenome assembly OGXK01 (sample SAMEA3541581, study PRJEB24748) | human gut metagenome | biome: human gut; feature: human-associated habitat; material: faeces | place: China | collected 2012 | reverse complement strand
ATCGGAAAAATTTTCCGTAATCTTGACAACCTCATCACCCTTCATCAGCGTAAGTGCGACGCACTCAAAAAAGTGAAAAAAAGTCTGCTGCAAAAAATGTTCCCAAAAGAAGGTTCGGTTGTTCCAGAGATCAGATTTGCTGGATTTACGGAAGCTTGGGAACAGCATAAGTTAGGGGATGTGTGCAACCAATTAACGGGGGCGATTAATCCCCAAACTAGACCTAATGAGCTTTTTGTTGAATACAGTATGCCTGCATATGATTCTGGTATGAAGCCAAATATAGTCTATGGATTTACGATGAATAGTACCAGGAAAATTGTAAATGAATCCTGTTTACTCATTAATAAATTGAATGTAAGAAAAAAACGTATTTGGTATATAAAAAATCCAACAAAAAATGCTGTTTGTTCTGCCGAATTTATTCCGTTATATTCAGATGATATAGATTTGCTTTTTTTGAACTATGTAGTTTCAAGGGATTCATTTACGAATTATTTAGAAGATTGTTCATCTGGCTCTTCAAATAGTCAGAAGAGAGTAACTCCAGATATAATAATTGAAGCTAAAGTATTTTTGCCAGTAAAAGATGAGCAACTAAAAATAGGTAGGTATTTTCAAAAAATTGACAACCTCATCACCCTTCATCAGCGTAAGCTGGATCAACTTAAAACGATTAAAAAATCACTGCTGCAACAGATGTTTGTATAGCGCAAGGAGGCGTTATCATGCCTGAATTAGAACGTACATTAGAAACGAAGCTTATCGAACAACTGACGCAAGGCGTCTCGCAATGGACGTATTGCCCCGAACTCAATACGGAAGAAAAACTTTGGGCTAACCTGCGCCAAATTATCGAATCTAATAATCGAGATAAACTGCGCGAAACGCCCTTATCCAATCAGGAGTTTGAACAGGTAAAGAACCAGCTGAGTTTTTCTTCTTTTTACAACGCCGCCGAATGGATTGTCGGGGAAAACGGCAAAGCCTATGTTCACGTGCAGCGAGGCAATGAAACGCTGCATCTATTGGTATTGAATCGCGCTCATGTTACTGGCGGAACGAGCGTATATCAGGTTATTAACCAATGCCAGACTTTTAAAGATGAAGAAAATCCGACGGAATCCAGAGCCAGACGATTCGACGTGACGCTCCTTATCAACGGCCTGCCCTTGATTCATATCGAATTGAAAAATCGGCAGCACTCGTATAAAGAAGCGTTTCGGCAAATTGTGAAGTATGCCAAGGAAGGGCAGTTTACAGGGATTTTTTCTACCATACAGATGTTTGTCGTCAGCAATGATGTCGATACGAAGTACATCGCTGCGGCGAGAAGCGACGAGCTGAACGATAAATTTCTATCTGGCTGGGTCGATGCGGAGAATAAAGCGGTACCGGGCCTGTTTGATTTCGCGAAAACGGTGCTGCGGATTCCGGAAGCGCACGAAATGATTACGCAGTATACTGTACTGGACAAAGAAAAAGAAAGGATCATTTTACTGCGGCCATATCAGATTCATGCTATCGAAGCTATACGGGCAGCGTCGAAGCGGGGCGTATCCGGCTTCGTTTGGCATACAACCGGTTCGGGGAAGACGCTTACATCGTATAAAGCGGCGCGGAATTTGCTGCAAGATATACCGAGCATTGAGAAGACGATTTTCCTGATTGACCGAAAAGATTTAGATCAGCAGACGACGAGCGCTTTTCAATCGTATGCGGAAAATGACGTCGTCGACGTCGACGATACGGAAAATGTCAAGGAGTTAATCAAAAAGCTGCAAGATCCTACGAAGGAAATGATTGTTACGACGCGGCAAAAAATCCAGCACATGATACTACGGTGGCTAGAAAAGAAACCTGATTCGGCCGTTTATAAACGTATTATGAATCTGCGCGTAGCCTTTGTTGTCGACGAGTGCCATCGCGCCGTTTCGCCGGAAACGAAGCGGAAAATGGAACAGTTTTTCCGGCAGAGTTTGTGGTATGGGTTTACGGGAACGCCTCGCTTCGGCGAGAATGCCTATGAAAAGAAGGGCGATTTGCCGCGGACGACAAAAGAATTGTATGGCGATATCCTTCATGCCTATACGGTCAAAGAAGCAATTCACGACGGAGCCGTGCTGGGTTTTCAAGTAGAACATCTGGGGCCGAAAGGTTTGGAAGAAGACGAGTACGGCAACACCATTCATGAAGATATGCGGGTGTATACAAGCAAAGACCATATGTATAATGTTATCGACACGATGGTCAATAAGTCGTATGAAAAATTAGGATTTCAAAACGGCGGCGGCAAGACCTATGAAGGCATTTTAACGGTCGGCTCTATTCCTATCGCTCAAGCGTATTACGACTTGTTCCGACAGGTTAAAGAAGGAAACGGCGACGTAAAAATACGAGAAGATATCCGTCGAGTTCTTCCTGATTTCCCTAAGGTAGCCATTACCTATTCATTGAGCGAAAATGAAGAGAAATCTATGGTCAATCAAGAGGCGATGCAGCGTTCTTTGGACGATTATAATGCCATGTTTGGGACGGCGTACGGTCTGGATCAAATCGGTGCGTATAATGCGAATTTAAACGACCGCTTGGCTCGAAAACAGAAAAAATATCAAACGAGGACGGAACAACTTGATTTTGTTATCGTCGTCGATAGATTGCTGACCGGGTTTGACGCGCCGTGTTTGTCGACGTTGTATATCGACAGGCAGCCCATGCAGCTGCATAATATCATACAGGCTTTTTCCCGAACGAACCGCATTTTCGATGCTGGCAAAACGTATGGACAAATCTTGACGTTCCAATCGCCGGGAACGTTTAAGAACAAAGTTGATGAAGCGCTGTGTCTGTTTTCGCAAGGCGGAGAAGATGTAGTGCTAGCGCCGGACTGGGAAGGCGCGGAGGCGCATTTTATAGAAACGCTGGAAGAATTGCGCGTCCTGGTTCCCGATCCTGCGGCAATTCCGGCGATGACGAAAAAGGAAAAAAGAGTCTTTGCCAAGGTTTTTCAGCGATTCGATTCGGCGTTGAAACAGTTGAAGGCTTTTACTAATTTCCAAGATAAAAACTTAGAACGGGACTACGGGCTGACAGACGACGAAAACAGCGCATACAAAGGGCATTATGTCAACGTCATAGAAGAATTGCGAAAGGATGAGCCATCTGATGATGGAGCTGGCGGGGAAGAAACGGGTCTTGATTTCGAATACACGCTGCAATCTTATGGCGGTGAGATTATTGATTACGAATATATCGTAGCGCTTATGCAGGATTTCGTATCGAAAGACGACGTGACGTCTCATCCTGAAAAATATGAAAAACAGCGCGATGAAATTACAAAGTATATCCAGGAAATCCAACATAGAAATAATAAGCTGGGCGACATCATGATGGACTTGTGGATCAATGCCCTGCGCAGTCCGGAAGAATACAGGGAAAAACAGCTTATTACGATTCTCGAACAAACGAAACGGGAAAGCATACGGAAAATAGTTCATGACCTATGCCAGACTTGGGGGCTTGACGAACAAATTGTCCTCCTTGCAGCTCATCGGTATGAAGCGGGAGATGAGCATAATCCATATATTGAAAAGAGCATTGAAAGCGGAGATTATAATGCTTTTGCGGCTAAACACGGCACATCGCTGCGAAAATACCAATACCGCAAGGCCGTACGAGACGCGTTGCAGCAAACTTTTGAGGCGGATATCGTGCCGCTTCGTGAGGGAACCGTCGTAATAAAAGACGACGATACGGACGATATTTCCAAGGAGAAGTCGCCTAAGGTGATCGTGTATCCAGAAAGTGGACCGAAGAAAACGTTGGTTGCGGAGAAACCATCTTTTCATTCTTAGCATAGCATAGGAATGGGACGCGGGATAGTCCGCATTATGTTCATAATTTTCCGCCAAAAATCTTTACACTTCTCCTGCCATATAGTATAATAGTCATTGTCGTACGGGCGCTCAGTGAATCGAAGACTCCGACGTTCACTTAGCGGTTTGCGAATAGATTATAGTCACAAATGGAGGAAGACAGATGTTAACAGTTGATCAGAAAAAAGAAATCATTGCTAAATTTGGCGCTAACGAAAACGATACGGGTTCGCCGGAAGTACAGATCGCGCTGCTCACGAGCCGCATCGTGTATTTGACGGAACATCTCCGCAGCCACAAAAAGGACCATGCGTCCCGCCGCGGTTTGCTGAAATTGGTCGGTCAGCGCCGCAACTTGCTGGCATACTTGCAGAAACACGACCTCGAACGGTATCGTGCGATTCTCGAAAAATTAGGTTTGCGTAAATAATTGCATAGTTGAGGCTGATGTACATGCATCAGCCTCTTTTTTAAGGAAGCGCAGGGTGGTAGGTTGTAGCGCGCGGACAGGGGCTGTCCGTACGCTAGTGCCTATCACCTGCGGGTATGATGAAGGAGGTACACGAATGGAAGAAAAGAAATTCCAAATGGATTTTGCCGGCCGCCCGCTGATTATCGAAGTCGGCAAATTGGCGAAGCAGGCCAGCGGCGCCGCATTGGTACGCTACGGCGACACGGCTGTATTCGTTACGGCGACGGGTTCGAAGGAAGCGCGCGAAGACGCAGACTTTTTCCCGCTGACAGTAGATTATGAAGAAAAAATGTATTCTGTCGGGAAGATTCCCGGCGGCTTTATTAAACGGGAAGGCAAGCCGCCTGAATCGGCGACGCTCTTTGCCCGCCTCATCGACCGTCCCATTCGGCCGTTGTTCCCGAAGACCTATCGTCACGACGTGCACGTCGTCGCCTATGATTTCTGCGTAGACCATGACAACGCTCCGGAAATCGCCGCTATGATCGGCGCATCCGTATCGCTGTGCATGTCCCATATTCCCTTTGCCGGCCCGATTGCCGGTGTCCGCGTAGGCCGCGTAGACGGGCAGTATATCATCAACCCGACCGTAGCCCAGAGCGAACAGAGCGATATGGACATCGTCGTCGCCGGTACGAAGGACGCCATCCTCATGGTTGAAGGCGGCGCCAAGCAGGTTCCGGAAGAAAATATCCTCGACGCCATCATGTTCGCTCATGAAGAAATCAAGAAAGTCGTCGAATTCCAGCTCAGCTTCCTCGACGAAATCAGCGTTCCCAAGCAGGAATTCGTAGAAAAAGAACCGCCGGCCGACATCGTCGAAGCCGTCCACGCCTATGGCGAAGAAGCCATGAAAGCCGCTATTTTCACGGCTGACAAGATGGAACGGGAAGAAAAGATGAACGCTGTCGAAAGCGATATTTACGAACACTTTGCGGACATTTATCCTGAAGACGGCGACGTCGTTGCGGAAATCACCCAGAAGATGATCAAGGAAATCGTCCGTCATATGATCGCTGTCGACAAGATTCGTCCCGACGGCCGCCGCGTCGACGAAGTGCGTCCTGTCAGCTGCGAAGTCGGCTTGTTCAAACGCACTCACGGCACGGGCCTCTTTACCCGCGGCCAGACGCAGATCATGAGCTTTGCCACCTTGGCTCCTCTTTCCGAATCCCAGCATATCGACGGCGTAGGCCTTGAAACGGATCGCCGCTACATGCATCACTATAATTTCCCGTCCTTCAGCGTCGGTGAAACGAAATCGTCCCGCGGACCGGGACGCCGCGAAATCGGCCACGGCAAGCTGGCTGAACGGGCGCTGGTACAGGTATTGCCGAAGGAAGAAGATTTCCCCTATGCGATCCGCGTCGTATCGGAAGTCCTCGAATCGAACGGCTCCAGCTCCATGGGCAGCGTATGCGGCAGCACCCTGGCGCTCATGGATGCCGGCGTTCCCATCGAAGCTCCCGTAGCCGGCGTGGCTATGGGCCTGGTTACGAAGGGCGACGACTTCACGATTCTGACGGACATTCAGGGCATGGAAGACGCTCTCGGCGACATGGACTTCAAGGTCGCCGGTACGATGAAGGGCGTTACGGCCATCCAGATGGATATTAAGATCAAAGGCCTCAGCCGCGAAATCCTGGCTCAGGCGTTGAAGCAGGCTCACGAAGGCCGCATCCACATCATGGGCAAGATGCTCCAGGTCATCAGCGAACCGCGGAAGGAGCTGTCTCCCTATGCGCCGCGCATCATTACCATGCAGATCGACCCCGATAAGATTCGCGACGTCATCGGGCCGGGCGGCAAAATAATCAAGCAGATTACGGAAGAAACGGGCGCCAAAATCGACATCGAAGATTCGGGCCTCGTATACATCGCCTCCGTCGACGCTGCGGGCGGCGAAAAGGCGAAGGAATGGATTGAAACGCTGACGAAGGACGTCGAAGTAGGCGAAACGTACGTCGGCAAGGTTACGCGCATCATGAATTTCGGTGCCTTCGTAGAAGTGCTGCCCGGCAAGGAAGGCTTGGTCCATATTTCCCAGCTGGCTAAGGAACGGGTAGAAAAGGTCGAAGACGTCGTCCACATCGGCGATGAAATCATGGTCAAATGCGTGGAAATCGACAGCCAGGGCCGCGTCAACCTGTCCCGCAAGGCATTGCTCGGCGGCGGCAGCCCGGCTCCGTCCCATCGCGGCGGCGGCCGTCGTGGTCCCCGCGACAAGAAATAAGGTGCGTATATGACTGGCAGAGGATTTGAAATCGTAACGGCTTATCGTGATAAAGGCTTGACGCTCCCGGTCCGCAAGACGGCCGGAAGCGCCGGCTACGACCTGGCGGCGGCGGAGACTGTCGTACTGCAGCCTCATGCCGTGACTGTCGTGCCGACGGGGCTGAAGGCGTACATGGAAAAGGACGAGTATTTGTCCATTTTCATCCGCTCCAGCCTGGCCTTCAAAAAGGGCCTGATGCTGGCCAACAGCACGGGCATTGTAGACAGCGATTACTACAATAACCAGGACAACGAAGGCCACATCATGATAGCCTACTACAATACAAATGATGCGCCCTATACAATTGAAAAAGGCGAACGTATCGGTCAGGGCATCTTTATGAAATATTTGACTGTCCATGACGACGCTGCGGAAGCTGTCCGCACCGGCGGCATCGGCAGCACGGGAAATAAATAAGGTATGCAGAAGGGCGCTTGCAGGCAGGGAACATCCTGCCTTGGCGTCCTTTTTGCGTTGAGGAGGAACGCGTTATGAGCATCAGCACGGAAACATTAGTATCTCGTCAGGAAATCATGAAGGGGAAGGTTCTCCACGTCACGGTAGATACGGTTGAAATCGACGACGGCCAGGGCGGCGAAAAGAAGACGGCCGTCCGCGAAGCCGTATGGCACTTCGGCGCCTGCGCTATCTTACCGGTAACGGACGACGGCAAGATCATCCTCGTCCGCCAGTACCGCTATGCGGCAGGCGAACCGATGCTGGAAGTCCCGGCAGGGAAGATCGAGCACAACGGCGAGTCGCCGGACATCTGTGCGGCCAGGGAGCTGGAAGAAGAAGCGGCCGTCACGGCAGGAGAATTGATTCCCCTGGGCTACGTCTACACGTCGCCGGGCTTCTGCGACGAACGCATTTATTTGTATCTGGCCCGGAAACTTCACAAGGGAGCCCAGCATCTGGATGACGACGAATTTATGAATATCGAGCGCTACACGCCGCAGGAAGTAGAAGAATTAATTGCAACCAATAAAATCGTCGACGCCAAGACGATTGCCGCCTTTGAAAAATCGCGCAAATATTTAGGAATATAAGAGCAGGAATCTGCTGCAAGGAGGGATGAACCATGAAATTCAATCGGATTATCGTCATCGTAATGGACAGCGTAGGAGCTGGCGGTGCGCCGGACGCGGCCAAATTCGGCGACGCCGGGGCCGATACGTACGGCCATATTGACGCCGCCGTACCGTTGGCCGTGCCGAACCTGCGCCGCCTTGGCCTAGAAAAGGTCGCTCATATCCACAGCGTGCCGACAGATGTCGTCGGCGCGCACGGCCTCATGCAGGAAATTTCCGCCGGAAAGGACACGACGAGCGGCCATTGGGAATTCATGGGAAATCCCGTAGACAACCCGTTCCCGACCTTTCCCGACGCGTTCCCCAAAGAGCTGATGGACTTGTTCACGGCAAAGACAGGCTACGGCTATATCGGCAACGAAGTCGCGTCGGGCACGGAAATCATCGAACGCCTCGGGCCGGACCATTTCCGTACGAAGCAGCCCATTGTCTACACGTCGGCAGATAGTGTCTTCCAGATTGCCGCCCACAACGACGTCATTCCGTTGGAAGAGCTGTACCGTATCTGCGACATTACGCGCCGCGAAGTCTGCGTCGGCCCCTATGAAGTGGGGCGTATCATTGCCCGGCCCTTCGTCGGCGAGCAGGGCCGTTTCGTCCGCACTGGCGACCGCCGCGACTACAGCCGCCTGCCGAAGCGGAAAATGGTCTTTGAATACTTGAAGGAAGCGGGCTTCTGCGTCGTCGGCGTAGGGAAAATCGGCGATATTTACGCCCATATCGGCCTGACCGAATCGTATCACACGTCCAATAACGGCGAAGACATGGCCGAGCTGACGAAACAGCTTCTGGCCCATCGCCGGGACAAGGGGCTGCTCATGGCGAACTTCGTCGATTTCGACAGCCAGTACGGCCATCGCCGCGACGTCGCCGGCTATGCCAAATGCATTGAAGACTTCGACGCTGCCTTAGGCGATTTCCTGCCGCAGCTGCAGGACGACGAGCTGCTGGTCATTACGGCCGACCACGGCAACGACCCGACGTGGCGCGGCACGGATCATACGCGCGAACGGGTGCCCCTGCTCCTGTACAGCCCGGCCTTTGCAGAGGCCGTAGATGTGGGCATTCGTCAGACCTATGCCGATTTGGGCATGACGATTATGGATAACTTTGGACTGACAGGGCTGGAATTTGGGACGAGCTTCCTGAACGAATTGAGGTGAGGCATATGTGGCCCATAGACTGCATTGAACATAAAAGGGACGGAAAGGTGCTGACGAAGGAAGAAATCCATCGCTTTATTGACGACTACACGGCCGGAAGGATCGCCGACTATCAGGCGGCGGCCTGGCTTATGGCCGTATACCTGCGCGGCATGACGGCAGAAGAAACGACGGAGCTGACCATGGCTATGGCCCGTTCCGGCGACATCGTCGATTTGTCGTCCATTCCCGGCGTCAAGGTGGACAAACACAGCACCGGCGGCATTGCCGATACGACGACGCTCATCGTCGCGCCTCTCGTCGCCGCTGCCGGCGTGCCTGTGGCGAAAATGAGCGGCCGGGGCCTGGGCTTTACAGGTGGCACGGCGGATAAGCTGGAAGCCATTCCGGGATTTCGCATCGAGCTGCCGGAAGATCAGTTTCTGCAGCAGGTCCGCCGCATGGGCCTCGCCCTCATTACCCAGTCCGGCGATATTGCCCCGGCAGATAAGCTGCTCTACGCCCTGCGTGACGCGACGGGAACCGTCGAAAGCATCCCTCTCATTGCCAGCTCCATTATGAGCAAGAAGATAGCCTCCGGAGCTGACGCTATCGTGCTGGACGTAAAATACGGCGACGGCGCGTTCATGAAGACGAAGGAAGACGCCCGAAAATTGGCCCGCATGATGGTGGACATCGGCCGCCTGGCCCATAAGCCGACGAGAGCCGTCATTACGTCTATGGAAGCGCCCCTCGGCACGGCTATCGGCAACAGCCTCGAAGTAGACGAAGCTGTCGACGCCTTGTCCGGACGGGGAGGGCGGCGGCTCATGGAAGTCGTGCGGGCCATCGGCGCGCAGATGCTCCTCGTCGGCGGCAAGGCCGGCAGCGAAGCCGAAGGCGAACAGATGATTGACGACCTCGTCGCCAGCGGCAAGGGATTAGCGAAATTCAAGGAATTCGTCAAAGCCCAGGGCGGCAGCGCGTCGTGGATCGGAAAGCGGCTTCTCACGAAAGCGCCCCAGATGTTTACGGCCGTCTGCACTGACGAAGGCTATATTACGGAAATCCATGGCCGGGCCTTGGGTGAAATCGCCATGGCTATGGGCGCCGGCCGGGCCCGCAAGGAAGATCCCATTGATCCTATGGTAGGCATCCGCCTGTTCAAGGAGCTGGGAGATTCTATCACGGCCGGCGAACCCTTGTTTACCTTATACGGCAAGGCCGGCGCTGACATGGCCTGCATCGCCCAGGAGATTGCCTCTCACATCATCGTGCAGTCCCAGCGGCCGGACCATATAGAACCCGTTATCAGCGAAATCATTACGTAATACCAACGCTGCCCGGCGCAGCGCGAAAGGAAGGAATTCATGAAACAGCACCGGTCTGTTCCTGTTGTAAAAGGAAATACATATACGATTGATATACTCCGCCTCGGCTCCAGCGGCGAAGGCGTAGGGCGGCATGAAAACTTCACCGTCTTTGTCAGAGGGGCGCTGCCCGGCGAAACGGTGCAGGCCAAGGTCGATGTCGTCAAAAAGCAGTATGCCACAGCTATACTGCAGGACATCGTCACGCCGTCGCCGCAGCGCGTAGAGCCCCTGTGTCCTGTATACGCCCGGTGCGGCGGCTGCCAGCTCCAGCACATGAGCTATGACGGCGAACTGTTGGAAAAACAAGGGCAAGTACGGGACGCCCTGGAACGCATCGGCCACCTGACGGGAATAGACGTCCTTCCGACCTTGGGCGCAGCGACGCCGTGGGAATACCGCAATAAGATGCAGTTCCCCGCAGCGGCCGCAAAGGGAAAAGCCGTCGTCGGCTGCTATGCCGCCGGAAGCCACCGGGTCATCGACGTCGCGTCGTGCGCCATTCAAAAGGCTGGCAACAACGACATCCTGCGCATCGTACGCCAATGGATGAACGACTACTGCGTGCCGGCCTATAACGAGCAGACCCATACGGGCATCGTCCGCCACGTCATGGGCCGCGTCGGCGTCCGGACAGGAGAACTCATGGTCTGCCTCGTCACAGCCCAGGATGATGTGCCTCATACAGCAGAATTAATCGGCATGCTCCGCGAAGGCCTGCCTAATCTTACCAGCGTCGTACAGAACATCAATACGCGCCGCACCAACGTCATCTTAGGCCCGGAAACGAAGGTCCTGTACGGCACGCCGACAATTCACGACTCCATCGGCCCCCTGACTTTCAACATTTCTGCCCAGTCCTTCTTTCAGGTCAACAGCGAGCAGGCCCAGCGCCTGTACGAAAAGGCTTTGGAATTTGCCGACTTGCAAGGCGATGAAACCGTAGCCGACGTGTACTGCGGCACCGGCACGATTACCCTCTTTTTAGCCCAGAAAGCCAAAAAGGTCTACGGCATCGAAATCGTTGCGCCGGCTATCCGTGACGCCGTGAAAAACGCGGCCGACAACGGCGTGACAAACGCAGAATTCATTCTCGGCGACGCTGTAGAAAAAATGCCCGAACTCATAAAAAGCGGCGTCCGCCCCGACGTCATCGTCCTGGACCCGCCAAGAGCCGGCTGCGGCGAACCCGTCCTCGCAGCCATCGCCCAAAGCCAGCCGAAGCGCGTCGTCTACGTATCGTGCAATCCGGCAACCCTGGCCCGCGACCTGGCCTACTTAAACGACCACGGCTACCAACCCGTCAAAGTCCAGCCTGTCGATATGTTTCCGCGGACTCATCATGTGGAGACGGTCGTGCTGTTGACAAGACAAGAAACCGGCGCTGCAGTATAATGCGGTTATAGCAATAAAAGACAGCCGCTTTTCTGTAAGGATATCCTTTGCAGAACAGCGGCTGTTTGTCGTGGTATAACTCATGGTTCCTGCAGCGTCCAGCCGCAGTCGTTATGGTAAATCATTTGGCGGGTCATGCCGCCATCGATGCAGATGTTTTCGCCGGTAATGAATCCGGCTTTGTCAGAACACAGGTACAATACCATATTGGCGATGTCCATAGGATTTCCTACGCGGCCGGCTGGGTGCTGGGCGGCATCGGCTCCATCATAGACCGTATAAGCTGTGTCAATCCAGCCGGGAGAGATGGAATTTACGCGTACTTTTCCGGACAGGCTGACGGCTAGGGCGTGGGTCAGGGCGGCAATTCCTCCTTTTGCAGCTGTATAGCTTTCCGTTTCGGCCTGGCTCATGCGGTCCCGGGACGATGAAATATTCACGATGACAGCTCTCGGCGCAAAGTACGACATAAAGAGCTTCGTCAAATAAAATGGTGCCGTCACGCCGACCTGCAGGGCATAGGTAAATTCTTCATAAGAGCATTCGTGAATGCCCTTCATCAGGGGCATAGCGTTGTTGATGAGGTAATCGACCTTGCTGTAGTCGGCAATAACTTTTTCGGCAAAGCGCTGCAGCACGGCTTTGTCGGCGATATCGCCGGTGAAATATTCGTTGTCCTGCTTGTCTATAACACAGACGGCAGCGCCGTTTTTCTGAAATTCCTCGGCAATGCATTTGCCGATGCCCTGTACGCCGCCGGTGACGACGGCTACTTTATGTTGAAACATACAGCATTTCCTCGTATTAGTGTAGTATTAGGGCTCCTCTTTATTAAGGGCTATAGGCTGCAATCGCAAGGTATGCTGCAAATTGGTGCATATTTGCCAAAGGTTCCGAGAACCTTGTAGGTTTGTGAATCTGCGATACATGTTTCGCAGCACCGCATGAAAGCCAGTAGCTGTAAAAAGAAGGCGGGAGCCGGTGCCTTCCGTTAGGAGATAGTCTGTTTTCTGTTCGGCAGCATGTTACGGTCTGCATATGCCGCAGGGCGTATAGCCGGCATTGATAGCTTCTTCACGCGTTTCCAAATACACGCGATGGTCAGCCCGGATTTTCTGTTCGGCCCGACAGCCTTCAGAATGGAACTTCATGCTATGCGAATTACCTACATAGGCCAGAGCCATAGCCGACAGCCCCAATGTCAGCAGACAGCAGAGGACGATAGTCTTTCGTATCATCTGTATCACCTTCCGTTTCATCGTATAATCTCTCTATAGTATCTAACACACTGGAGAAGAATGCAATAGGGACACAGCTGGATATGTATAATTTTCATTTCAAAAGGTGTACAATATATTACAAAAGAGAATGGTTAATAGAGGCGGCGAATGATTCCTTAATGTAGGATATCGTAGAGCCGGAAAAACAGGAAAATTCTATTGCTTCATCCTCTCTGGCAACAGGGGAGTTATATTTATAATGCTGAACGGTTATGGGTTTGCTACGGTGCCGGACGAATAGAAAGACTGCGGCTATGAGGAGGGATTGATATGAAGGGTGATAAGGTACTGACCTACCGGCAAGACGTATTAACTTTTGCACTAGAACAATACGGCACGGAACCGGAGTTTTTATGGGCTTCTTATCCTGACTATGCGGTGCTGCGGCATCGGAATGGGAAGTGGTATGGCATTGTGATGGATGTGCCGCGGGAGAAGTTGGGGTTGCCCGGGCAGGGGTGTGTTGATGTTTTAAACGTGAAGTGCGAGCCTGATCTAATCGGGGCCTTTCGGCAGCGCGACGGGTTTTTGCCGGCCTATCACATGAACCGCAGTCATTGGCTGACGGTGCTGCTGGACGGCACGGTGGACAGGGAGACGATTGTTTCCATCCTCGACATGAGTTATGATTTGATTGAGAAGGGGACGAAGAAACGAGGTCGGCTGCGTCGTGAACCGAAGTGAGCAAAGGTCTTAGCTGCAGCTGTTAATATAATATGGATTCGTTTTGAAGCAGTTCGGCTGATGGGGTCGGGCTGCTTTTGTCGTATTGGATCGTATGATTGGCTGATGGATGGTTAAGAGCATATCATTGTTTTTTCAACCATTTGATAGTATCGGGAATACGTGCCGTTGCCAACAAAAATATGATTGAACTTTATAGGCAGGAGGCGTTTGCGGTCTTGGATAAAGTATACGTAGAAGTCATGGAATGGAAGAAATGCATCGTAATTTAGTTGTCGAAATAGCTAATGAATTGGCAAATGTTGGGCGCTGTATGAATGGTTTAACGCAGTATGGTATCGGTATATATTTTGATTTACAGGCATTATAAACTGAAATTACGGCGTATAGCTGACATGAATCTATGCCCGCAGATGGCTTTGTTAAGCCGTTTTTTACTTTCCTTTGGTTTCTGACGCTTCGTGGCGTTACGCGTAACGTCTTCTTTTCTTTTTCTCTTTCTTTTTATATGTTTCCCTGCTTATTTTTTATTTGATGTATTTCCTTTTTTTGATGAATCGTTTTTGCGTTGCGTTTTATGCAAGTTTGGCAAGAGAGGAAATAAAATTGGCTCTTCATGTCCCTTACTACTATAGAGAGTTGCGAAGGGAGAGGTGCGGACATGAAGGCGCTGCGATGGTTTCAGACGAAAGTTGGGTTGTTTCAGGACCCGCGGATGATGTTTTTGCTGAATCAGCCTCATGGCGATTCGTATTTCGTCATTTGGTTTTATCTCAAGGATTTGGCCGGCATGATTAACGACGACGGCTACATATACGTATCGGAGAGACAGGTTATGCCGACGGAGCTGCTGGCTCGTCAGCTGCGCCGCCGCAAGGCCTTTGTGGAACGGGTGCTGGACGTGTTTGAGCAGATTGACCTCATCAGCCGCGATGAAACGGGGCTGATCCGCATCGTGCCCTGGGATGAAATCCAGAGCTTTTCCCGTGACGAGAAGAAGCGCAGCGATGCCCGGGACCGCATGAGACGGTATCGCCAGCGGCAGCGGGAGGAGCAGGCGAATGTAGCAGCTTGCGCTTCCCATAATGAAATGCCTGGTCGTATGCCTGCCGAAAGGCTGGAGAGCGTCAATGGGCAGGCCTGTGAAACGGGATATGTTGCGCCGTATGGCAGGTCTGAATTGGATTGCCTTCAGCATGGTGAACAGATTGGCCGCGTGCTTGACGAGAGCATACAGAATGACAACGAACTAGTACCTGAAACGGAACGTGCTGCGTCATACGGCGGGACTGCTGTGGATTATCGCCGAAATGGCATGAAGACCGTCGCTGTGACCAATAAGAAAAGACTGCGTGCCCATGGACAGGCACAACAAACGGGATATACCGTGCCGTATGGCAAGGCTGCATTAGATTTCGTTCAGCATAATGAACAGGTTGGGGCTATACTTGACGAAAAAATGCAGAACATCAACGAGCCAATACCTGAAACGGAATACGCTGCATCATGTGGCGGGGCTGATCTGACCTGCACACAGCTTTCCGAAAGGCAGGAACTCGCGGCGTATGATGGGGACGACATAGACGGCATACAGGGAGAGGAAGCGAACCAAGGGATGTCGTATGTAACCGAAGACAGGGCATATGCGCCAGGGGCAGATTTTGCTGCAGATTATCCCGATGAGGGGCGGGATATCTGCGGCGATAGGGAGGAGCCGTCGTCTCCGCCGGGCGGCAAGGCCCTCCTGTATTACGAAGCCTTATTCGGCAAGGCCGACGGGCAGACTGTAGAGGCCTTGCAAGGGTTGGCGCGGCGCTGGGGAGAAGAAGCCGTCTGTCGGGCTGTTTGCATTGCCTTGAAGAAGGGTGCGTCCAGCGTCCCGTATATCCATGCCGTATTGGTTCACAGCAAGGGCAGCCCGCGCCATGACGCGGCGCCCAGCCCGTACGAGAGCGAAAGGCCTGTGCCTTCCGGCCAGGGCGGACTTCGCCATATCAGCGATAGGAACTGGGGCAGCCCGGACGTCAGCTTAGGCGAAGGCATTTGTCCCGTATACGAAGCGCTGCCATAGGCATAACGGCTAAAGAACGGGCCGTAAATTCGGGTTAGCAAAATATTTGAAAATCATAGAATATGCAGGCCCTGGCAGCCTTGGGATACGGGTCAAAAAGTATAAAAACATGGCAAGAAGATTTCATCATGCAAAAATAAAAGAACATATGCGGCGCCGTCATGCCGCCCTATGGCTTCTATGCCGCAGCCCATAGGGGCAGATACGGCAGGCGATGGAAAAGACCCCTAAACCTAGTAACACAGCGTACTCGTATATTCTGAAGGAAATACTAACAGAATAAGGCGGCTGTCACAATCGCTCTTGTCAAAACTATTTGCAAAAAAACTATTCTTTTTCTCTTTTTACTAGTCAAAGGATTTGACGATTGATACAATAGTAAATAATAAGGTTAATTGTAAAATGAATTTGAACAGGTAATCAAAAAACAAAAATCCATAGT
>OGXK01000851.1_pt1 | contig 16138 bp, 10 predicted proteins | sample 1576261 | NCBI WGS metagenome assembly OGXK01 (sample SAMEA3541581, study PRJEB24748) | human gut metagenome | biome: human gut; feature: human-associated habitat; material: faeces | place: China | collected 2012 | reverse complement strand
TTCAGAATATGCCATGATCTTTCTGCGTGATATCACAGAGACAAAGGTAGAGAGCACACGGCATCTGCAGATGGCAGCGGATAATGCTTCCATGGAACAGCTGATTCAGAGTATTGTGCGTCTGGTTGACCGCTTTGTTGTCTGTGATCTGGAAAATGACAGATATGAATTCTACAATCTGAATGGACAGATGATATATAAACCTCTGGGATTTTATCATGATTTTCAGATGCAGGTTCTTGAAAAATATAAGACACTGGAACCATTGGAAGCTATAGATATCCTGATAGCCCCGGATAATATTCGGAAAAAACTGAAAAGTGAAAATGATATTTATAAGTTTGAGTATTGCAGCCTGGATGAAAAGACTTATAAAATCGCTTCTTATATTCCCTTGGAATGGAAGAATGGAAAGCTGGAAAAGGTATTGCTGGCATCCATGGATGTGACACAGGAGAAGAAAGCAGAGATTGAATCCCGTCAGGCACTGAAAGAGGCTTACCGGTCCGCAGAAAATGCAAATCGTGCGAAAACAGAATTCCTTTCCAATATGTCCCATGATATCCGGACACCAATGAATGCGATTGTGGGTCTGACGGCAATCGCAGGAGCAAATATTGAGAGCCAGGACAGAGTCATTGAATGCCTCAGCAAGATCACAGAATCAAGCCGCCATCTGCTGGGGCTGATCAATGAAGTATTGGATATGGCACGTATTGAAAGTGGAAAAATGACACTGGCACAGGAAGATTTCAATCTGTCAGAGCTGGTAGATAATCTTATTACACTTACGAAACCGGTGCTTGATGAACATAAACATAATTTTGATATACACATCAATCATATTGAACATGAGGCTGTCTGTGGTGACAGCTTGAGGATTCAGCAGGTATTTGTGAATCTGATGAGTAATGCGATCAAGTATACACCGGATGGTGGAAATATTACTTTTTCGATTGAGGAAAAACCCAATGGATTTTCAGAACTTGGATGCTATGAATTTACGATTGAGGATAATGGAATCGGTATGTCACCGGAATTCCAGAAAATCATGTTTGATCCTTTCAGCCGTGCAGATGACCACCGGACAACCAGAGTCCAGGGAACCGGTCTTGGAATGGCAATCAGCAGAAATATTGTGAACCTGATGAATGGTAATATTAAAGTGGACAGTACCTTACATAAGGGAACCAGAATTACGGTAACAATTTATCTGGAGCTTCAGGAAAAAGAAAAAGAACAGGACAAAAATCTGATGAATCTGCCGGTTCTGGTAGTGGATGATGATAAGACATGCTGTGAAAGTACAGTTGCCACACTGAAGGAAATCGGTATTATGGGTGAATGGGTTCTCTCTGGCAGGGAAGCGGTTGAGCGCTGTTATGCACGGCATGAGTTGAAAGATGATTACTTTGCTGTTATTTTAGACTGGAAGATGCCGGATATGGATGGTATAGAGACTGCCAGACAGATCCGGAAACGGATAGGAAAAGAGATCACCATCATTGTATTGACATCCTATGAATTCAGCGAAATTGAAGAAGAAGCAAAGGCTGCAGGTGTAGATGCTTTTATTGCAAAACCGCTGTTCCGTTCCCGGCTGACGGCAACACTACGGCAGTTTACTTCAGGCAGAAAAGAAAAAACAGCAAGAAATTATCTGGAGAAGTTGTCAGAATCAGACTACACAGGAAAAAGGATTCTGTTGGCTGAGGATAATGAGTTGAACAGAGAAATTGGTGTTGAAATTTTGCAGATGACAGGGGCAGAAGTGGAAACAGCAGAAAATGGAAAAATCGCAGTTGAAAAAGTGGAAACTTCTCCGGAAGGATTGTATAATCTTGTTTTTATGGATATCCAAATGCCTGTCATGAATGGTTATGAGGCAACTGCAGCAATCAGGAGCCTTCCGGGTGAAAAGGGAAAACTGCCTATTGTTGCCATGACTGCCAATGCTTTTGCAGAAGATGTACAGTTGGCCAAAAATACAGGCATGAATGGACATATCGCGAAACCGCTGGATATGAATAAGCTGAATGATGTTCTGGAAAACTGGCTGTAATTGCCTTCCTGGATGCATGGAAAAAGCAGCTAGGAAACATAGAGAGGGTTTTGTTATGACAGAAACCCACTGAATACCGTATGTGTGATGGCAGTTGGCACAGGATGCTTTTTACTATAAAAAGAAGGGATGAGTCTGGAAATGTAACCCATGTTTGCAAAATACGTGAAGAGTTGAGGCGTTTTTGTATTAAACTAAAATTAGGGAAAAGGCATGTGAAATACGATGATGAAAAATAACTATATAAAACAAAAAAGAAAAGATCAAAATCCGGTAAATCATTGGAAAATTTTTGAGGGACGGTTGGTATTCCTTCTGGCAATGGTGATTTTGTTTGTTGTTGCATATACTTTTATTTTACAACAAGCATATACCCAAACTGCTCTGAAAACAGAAATTGAACGAGATATTTCCAGTGCAGATGCGGTTCATAAGCTGGTAAATAACAGACTGGGACGAAAAGATTTTAATGAAATAAAAAGTAAAGCTGATGAGAATACAGAACTATTCAAGAATATGTCGACATATATGAATGAAATCAGAACGCTGAATTCTACGAGATATATTTACACAGCAACCAGAAATGAAGACGGTAGATTGATTTACGTTGTAGACGGACTGGATCCATCGGCTGGTGACGTCAGACATCCAGGAGATCCGATTGAAAAGGAGATGGTTCCTTATATAGAAAAAGCACTTTCTGGAAAAACAGTATATTCTCAGGATATTGTTGATACAACATGGGGACCTATTTTTACAGCCTGTTATCCTGTGACAGCGGAAGATGAATCTAATGAAGTGATAGGTGCTTTCTGCATAGAAATGGATATGCAGAAAGCGTATGGAATGGTTGAGAAGACGAATAAGTTAAGTATTGTACTGGGATGCATTACAGCGTGTATTTTGTTAATATTATGTACCTGTGGATATTCTGTATATAAGAAGCAAAAAGAAAATGAGCAGAAACAGCAAAAACTGTTGCAGGAAGCTGCAAGACTGGCCGATTCAGCTAATAAAGCAAAATCAACATTTCTGTTTAATATGTCTCATGATATTCGTACCCCTATGAATGCAATCATTGGATATGCAGAATTGGGAGAGAAACATTTAAAGGAGCCAACTATATTAGAGGATTACTTTGAAAAAATATTATTGTGCGGAAAGAAAATGCTGCATTTGATTGATAACATTCTTGAATTAGCACGAATCGAAAACAACCAAGCAACGCTGGATGAAACAATAACAGATGTTTCTAAAAACTTTGATTTATGTATTGATATGTTTAGGAAACCGATAGAAGAAAAACATCAAACACTGAAAGTCAATAAGAACATTCGATATCCATATCTGTATATGGATGATGCAAGATCATCTGAAATTACGATTAACATTTTGAGTAATGCTGTGAAATACACGGGTGAAGGCGGTAACATAAGCTGTACATTGAACCAATATCCCGGCGAAAAAGAAGGTTGGAGTGTATTAGAGCTTATCATAGCAGACAATGGAATCGGAATGTCAGAAGAATTCCAAAAACATATTTTTGAATCATTTTCACAGGAACGATCTTCGTCAGACAGCGGAATAGAAGGTAGCGGACTTGGCATGGGAATCGTGAAGAAACTGGTGGATTTAATGAATGGCAAGATCACAGTTCAGAGCAAACCGGGAGCAGGTTCTACTTTTACAATCACGCTTCCATTAAAAATAGCAAATGAGGAAGAAAGGAATCCGAAACATGCAGACGGTCAGTTGAATATCAAAAAACTGGAAGGAAAAAGGGTTCTTCTGGTAGAAGATAATGACTTGAACGCAGAAATTGCAACGGAACTTTTGACGGAAGAGGGAATCATGATAGAAAGAGCGGAGAACGGCGTTGCATGTATTGATATGCTTAACAAAGCAAAGCAAAATTACTACAGTCTGATTCTGATGGATATTCAGATGCCGATTATGAACGGATATGAAGCATCCAGGAGAATTCGAGAACTGAAAGACGGTAACAAATCGCAGATTCCAATTATTGCAATGACAGCAAATGCGTTTGAAGAAGATAAGAAGATGGCTTTTGCAAGTGGCATGAATGATCATGTTGCAAAACCAATAGATATGAATGTATTATTGCCGACTATTATGAAATATATGTAAAGGAAGAAAGAAGGACACTGATTTTGCAGTCAGTGTTCTTCTTACATATCAGTCGACTAAAGAAAAACATTTTATAGTTGTACATTATCTCGTTGAGAAGGGTAAATCTGTGAACTTTGTTCACTAAGCAGAGCAGTGAAATTTTGACGAATGATATTTAAAGTCTTTTGCTTTTTCAGTAATTCTTGTAATCAATAAGAAGATTATTCAAGAAAAACAGAGAAAAGATAAGCCGGAGAGAGGAGCTGATTTTGGTGTGAGATAATTGAAAAAGGAATGGAAGTTACTGTTTTGGTAGCTTTCATTCCTCGCACTTACGGAAATATCCCCTTGATTTTCACTTAAAAACAAGAGGATATTTCCAGCATATTATTTTTTCCCAAAAACAACCCTACCAAACATCTTCCCATCAACTTTCGCATAATATGCCATTTTCGCATACCCCAGAACATATCCAATGCAATGCGCCCGCGGAAATACATACCGGTAATTTTTCGCAATATTCTTTATCCCTTCAGGAATCTCCAAATGCTTCCATTCGTCCTTATGTTTCACAGACACTGCATATCCTTTTCGAATACACTCAAAAGCTTCATAGGCTCTAACTCGGTCAACTCCATTTTCAATCATATAATCATAAAAATCTTCCCGCGTGAAACATGGATATATTTTAAAGTCATTTGTTGTGGTCATTTCAATAAATTTATCAACATCAAAATAACCCTGCTGCCCATTTTGCCATCTAAAAGTGCTGTGAACACCTGATTCTAAAGCCACCATATCCCGATACGTTTTCGGTTTTACTTTCTGAAAGAGCATTTGCAAATCTCTACTCGGAGCTGCTGTGTTGCATATATTGCTCCACGTAATCTCTCTTAATTCTTTATTCCCAATTTCATTAGCGTAAATGCCAGTTTGCCTCTGTAACTCAGTTAATTCATCCAAAATTTCTACAGTTAATAATCGAACAGGTTTAATCGAATGTTCCTGCAGTTCCAAAATTCCGCCAGTAATACAAATATCCCCGTTCTCCAGATAAGAAATCAAATCTGTGTAATCCTGAATTGTATTTCCGGAAGGCAAAACAGCATAACCAACCAGATCAACACCAATTATTCGCTCATCAAACTGTGTTGAATTAAACTGAAACATTCCCCATCGCACGACTTCCTGATCTGGATATATTTTCTCTAAAACTCTTCGTGCAAATGCCAGGAATTCAGAATTTACGTTATATTCAAATGAAATAGATTTTTTACCATCTATTCCCCAGACGGTTTCCATAGACAGATTATATCCGTCTGCCCACATTTTTGTATTACAACAAGGACATTTTCTGGATGGAAGATCAATTCCAAATAAATGTGTATCTACTTTTTTATAATATCCACATTCCGTACAATAATAGTGCGTTGAAAGAGGATTAAACGAATGATTTCCGAGAAGATAACACAAAATTGAACCCGAAACAGTTCCACGCATATTCATAAGCGTATTACTCTTTTTTGCCTCTTCTGACAGGCAGCGGAAAATCTCAAAATCATCGATACAGTCTGAGTTTTCTAAAAACGTAAGTTCTTGTAAATAACGTTTCTGGATAGCTTCCGGCACTCCATTTGGATATTTTTCTACAAGTTTTTCCTGGCTGAATTTTTTTACATTTTCAAATGCATTTTGAATAACTGATAATTTCATAAGCGACCTCCAATTTATTTTTTAGATGTGGTCAGTATAACAAATTCGAAATACCTTTTATATTCCAATGGCTGTACCAAAAATAGCACAGCTATTAGTTGTTTTGAACAGAGAAAAAAGTTATAATATAGAAAAGGCAATCGGAGTGTACAATTATGATAGCACCAAAAGCAACCATTTTATGTTTATATGAGATTCTAAAAAAGTATACCGATGAATCCCATATTCTATCAGCCGAAAAAATTCGCGAAAAATTAAAATCTATTTACGATGTTGACATGGAACGAAGAGCAATCTATCGAAATATAGAAGCATTACGCAGTATGGGAATTGAAATCGCAGGATATCAGGATAACCGGGAAGGATATTTCCTAATCGACCGCGAATTCGAGCTTTCAGAAATAAGGCTTTTATGTGATGCAGTTGCTGCTTCTGATATGATAAAAGAATCTTCCAGCAAAATAATTATAAAAAAACTTCTTGAATCACAAAGTATTTTTCAAAGCAGAATGCTACAAAAAACTGTTTTCGTAAAATCAGAAAAGAAGATTCTAAGCAAACAGCTTTTTTATAACATCGATGCTTTAAATGTTGCAATCAATCAAGGATGTAAAGTAAGTGCAAAACTGCTGAAATATGGAGTTAATCAGGAATTAGAAGAAGTCATAGATAGCAATATTATTATTAGTCCATACGTTACTATTTGGGCTGAAGGGAATTACTATATCCTTGGAAAGAGGGAATATTCTGAAGAATTAGAACATTTTCGAATTGATCATTTAAAGGATATCACGATACTGGAAAGAGGCATTGATATGATCTTTGGCGGTTTAAATCCAGGTCAGTATGCCGAGAAAAAGATCTTTCAAAAAGGAGAATCAAAAGCATCCTACGAAATAGAATGTGCTTTCGTATTATGGCAGGAAATTGCTGAAACCTTCGGGAAAAATGCAACCGTATTAAAAAAGGATAAAGAAAATATTACAGTAAAAATTAATACAATACCATCCGTTATACATTCATGGGTAATGACTCACATCAATCAATGTGAAATTATTGGGCCTAAAAGTTTCCGGGACAAAATCCAAAATGAAATTATGGATGCGTATAGAAAATATTGTATGTAGTCCTGATATGTATAAAAATATACTTGATTAGTTTTCAAAAATACTTGATAATAGTACAACAATATGTTTTAGATCAGTAGATGAAATTTAAGCATTAATTATAGAATGAGGTGACCAAATGGAAATAAAAGAAGTACAATCCATTCTTACAATTGGTGAAACTGTAGCGGTTGAATTTAAACGCTGTGGAAATGGAATTGAAAATGATACCTATGAGACAGTTTGCTCATTTCTGAACAGATTTGGCGGAGACCTTTTCATGGGAATATTAGATGATGGGACTGTAGTAGGAATACCAGAAAAAGCAGCTCCTGATATGGTAAAAAACTTTATTAAGGTTATTAGTAATCCTACATTGTTCTCACCAACGATATATTTGGTACCGGAAATTATAAAATATGATGAAAGTCATACGATCATTCATGTTCATATTCCGCCTAGTGCAGAGGTTCACAGCTTCAAAAAAGTCATCTATGACCGTGTGGATGATGCGGATGTAAAAATAACATCTACCAGTGCAATTGCACAGATGTATATTCGTAAGCAGAATATTTTTACAGAAAAGAAAATCTATCCTTATGCAAAAATGGAAGATTTGAGATTAGATCTGCTGCCAAAGATTCGTATTATGGCACAGAATCATGCAGGTGGTCAGCATCCCTGGACAACTATGGATGATCAGGAACTTTTGAAAAGTGCAGGATTATACGGTAGAGATATCGTTACCGGAGAAGAGGGTTTCAATTTAGCAGCAATTATGCTGTTAGGAAAAGACGATGTAATTTTAAATGTTGCACCGACTTATGTGACCGATGCACTTGTGCGAAAAGTTAATGTAGATCGTTACGATGATCGGGAAATTATTAAGACAAACCTAATTGAAAGTTATAGCCAGCTCCTTGATTTTGGAAGAAAAAACTTGCCAGACAAGTTCTTCCTTGAAGATACAGTAAACAAAAGTCTCCGGAATACAATTGTCAGAGAAATGATCAGTAATACGTTGATGCACCGTGAATTTACAAGCAGTTATACAGCAAAGTTTGTGATTGAGAAAGATCGAATGTATGTGGAAAATGCGAATCGTGCAACAAAGGAAGGTTTCATCACAGTAGATAATCTGGAACCAAATCCAAAAAATCCTCTTATAGCATCGTTTTTCAGGAATATCGGTTATGCTGACCACCTTGGATCTGGAGTAAGAAAATTATTCAAATACAGCAAATATTATTCAGGGAAAGATCCTTTGTTTGTGGAAGACGATGTATTCCGGATTATTGTTCCATTGGATGATGCATATTCGTTTGATTATGGAATAGAAGCTGGAAGCAGTAAAGTAATTGAAATTAATAATGCCGATAAAATGCCGATAAATGCCGATAAAACGCCGGTAAATAGTTTGTCGGCACAGCAAAATTCAATTATTCAATTTGCGAAAGAAACAGGATCGATTAAATCTCGGCAAGTAGAAGAATTACTTGGAGTAAAGCAACGTCGAGCAAGAAGAATTCTTGGAGAACTGGTCAATATGGGAATTTTGGAACGTCAAGGTGCATATAAAAGCACTGTATATGTTTTGAAAAATTAAAAAAGGCACCTGCTTATCATTACTATAAAAGTAAAATCATCAAACACTAACCTAAAGGAGCACACCAACCCATGCCATTACAAATCGTCAGAAATGATATCACAAAAATGCCCGTAGACGCCATCGTCAATGCCGCAAATTCCTCCTTGCTCGGCGGCGGTGGAGTGGATGGCTGCATTCACCGTGCAGCAGGGCCCAAGCTTTTAGCGGAATGCCGCACATTAGGCGGCTGTCAGACCGGAGATGCAAAGATTACAAACGCCTATGATCTGCCTTGCAATTATGTCATTCACGCAGTAGGTCCTATATGGAGAGGCGGACAGTTTCATGAGCGGGAGCTGCTTACTTCCTGCTATGAAAATTCCTTAGCACTTGCAAAAGAAAAACATTGTGAAACCATAGCATTTCCACTGATTTCTTCCGGAATTTACGGCTATCCGAAAGCTCAGGCGCTGAAGGTTGCAATCGACGCGATCAGCGCATTTCTTATGGAAAATGATATGACGGTATACATCGTCATTTTTGATAAAGCAGCTTATCGGATCAGCAGCAAACTGTTTTCTGATATTGCATCTTATATCGATGATCATTATGTAGAAACACACATTAACAAAACATCCGAAGCAATGAGGCGCCAGAAGCAGTTCCGGGAAATGGATCTCTGTGAAAGCATATCTTTACCAGAGCCATCAAATATCCCGGTGCAAAAGTGGACACAGTCGCCTACGCACATTCCGAATTCTTTTTCAAATATGGAAATGGGAAACATAAACCAGGAGTCTTATTAGGATAGAATAGGAAGCCCAAAATAGTAATTGCGAAAAGATCTGACCTGCGATACTATTATAATAACATGATAATCATTTTATAACAGGAAGGCAGAAGCATTTATGGTAAAAAAGAAAAAACTGCCAATTGGCATCGAAAGCTTTGAAGAGCTTCGGAAAGAAGATTTTTATTACGTTGATAAAACAAAGTTAATCGAACAACTATTAAATAAATGTGGAAAAGCGAATCTATTTACCCGCCCACGTCGCTTTGGGAAATCATTGAATATGAGTATGCTTCGTCATTTCTTTGAAATCGGAACAGATCCTGCATTATTTGAAGGACTTTACATTTCTGAAAATCCAGCATTGTGTGAAGAGTATATGGGAAAGTTTCCAGTTGTATCGATCAGTTTAAAAGGTATCAATTCCAGCTCATTTGACGGAGCATGTAGATTACTGAACAAGGTCATAAACGAAGAATGCAGACGTCTGGGATTCCTGGAAGAAAGTCAAAATCTTACGGAAAATGAAAAAAGTATTTTTCGCGAATTACTTAAAAGTAATTTGGCTGAAGATACACTGGTTTACAGCCTGAGAGAACTGACTGAACTTCTGGAAAAACATTACGGTCAAAAGGTTATCGTTCTTATTGACGAATACGACGTTCCACTTGCCAAAGCAAACGAACACGGATATTACGATGAAATAACTCTTCTCATCCGAAATCTTTTCGAAAATGCATTAAAAACAAATGATAGTCTCAAATTTGCAGTTCTTACAGGTTGCCTTCGCGTTGCAAAAGAAAGCATTTTTACGGGATTGAATAATTTTAAAGTATTTCCTATCACCAAAGTGATGTTTGATGAATGCTTTGGCTTCACGGACGCTGAAGTGAAAGATATGCTTCACTATTACCAGCAGGATGAACTGTACAACACTGTAAAAGAATGGTATGACGGATACCGTTTTGGAAATGTAGATGTCTATTGTCCCTGGGATGTCATTAATTACTGCGACGAACATTTAGATGATCCTTCTGCAAAACCAAGAAATTATTGGTCAAATACAAGTGGAAATGATATCATCCAACATTTTATCACAGATATCTATAGTGGAAGGGATACAGCAAAAGCGGAATTAGAGCGTCTGGTGAATGGAGAAGCTATTCAAAAAGAAATCAGTGAAGAATTAACCTATAAAGAATTATACACGTCTATCGAAAATATCTGGAGTACACTTTTTATGACCGGATATCTGACGCAGCGAGGAGAAGCTGAGGATAACCGCTATAATCTTGTCATTCCGAACCGGGAAATTCGGAATATTATGACTGAGCATATTATGAAAATGTTCAAATCGGATGTTTCAAAAGATGGCGCAATGGTTGATTCTTTCTGTAATGCACTTTCAGAAGGAAAACCAGAAATAGTCGAAACTCTGTTTACCGAATATATGAAAAAGACAATCAGCGTTCGAGATACTTTTGTCAGAAAGCCGATAAAAGAAAACTTTTATCATGGTATTTTATTAGGAATCCTAAGTTTTAAAGGTGAATGGATTGTTAAATCAAACAAAGAAGCCGGAAATGGTTTCAGTGATATTCTGATCTGGATTGATGATTTGAATATCGGTATTGTAATTGAAATAAAATATGCTGAAGTTGAATCGTTGGAAGAAGAGTGCCAAAAAGCACTCCATCAGATTAATGCTAAAGATTATATCAGTGTGTTTTATAAAGATGATATTCGCACTATATTGAAATATGGAATTGCCTGCAATCGTAAAAAATGCAGAGTTTTGATGGAAAAATAACATATTTTTGCAAAAATAAAAGAATACACAATCTATATTTAAATCCAGTGTCAAAACCGCGAGCAGGGGATGAACTTTCCAAAGTTCTTTCCCTGCTCTTTCCACATTCATTTATTCCATCACTTCTCCGATCACCTTCATCATCTCATCCACCCGGAACGGTTTCATAATAAACCCATCCATCCCGGCATCCAGCGCATGTTTCCGGTCTTCCTCAAATGCATTTGCAGTCATGGCAATGATTGGAATCTGTGCCTTCTTTATATCTGCAAGCTGACGGATTTTCTGTGTTGCTTCGTATCCATTCATCCGCGGCATCTGTACATCCATCAGGATAAACTGATATGTGCCTGCTTCCTTATCTTGAATTTCTTCCACACAGGCGCATCCATCCGGAACCCAGTTCACAAGAATCCCTTTATTTTTCAAAACTTCCATGGCAATTTCTGCATTTAATTCATTATCTTCCACCAAAAGTACATGCATTCCGTCGAGACCTATTTTGTATTCCTTTGCTTTATCTGATTGATGAAGCTGATTTTCCGTTGCAATCCGAAGGGGAAGTGAAATCTGTATTTTGGTTCCCTGACCGGAATTACTTTGGATTATCACATCACCATGCATCAGATCTACCAGTTTCTTCACAATCGCAAGTCCAAGCCCTGTTCCTTCAGTCTTGCTCTCGGTAGAAGTTCGCTCTCTTTCAAATGCCTCAAACGCATGTTTCTGAAATTCTTCAGTCATACCGATTCCGGTATCCTTTATCGTGAATTTGTATTCGGCAAATCCAGGTGCGATCATTCTCTGGACGCAGCTAAATGTGATCGTTCCTCCCGCTGGGGTAAATTTAACTGCATTATTCAGTACATTTACCAGAACCTGCTGCAGTTTTGTCACATCACACCATACCAGTGGATTTTCTATTTGATCCTCAACTTTGAAATCAATCATTCCCTTTTGGATGCTGTATTCGAGCATCATTTCCAGCTTTTCTTCCATTTGCTTCAGGTCAGTTACCGTCTCCACGATTTCTGCTTTTCCACTTTCGATTTTGGACAGATCCAGCACATCATTGATGATCCTCAGAAGAATCTCACCAGATGCCTGAATTTTGGAAATTGCATTTTTTACAATTTCTTCATCATCCGGATGTTCTGCAATGATATCAGAAAATCCAATGATCGCATTCATCGGGGTACGGATATCATGGGACATATTTGCAAGGAAAGCATTCTTTACCTCACCGGCTACTTTCGCTTTCCGTGTCGATTCTTTTTCCAGTTCCAATGCATTGGACAGTCTTTTCCGGTGTTCAAACTCCATCTGATCTTGCTGGTGCTCCACCATGAACAGGTAGGAGAGCAGTGCTCCGATTACCAGGCAGTACGGTTGGAACGGATACGCCCCATAAAGTGGAATGATATAGGTATTTACCAGAATTCCGATCAGTGGGACTGCTGAAAACAGTGCCGATTTTATGAGATATCTGACACCCTTTGTATTGTTCATGAATAAAATGAAGAATGTCTGTGCAAATGTATAAACGTAATAAAACAGATTGAGTACGGCAAACACTCCGAAAAATGTACCGCGTATATAGGTCCGGTTCCGTGAAAATCTCCAGACAATTCCCGTCGGAACTGAGAGAAGCACCATCAGAACCAGGAGAATGAACGGAATCATTTCCGCAAATCTTTGCTTCTTTGAACGGTTAATCCCCATATAACTCTGCATAAACAAATGCCACACATATGGCATGATTACATAAACCAGATAAAAGAAAAACACAACCAGCTTAAACTGCAAAAGGTTTCCTGACTTACCTAAGAGTTCTTTCATAAACAATGCATCCATTAACACATAAAGCTCTACCATGCCAATAAAGATCATCGTATATTTTTTACTCGGGCTCCATGTAATATAATACCGGATCCTTAAAAAGATGATCGTCAGTATTATCATCATAAATATTGCGTTGCTCAAATAAATACTACTCATTTTCCAGTCCCTTTTTTCTTTCGTTTTGTCTCATTATTTCTTTCATTATTGTATACTTTTTCTATGCGTTTCGCAATCCATATGTTATACTATTGAGTAAAGGTATCTCAAGGAGGATTTTACAAATGAAAATAGCAGTAACATACGAAGGCGGATCTATTTTCCAGCACTTCGGAAAGACAGAAACTTTTAAAATGTATGAGGTAGAAGACGGAAAGATCACTTCCATGCAGATTGTTCATGCTGGTGGCGCCGGACACAGTGCGCTTGCAGGATTCCTTTCTGAGCAGAGTGCAAATGTTCTGATCTGTGGCGGTATCGGAGAAGGTGCACAAGAAGCGCTGAAAGAAGCCGGTATCAAAGTTATATCCGGTGCAGCAGGAGAAGTAGATGCGGCAGTGAATGCCTATCTTGCAGGAGAACTGGAATCTGCAGGTACAAATTGTGACCATCACCACGAAGAAGGTCATTCCTGCTGTGGACAGCATGAAGAAACAGCAACAGAAGAAGCTTCTGCTGAAGAAGAACATTCCTGTGGCGGACACTGCAGTGGATGCAGCGGATGTGGTGGCGCACATGTGCCGGATTTTGAAGGTCCGAATGTCGGAAAGACCTGCCGTACCCATTACAGAGGTACCTTTGATGATGGTACCCAGTTTGATTCTTCCTATGACCGTGGAGAGCCATTGGAATTTGTATGCGGAGCCGGACAGATGATCCATGGTTACGATAAAGCCGTTGCAACAATGGAAGTAGGACAGACCATCAACATCCATCTGATGCCGGAAGAAGCTTACGGCATGCCGGATCCACGCGCCATTTTTACGCTGGAAATCGCACAGCTTCCTGGATCAGAAGATCTGGAAGTCGGTGCACATGCATATCTGACCAACCAGTACGGACAGCCATTCCCGGTAACCGTAACCGAAAAGACAGAAACCAACATCACATTTGATGCCAACCATGAGATGGCTGGAAAAGAACTGAACTTCCAGATCGAACTGGTAGAAGTAAAATAGTAAATATGAAAAGTGATTTAAGCGCCCCTTTTATTTCGTCATAAAGGAGGCGCTTAAATACTAAGATTATATTTTTGGAAATCGATAATTAGACAACAGAAAGGAGATTTGCCCGTGCTAGATTCAGAATTAAAAACATATCCATGGAATCCAACCGTAAAAAAGAAAGCCCACCGCGTGTTCATGCTGAGATGGTTGATCGTCATCCTGGCTGCCGCTGCAATCTTTTTTCTGACCTATCAGAAACTCACTACCAATGTCTGGGGACTTACGGCTTTCCTTTGCCAGCTTCTTGCCGTTATCGAACTTGCTTTCGGGCTCCAGTTTGTAGAAGCCGGATGGAGCAGAAAGATATCGAGTAGAATGCCACTGGACGAACATTATGAGTATGCGCTTTATATGTATCATATACAATCTGTCCGCGATCTTGCTACGAATAACCGCATGCTGCTCCTGATTGCAAGCCTTGAAATCCAGCTTGGGAAATACGATCATGCTACACAGGCAATTACACAGATTTCTGTTGGAAAATGCACACCAGTCCAGTTAAAACAGTTGTATTATATGCAGATCTTACTGGCAGCAGAAGTGGGAGATACTGATACAAAAAATCAGTTTTTAACCCGTTATACAGGAATTCCTGACACAAACGGTGAATATCCATCTGAAGCAGAACTTACCACCTGGATTGAAGCAGAAGAAATGGACAGACTTATTTCTGCATTAAAAAAATTTACTCCAACAAGAAAAGAGCATATCCTGCGTACTTGTCTGATTACAATCGTTCTGGCATACAGTACCTTTTTCTACGGTGCATGGTATGGTATCAATAAAAGCGCAGGATATGCAATCCGCTATTATTTTGCTGAAATATCCGCCATCTGCGTTTCCGTCACCTTGTCCTGCCTGCTGATCTGGGGCATGATCTGTCTGTATAAAAAGCAAAAAAGCCTTCTTAATAGGAAAGCAGCCAGACGAATAATTGCCGTTTCTTATGCCGCACTGACTCTTTTCTTACTTTCTCTGATTGGTTACAGCTTTTTAATTGTGAGCTTTGGCGTAGAAGGAACGGAAACCGTAACCGGTCAAGATCAGCATTATATTTATCTTTCCGTACAGCCTGATTATGGCATCGCTACACAATACCGAACTGATAACCTGATTTATATGCAAAAAACGGGTTTGTTTTTACCGAATACAGATACTTTAACAGAATCCTCTGTACCAGATTCCGACCCGAATGATTCTGAAACACAAGATAGTAGTACCACTGATTCTACCGAAAATTCTCCGGCACAGGAATCCCAGAAGGCTTCAACGCTTCAGGACGAAATGCGTGCTGTATATCAATATATCCAGCAACAGAATCCCCTTCCGGATATGAATTTCACTTACACGGCAAATGCAAAGGGAGAAAATTACGCGATCCTCTCTGAGACAACGGAAGAGAAGGATGGCACAACAGTAAATGTCAATTACTGTCTGTATGATAACGGTTCTAAGACAGATGAAAATAATAATACTTTCGAAGAATTGGTTCTGGAAAAGGTATATCCGGACGGTGGATATGAGACAGAACTGGTTGATTTCTATCTGGTAAATCTAGAGACTTTGGAAGTTATAGATGAGCAGAAATCAAGCTGGTAATTCTATTTATCCTATTAAAAAATACTTATCAAATGATAAAAGCATCCGAAGATTACCGGTCTGCTCATAAAGCGTCTTTCCGGCATCTGTAAGCGCAATTTTCTTTGTGCCTCGCAAAAAGAGTGATACCTGTAATTCTTCCTCCAGCATCTTCATCTCCTGATTATTTAAAAATGAAAATATATTATCCATATGATTTTTATTGAATTATCATATAAAAACATACGTCACACCTGCGCCCAGCGTCATAGGAATACCCATTGTCAGTATAGTGT